>Ga0184637_10001119_pt1 | contig 18677 bp, 21 predicted proteins | sample PLM3_127_b2_FD_133143 | JGI IMG/M metagenome (GOLD analysis project Ga0184637, IMG submission 133143) | Groundwater sediment microbial communities from an aquifer in East River, Colorado, USA - PLM3_127_b2 | ecosystem: Environmental > Terrestrial > Soil > Riparian zone | place: USA: East River...
AGATCTCCGCCGAGCTCATGCTGATCCGCTTTTCCGCGAAGCAGGTCGAGGCCTTGTGCGATGGCCTGCGCAGGCTGGTGGATGAAGTGCGCTCTTACGAGCGCTCGATCATGGAGCTGTGCGTGGAGAAGTCCGGCATGCCGCGCTCCTATTTCATCAAGACCTTCCCCGGCAACGAGGAGGATCTCAACTGGGTCGGCCGCGAAGTGACCGGGCGCAAGCCTTACAGCGAGGTGCTGGCCCGTTTTGCGCCGGCGATCCTGGAACAGCAACAGGCGCTGATCGATCTGCAAAAGCGCGTCGGCATCCCGGTCAAGGACCTGAAGGAAATCAACCGGCAGATGTCCACCGGCGAGGCCAAGGCGCGCCGCGCCAAGCGCGAGATGACCGAGGCCAACCTGCGCCTGGTGATTTCGATCGCCAAGAAGTACACCAATCGCGGACTGCAGTTCCTCGACCTGATTCAGGAAGGCAACATCGGCCTGATGAAGGCGGTGGACAAGTTCGAATACCGCCGCGGCTACAAGTTCTCGACTTATGCGACCTGGTGGATCCGCCAGGCGATCACGCGCTCGATCGCGGACCAGGCGCGCACCATCCGCATTCCGGTGCACATGATCGAAACCATCAACAAGATGAACCGCATTTCGCGCCAGATCCTGCAGGAAACCGGACAGGAACCGGATCCGGCTACGCTGGCGGTGAAGATGGAAATGCCCGAGGAAAAGATCCGCAAGATCCTCAAGATCTCGAAAGAACCGATCTCGATGGAAACCCCGATCGGCGACGACGATGATTCGCACTTGGGCGATTTCATCGAAGACCAGGCCACCATGGCGCCCTCGGACGCGGCGGTCTACACCAGCCTGCGCGATGCCACCAAGGAAGTGCTGGACACGCTCACCCCGCGCGAAGCCAAGGTGCTGCGCATGCGCTTCGGCATCGAGATGAACACCGACCACACGCTCGAGGAAGTCGGCAAGCAGTTCGACGTCACCCGCGAGCGCATCCGCCAGATCGAAGCCAAGGCGCTGCGCAAGCTGCGCCATCCGTCGCGCTCCGAGCGGCTGCGCAGCTTCCTGGACAATACCTGAGCCTTCGGCTCAGTTATTGCGGCGCAGGCTAACCTGGTCGCGTGCGGTCAGGTTAAGCAAAGCGGCCGGAGCCACAACAATTAGGACATTCCCTGCGAGGGGAAATAAAATGGCCGGGTTCACCACCCGGTCATTTTTTTTAGCGTGTTCGTTTTTTCAGGCGGGCCTGTAGCTCAGCTGGTTAGAGCAGAGGACTCATAATCCTTTGGTCGCTGGTTCAAATCCAGCCGGGCCCACCATTTCTTCTTTCAGCCTTGTCCAATACCGTCCAAAAATGCCCCGGAGAACCGCGCCGGACGGGCGTTCAGATGTTCAGGCCCGTTTAACCGCGTCCATTGACATCCAAGATTTGTGGGGGTAACGTTGGGGGTAACGCCTATTCGGTTCCTGGAGTTACCCCCAAAAATGACGCTCACCAGCACTGCGATCCGGAATGCCAATCCCGGCAAAAAACCGGTTAAGCTATTCGATGGTGGCGGGCTCTTCCTTCTCGTCAATCCGAATGGCTCCCGGTGGTGGCGGCTGAAGTATCGATTCGACCGTAAAGAGAAATTGCTTTCTCTTGGCGTGTATCCGGACGTCGGCCTCAAGGACGCGCGCGAGCGGCGAGATGAGGCGCGCAAGCTGATTGCGGCCGGCATTGATCCCGGAGCGGCGCGGAAGGCGCAGAAGGCCACGCGCCTGGATCGTGCGGCAAACAGCGTCGAGACAGTCGCGAAGGAATGGTTCGAGAAGTTTGCCGCGAACTGGGCGCCGACGTATTCGAGCAAGGTGATCGCCCGTTTTGAGAAAGACATCTATCCCTGGATCGGTGATCGTCCGATCGCCGAGATTGCCCCCCGGGAGGTACTCGAGGTACTTCGCCGAATAGAGAAGCGCGGCGCCCTGGAAACCGCACACCGGGCTCTCAGCGAGTGCAGCCAGCTTTTTCGCTATGCCGTGGCGACCGGCCGGGCTGATAGCGATCCGACGCGGGATCTCAAGGGCGCACTCGCAACGCCCGCGGTTCGGCATATGGCCTCAATCACGGACCCCGCAAAGGTGGGGGAGCTGATGCGCGCGATCGACGGCTACAGTGGCTTCCCCGTAAGCCAGGCTGCGTTAAAACTGGCTCCGCTGCTGTTCGTGCGGCCCGGCGAGCTGCGCAAGGGTGAGTGGACTGAATTCGATCTGGAAGGGGCGACGTGGACCATTCCCGCGGCTCGCATGAAAACCCGCAAACAAAATCCGCAGGACCACATCGTTCCGCTCGCGAAGCAGGCGATCGCAATTTTGCGCGAACTGCACAGGCTCACCGGCCGCAGCCGGTATGTGTTTCCCGGCGTTCGGACGCACGACCGGCCGATGTCCGAGAACACGGTGAACGCGGCGTTGCGGCGCATGGGTTACGAGAAAGACGAAATGACCGGCCACGGTTTCCGGGCGATGGCGCGGACGATCCTCGACGAGCACCTTGGATTCCGGCCCGATGTCGTCGAGCAGCAGCTCGCCCATGCCGTGCGCGATCCGCAGGGCCGCGCTTACAACCGCACGGCGCACCTTGCGGAGCGCCGACGGATGATGCAGGGCTGGGCGGACTATTTGGATGCAGTAGCGGCCGGCGGGAAAGTCACGCCAATCAGAAAGGCCGGCTGAGTTTCAAGAGCGTCGGCCCAAGTGCGTTCACACCTGGGCCGACTGACCAAGTGCATCACCTACCAAGGAGGTAACGCAGATGGCTTCTCGCAAGATAGCAAAATCTAACGCCACACCAAAGAAGTCCCGCGAGAGTAAGGGTGTTGGCCTCACCGACAAATTCGCAGAGGAATTCGTCGCCAAATTGCGAGCAGAAGGGCCGGTCTTGCCTGAAGGCTTTTCGCAAGACGTCGACGATAAAATCAGGGCTGATTGGGCGCGCCGAGCGGGATTGGTCTTCCTTGAAAAGCCATTCAAAGAAATGATGGACGCCATCGCCAACGATCGGAAAACCGCTGTGGCGTTTGCGGCCGCGGCGGATGCGATTGATAAATCAGCCCAAAGATACACTGATCTCGTACGCATTCTGAGAGCGGCCAGAATCCGCATATCCGTCGCGTTGTGTTCACGTGCGGATTTGGACGACGTGATCGCGAAGGCGAGATCGGGAAAAGGTCAATCTGGTAGTGCGTTGATTCATTGATGGCCTCGATCCGAAGGGCTAGCGGGGCGAAGAAGTCGGTGGTTGCTGCCGGCCCTCGTCGTGCGGGGGCGCCGGCGGCACGCCGTTCTCAGGGATGGTTTGATGCCATTCGACTAGAGCTCGAGGGGTGCGAAAAACAATTCTTTCAAGGCGATCGCGGGATCATCCTCTATGCCATTCAGCGAAGCTGCGGGTTTGGTGTTCCGCTGCCGCACTTATTGCTCGAAGAGCTAACGAATGCGATACGCCGCCGCACAAATTACGAAGCAAAAACCCTCGACGAAGCTCTAGGCCTCGATCAAGGGCGCACCAAAAACACGGCCAAGCTGCGCCGATGGTTCGCAAAGGATCCGAACAGCGGTGAAAACCTTCTTTACCGAGTCATGAGCCGCATCGATGAACTCAAAGGAATCGATGCGGTCAAGGGTCGCAGGTCCAAAGTGACTGCCATTCGAAAACAAGTTGCCAAGGAATTCGACCTGTCCGAGCGCACGATCCTCAATATGAGCCAAACTGCTGCCGAACTAGTAAAAAACTTTCGAAAATTATAGTCGCGCAACGTTTTCTATAAAGTTTGCGCGCAGTTTCCATAACTTAGCATTGACGAACTTTTCCGCTAACCTAGAATGGCCCCGTCTAAATAGACGAGGCCACGATGTCCACAATCACTGACATACCCGCAACCGGATTTCTCCGGGAGCGTCAGGTTTTAGAGTTTTTCCCATTCTCCAGGGCGACGCTCTGGAGCCGAGTCAAAAGTCACAAATTTCCCAAACCGGTCAAGATATCGGAGGGCATCACGGCCTGGCGCGCTGAGGATATCCGCCTAGAAATCGAGCGCCTGTCTAAGACGTGAACGATCCGCGAACGCCCGGCGCCGAGTCGGCCGCGCGCTCAATCGGCGCTCCGGTCAGCCTGTCCTTGCAGCACGTTCTGATCGGCGAGCGGTTGCGCAATGCCGTGCCAGAACACGTTACAGCCCTGGCGGAATCGATCGCCGAGATTGGCTTGCAGACCCCGATCACGGTGGTGGAGTCGGCGGAGTTCTCAGGCGGGCGAAAACTCAAGCGCTGGCAACTGGTCGCAGGGCTGCACCGGCTCGAGGCCTGCCGCAAGCTCGGCCATGCCGAGATCGCGGCGTTCGTGGTCGAGATGAAGGGCGCCGATCGCGGCCTATGGGAGTGCGACGAAAACCTCTGCCGAGCCGAACTCACCCCGGCCCAGCGCGCCAAGTTCACCGCCCAGCGGAAGATGTGGTACGAGATCAAGCATCCTGAGACGCGACATCCAGGCAACGGCGGCACCTTCAAGGGTAATCAGCATGTGGTGGCGGACAACTTGTCCGCCACCACTTTCAGCAAGGACACGGCGACCAAAACAGGTAGCACAGAACGCGACATCCGTCGCGATGCCCGCCGGGGCGAGAAGATAGCCCCAGACGTTATCGACGCCATCACCGGCACCGAGCACGACAAGGGCACCACGCTCGACGCATTCGTGCGCATGCGCACCGCAAAAGAACAGCGCTCCGCAGTGCAGGCGCTGAAAGCCGGGAAGCCGCTGCCGGCCCCGAAACAGAAACCGCGAAGCGCGGCACATACCTTGTGTGCCCTTAAGCAATTGTCAGCGCTGACGGATGAAGAGTTGATCCAGGCCACAGCAGAGCACCTACGCATCCTCGATCAGGGGACAGCGCTGACGGAAGATGAGCGGCTCCGTGCTGCCAACCTTATTTTGACATGGCTCACCGCTCCCGGTCGCGTCAGGGTGCTCTTCGCGGCGAATTATCTAAGAGAAGACATCGAAGCCGTCGCGAAGTTGATGACGAGTGCGGCAGCATGAACGATCCGCGACCTCCCGGCGCCGAATCGGCAAAAGAGCTGGCCGAGAATTACCTGGCGCTTCCCGAGCACAGCGACGAGGCGCTCGCCTCGCAGTTTGTGATTCGCTCCTCGGAAAAGTATCGCTACGTCAATCCTTGGGGGCGTTGGCTCTTCTACGACGGGACGCGTTGGGTCCAGGATCGCACGCTGCGAGTGCCCAATGCCATGCGCTCCATGTGCGCCGAGATTGCTCGGCTGGTCACAACGGATAAGGGCCTTTCCGTATCGGCGCGCGAGCGCGTCTCAGCGGAGATCGCGTCGGCGCATAAGATTTACGCGGCCTTGAGGCTGGCGACCGGCGATCGGCTACTGGCGATGGATTCAGACGTCTGGGACGCGGATCCGTGGTTGTTGAACACACCTACCGGAACCATCGACCTCCGGACGGCCGCGCTGCATAAACACAACCGCGAGAACTACATCACAAAGCAAACGGCCGTCGGGTCGAGTGGCGACTGTCCACTGTGGCGTGAGCTTCTAAGAGACTGGACTGACAATGATGACGAGCTGGTCGCGTTTCTGCAGAGGTTCGTCGGCTACGCGCTCACCGGCACCATATCCGAGCACGCGCTGCTGTTCTTCTACGGCTCGGGCGCAAACGGCAAGTCTACATTTCTCAACGCCATCATCGAACTCCTGGGCGACTACTGCCAAGTAGCTGCCATGGAAACCTTCGTGGAAACGAAGGGCGAGCGTCACCCTGCGGACTTGGCGATTCTGCACGGCGCGCGTCTCGTAGTGGCGCAAGAGACCGAAGAAGGGCACCGCTGGGCGACCTCGAGAATCAAGGCGCTGACGTCCGGCGACATGATCACGGCCAGGCACATGCGCCAGGATTTCTTTTCATTCAAGCCGGCCTTCAAGCTGCTATTCGCCGGCAACCATCGGCCGGGCCTGCGTCAGGTCGACGAGGCCATGCGCCGGCGGATCAATCTGGTGCCATTCAAGGTGACGATCCCGACGGATAAGCGTGACGCGTCTCTGCCTGACAAGCTGCGGTCCGAGTTGCCGGGCATCCTCACGTGGGCGTTGGAGGGGTGCCTTGAGTGGCAGGAGAAAGGGCTCTCGCCGCCTGAGTCTGTTCGAGTCGCGACACATGACTATCTCACTGACGAAGATGTGCTTGCTGTTTGGGTCGAGGAAACCATCGAGCGGGATCCGCTGGGGTTTGTCCGGGTTGCCGATTTGCATGCGAATTACCAGATCTGGGCCAAGAAATTCGGCGAGCGGTTTATGGGATTAAAGCGATTTAGTCAGGTGATTGAGGACCGGGGCTTCGAGCGTGGTAAGCATCCAAAAGATCGTACCAGGGGATTCGTCGGGATCACGCTGAAAGCGCAGGTAGGGGAAACGGAGCGAATGCTGTGACGGTGAATTCGAACACTTCGAGCGTTTCAAAACGTTATGCCACTCACGCGCGCGCACACACGCGCATGCGTGAGTTGGTAAACGATATGAAGTGTTCGAAGTGTTCGCAACCAGCACGCCGCGCCATCGTCGCAAACAGGCATTCGTCTAGAGTCGAATGTCGGGTCCTTCCTGGAGGATTCTCCAACGCGGCTCGCGAGACCCCGAAAAGTGCTTAGCGTCACAGGGATGAAGTTAGTTAACCGGGACGGGTAGATGACCAGGTGTAAGTTAAGCGGCGATCTCCAGGCATGAAAAGCGGAAGTCAGTTGGAGTACGCGGGCTACCTCGGTTGCTCACCGGCGTACGTCAGCCAGCTCAAGCGCAGGGGCAAACTGGTCATGGTCAAGCTGGCCGAGGGAGAGCGCGTGGACTTCGCCGCGACCGATGCGCTGCTGGCGGCCGCCCGCGATCCTGACAAGGAGGGCGTGCGCCAGCGGCATCGGCGTGACCGGGCCGCGCGACTGAAGGACGGCGCACCGGCACCCAAAAGCGGGCAGGGCGTTGCCGCCCTTGGTGGTGGTCCCGCCGATGAATCGGAAGCGCCGCCCGACAAGTCTGACCCGCAGTTATACAACCAGCGGCTGCGCGCACAGATCAGGGCGGCTAACGCCGACGCCGATATGAAACAGCTCGACTTGATCGAGCGCGCCGGCGCGTTGGTCAAGGCATCGATCGCCGAGGATCGCCTGCATCATTACGGCCGCGAGGTTCGCGATCTTTTCCTGGCGATGCCTGCACGGATTGCGGCCGATCTGGCCGCGGAGATGGATCCTCAGGTGGTCGGAAATCGGCTCACGGAGGAAATCAAGGCGACGCTGAACGAGCTGTCGCGGAGAGCGGTCACCTAATGAACACCACAAGGAGCGAAGCATGCAATTAATTCCGCTTGAGGACCAAAAGGCGCAGGTGAGTAGTTTCTCGTTTGTGGGCATCGTTGCCCTGTGGAACAGCCTACCGGACTCGAAATACTGGGGCCAGGTCGACTGGGTGTACGGCATCAGAGGAAGACCGTCCCTCGCAATGCTTGGCGCGAGCGAAAAAAACGGCGAGGAAGTGTATGCCGTCCTCGATGTTTTCGATCACCGTGTCCTCTCCAACGAAGAGTTTTCCCAAGACGATGTTGAAGAGCACGGGATCGAACGCATCTCCGGCGGGCCAGAGCTTCCTGTTTCGCGCAAGGAAAAGCGGAAGCGCGCCCTACGCAATGCCGGCGCGGATGGTGGCTGACCTAACTGCTGAATGAACACACCAGCCGAACTGTCTTTGAATGCCGAGCTCAGCAAGATGCTCGCGGATCCGGGACGACTGAACATCGCCTTCGCGGACGGACTGCGCCCCGACCCTGATCTGACTGTCTCCGAATGGGCCGACGCAAACCGCATGCTTTCGTCGGAGTCGTCCGCGGAGCACGGGCTGTGGCGCACCGCGCGCGTGCCATTCATGCGCGAGATTATGGACGCTCAAAGCCCCTCGCACCCTGGGAGCGAGTCGGCGTTGATGAAGGGCACGCAGATCGCCGGCTCGGAGGCGATGTACAACGTGATCGGCGCCGCGATCGATCAGTATCCGTGCCCAGTGTTGCTGGTCATGCCGACCACCGACATGGCGAAGCTCACATCGAGGCAGCGGATCCAGCCGATGCTGGACGAAACGGTGTGCCTGCGCAACAAGGTCAAGCCGGCGCGCTCAAGGGACAGTGGCAACACCGTGCTGCTGAAGACATTCCGCGGCGGGCTACTGAGGTTGACAGGGGCAAACTCCGGGCCCGGGCTGCGCTCGATGCCGGTACGCATCCTCCTCCTGGATGAAATTGACGCCTATCCGTCGGACGTCGCCGGCGAAGGGGACCCGGTCGCGGTCGCCAAAAAGCGCACCGATACGTTCGGTTCGCGCAAGAAAATTTTCGAGGCGAGTTCGCCGAAGCTCTCCGGCAGCTCACGGATTCACCGGCGCTACCTGGCTGGCACCCAGGCGCGCTATGAGGTGCCGTGTCCCCACTGCAAGCACACCCAGCCGCTGGTCTGGGAGAGCATCCGCTGGGTGCTGGCCAAGCGGCGCGAGCTGGTATGCAAGGCCTGCGGGGGTGTTTCGCAGCTTGCTGATGAGAGCGCCGCGGCAACCTGTTCGCACTGCGCCGCCACATGCGCGCCGGAGGACATCAAGCTCCTCAACACCGAGGAAATCGAGCGGGTCTGGTATGAGTGCGCATCTTGCCAGGGTGAGATCGAAGAGCGCTGGAAAACCTGGATGCTGGCGCAAGGCCGGCACGTTCACCAGGTGCCCGGGCCCGGGCGGTTTCTGGGTGAAGGCGAGGAGCACCGGCACGCGATCTGGGTGCGCTTTGGTGACACCGTGCGCCGCTTCCTGCCACGGTTTCAGCGGCCGCTAAGCTGGTGTGTTTCCGGCCTGTATTCGCCGCTTGGCTGGTTCACGTGGGAGGCGGCGGTCAAGGATTACCTCGAGGCGCAAAAGGGCGGCTTTGACGAAGACACCGGCGAGTCGCTTCTGCAGGTGTTCTGGAACACGGTTCGCGGCGAGCCCTTCGAAGTCCAGGGTGAGCAGGCCGACCAGAACGTACTGGCCACCCGCGCCGAGCCTTACGAACTGGGCAAAGTGCCGGCCGGCGGGCTGCTGCTCACCGCTTACGTCGACGTGCAGGGCAACCGGCTAGAGTTCAAGTGCAAAGCCTACGGTCGCGGTGAGGAGTCCTGGCTGGTGGATTACCAGGTGATCCACGGAGACCCGACGTTGAGCGGACCGGGGAGCGTATGGGATCAGGTAATCCAGTTACGCAGCCGCGCCTATCAGCACGCTGGCGGGGAGTCTGTCTACATCGTGGCGATGGGCGTGGACTCCGGATTCCTGACCCAAACCGTTTATGACTTCTGCCGCCAATGGTCGCGCAAGCACGTCTTCGCCACCAAGGGCGTGGCCGGCGCAGGCAAGACCGCGCTGGGCATCGAGCACAAAGTCGACTTCAATCACAAGGGGAAGCCGATCAAGAACGGCGCAACCTACCGGCCTGTGGGTGTGGACACGGTCAAGGAGCGCATCTTCGCCAACATGGCGATCGCGCAGCCAGGCCCAGGCTACATGCACTTTCCGCGCGGGTTGCCACAAGAATATTTCGAGCAGCTCACCTCGGAAAAGAAGATCCAGAAACGTCGCAAGGGCGTTGTGATCAACGAATACGTCAAGACCCGCGAGCGCAACGAAGCGCTGGATCTGGAAGTGGGCTGCTACGTCGCGGCGATCTATGCCGGTTTGAAGCGCGTCAATTGGGACCAACGCGAGCGGGTGATCAACCCTGCGCAGCGGGACATCTTTGCCGTGCCTTCGCCGGGCGCGAAAGAAACAACGACCCTGGGCGTAGCGCCAGTTCAAGTGGCGAGGCCTGGGCTGGAAAAATGGAGCGTTACCAAGTGGTAATAACACGACTGTCACGATCAACCCAGCTCGTTTTTCGAGAAGGAAAACCGCAATGAAACCACCCATCAAAAACGTCATTGTGCTGGCGCCGGTGTCCGTCACCAAGGGTGCCACGCAAACCGCGATCATCGACTGCCGGGGCTTTGAGTGGTTGATACTCACCGTCGGCGTGACCGCGGCGGACGTCGACTTGAACAACATGCCGAAGGCAACGCTGGCTCACTCGGACACCACGGACGCCACCGATTTTAGCGACCTCCCCGAGATGGTGGCCGGCGACACCGCCACGAAGCATGGCAACGCCAAGCGCAATAACCCCGAGGGCGCGTATGACGCCACATTTGGCGTGGACTTGAGGGGCTGCAAGCGCTATCTCCAACTCGCTGTCAGCCCGCACGCCACGCATACCATCTGGGCGATGGCGATATTGTTCGGGCCGGAGCTGTTGCGGCTTACGGAAGCGGACATTGAGTATCTCAACGAATGGTAAAGATGAACGCACGCTGTAACCCAACAGCGCCAAGGCCTGCGTGGATAAATAGGGTCACCTCGTGACGTTAAACAAACGTGGTGCCCAATCCGTCGCAGAAGCGTGCGACGACACCGACATGTCGTCGGCAGCCGATGTTGGCGAACGCGTGTTGAGGGCCTTCGCCGCTGGACGCGAAAAGGCAAATCAGGCATCCAAGGCGCGTTCGCGGGAACTCGCCGCGATGGTATTTAACCTGGCGCATCTCGACCAGCACGCCGGCAAACCACGGCGCGGCCGGCCCGGCCGCATCGCCCGAAAAATCGGTATCTCGGAACGTCACGCCAGCAGAATTCTAGCCACGCTCTTGAGCGTGTCTGATTCTGAGGTATTTAATTCGGTTACAAAGGAGATCCCACCAAATGGAAAACGGTCAACTGAGTCCCGCGTCGCAAGTGATGTTTAATGACTTGATGGGTTATCACCGCGAACGGTTGCTGGACTTCGAACGCATGCAGGCGGCGCGCCGGCGCAAAGGCATGGACGGTAAGTACGACCTGACGCGGCTCCTCTATGCGCAGCGGGACGACGTGAGGCCCAAGGACTCGGCGCCACATGAAGTCGAGTGTTCGGATCGGATTGCCAAGGAGATTGGCGAGCCGCCCAAGGCCGGCTTTCATTACGTTCCGGTTACTCGTGACCTGAGTACCAGCGTCGCGAGTGCTGGCGGATATCTCGTCGGAACCGAAACCGCCCCGGGCGATGTTTTCGTCGGCGCGCTGCTCGCCACCCTGCGCGCCAAGCGCCTGGGCATGCGCGTCATTCCCATGCAAGGCAACGCGGTGTTTCCTCGAGTGGGCGGAACGATTTCGACTGGTTGGCTCGCCACTGAAGGCGCGCAGCTCACCGAATCGCAATTCGCGTTCGTTCAGGCTGCGGCGACTCCAAAATCGGTCGGCGGGTATTGCGAAATCAGCGACATGTGGCTCAAGCAGGGTGGCCCCGCTGCGCAAAATTTTGTGCTCACAGAGTTGGGCCGTGCCGTTAGCAGTGACATCGACAACAAGATCATCAACGGCAGCGGTGCGAGCGGACAGCCGACCGGGATCATCAACACGGCTGGCATCGGTTCTGTGACTGGAACGGCGTTAGCCTGGGCCGGTGTTCTCGACATTGTAAAGGCGGTGGAGGACGCAAACGCAGTGGTGAATCCTGAAAGCCTGGGATGGGCCGTCACGCCGAGTGTGGCGCGGCTGCTGCGAGCGCGCGAACGCGCGACCAGCAACGGCTTCATGATCGAAAACAATCAAATGGCAGGACACCCCGTAGATGCCACCAACAGCGTCCCGGCGGATTCCGCTGTCTTCGGCGATTGGAGCAACCTCGTGCTGCTCCAGTGGAACACCCTACAGATCGCAAACGATCCCTATGGCGCCAATTCTGCTCTATTCATGAGAGGTCTGATGGGGGTGCGGGCACTGTGGACCTGTGACGTTGTGGTGCTGCGTCCGGCCAGCTTCTGCAAGAGCACGGCGATCACGTAGAGCGGTCAATCATGGTGAAGATTATTGCAATCCGGCCGTACTGTCTTCGTGGCGCGCGCGTGGAAAAAGGTGAGATCGTTGACGTCGAAGATGACGTCGCCCTGTCGATCCTAAACTGCGGCAAGGCGGAGCCCGCGGACGAGAGCACAAAGCTTCGCTTCACGCAGCGTTCCGTCCCCCAGTGCGGCGATCCGCCCGACGGGCGCATAGCGACTTGGACCCAGTACTGGTGAAGTGCGAATGATCGCCCGCGGACGAGGGAGAGCCGACATAATCCGCGAGGCTGGTAGACAACATGTCGGCTTACCGCCGTTGCTTCTGTTTGGTGGAGCTGCCTCCTTTCAACCAGGTCAGTACAAAGCGCGGCACCGCTGGCGGGTGCGCGGAAAAGAACGCGTATGGACGGCGGATTTTCAAAGGTGAAAACAATGGATCCACTCAAATTTGGATTTCGGCAGCGCGTCCGGATCGTTGAGACCGGCGTGATCGGCACTGTCGTCGCCGGCGGCCGCGATGAGCTCGCCTACAACGTAAAGAGCTATTTGATCGGCTACGAGAATTGCGATGGACGCCAAGTCATGGGGTGGTTTTCCGAATCGGCGCTCGAAGCACATGCATGAGTATGACCGTCAGATCGCCGCGCGAGTGCCGGAACTGTAGCGCACTCTACCGACCCGGGGAGAATGCTTACATCAGCATGTGTGCAAAGTGCTGGCGGTGGAGCGTGTTGAAGGCTTGGATTTTCGGCCATAGACAGATTGGCGAATGGAAAGCTGATGCAGGAAAAGAAAAACGCTGAGGTAATTTGGCTGCGGCCAGCGGTACCACCGGTACCACCGGTGCCGCTGTGGGCTGACCTCTACGAGATGATCGCGGAGATCGATCGCCTCGAGTCCGAGTCCTCGACGCTCAGTCGGCAGTCGCGCGAACGAAATCGGCAAGCCTGGCGTTTGCGCAAGGAGGTGAACACCGAGTTCTGTGCGCGCTCCCAGCGCATGTTCGGGGATAGGTTCGATCGCAATTCTCTGGAGATCCGATGATCAAAGCATTGAACAACCTCAAGGCCGAGTTCTACGTGCCGTTGTCCGAGCGCGACAGTGCCATGCCGACGCGCTTCAACCTGCGCCCACTCGATGGAATCGAGAGACTTGATGTTTCTTTTTTTCGCGACGAGCTGGGAAACCTGAGCCTGTCCAGCGCCGCGGCAAAGGCTGCGCTCAAGTATGGCCTGCTGGGATGGGAAAACTTGCTCGACGAGACCGGCTCGCCGGTGCTGTTCAGTCCGGTGGACCGCGACGCGAACCTCAAGCGTCTGCCGGCCGAACTTGTCGCGGAGCTGGCCACGGAGATTTTCGTGCGCTCCGTGCTGACGGATGAAGAAAGAAAAAACTTGTCATCGCTGCTCACGTCGCGGCCGAGCAGCGGCGCCCCTACAACTGCCGCCAATGCCGGTGGGGCCGCCACTGCGACGACTCCAACCCAGCCGGATATGAGCAATGGCAGATCCCCGGCGTCATAAGCTCGCGCACCTGCCTGCTGCCGATGATCACGCCGGCGTCGTATCTATGGCTGCGGTTGCACATGCACTATCGCGGCCATCTCCTGCCTGTGGCCGGCGGAATCATGCAGCAGCCGGGCAAGTACATCGAGGCGATGGAAGTGCTGTCCAGCACATTTAGCCAGATCGAGCGCGAGGAACTGGAACAAATGCGCAGAGAGCGCCGGTGAGCGACGCCTTCGTCAGCATCGACGTCCGAAACACGATCAAGGAAACGATCGCCGACATCAGTGCAATCCAGGAGGGCATCGGCAAGAAGGCGGCGGTGCGTGCGGTCAACAAGGCGGTGGACGGCGTGGCCACGGGTGCGAGCCGCGAAATGCGCAAGATTTACAACGTCAAGGCACGGGCGATCGCGGCGGCCATGAAGAAGGTGAAGGCTAGCATGCGCGGAAGGTCGATTGCCGGCTCGGTGGCGTTCAGCGGCCGGAATATCCCGCTCATCGAATTCGATGCGCGCTGGACGCGCAACATGCCTGGCGCCTCGGTACGCATCAAAGTGGCTGGGACGCGCAAGACGCTGCGCGGTTCGTTCATTGCCACCACCGGACGCGGGACCAAGGGGGTTTTCGTGCGCGTGGGCCCGAGACGTTATCCGATCAAGAATCTGCGCTCGCTATCGATCCCCGACATTGTCCACAACGAAGCGGTCCGAACCGCGCTGGTGGCGATCGGTACCGATCGTTTCAAACGCGAATTCCTTCACCAGTTGAATTTTCTGATGACAAAGCAAAATGGCTGATAAAAAAGTCAGCATCGATATCCTGGCCTCAGACCGAACCAAGGCTGCATTCGATTCGGTCAAGCGCGGCCTGGGCGAGGTCGGCAGCAAGGTTGATGCAGTCAAGGGCGTCTTCTCGGCGTTCTCGGTCCTGGCTGCCAGCGCCGGGCTCGCCAAGCTGATGACCGAAGCGGTGGCCGCCGCCAGCAAGGCGGAACAGTCCAGCAACCGGCTCGACGCGGTGCTACGCGCTACCGGCAACACGGTCGGCTTTACTCGCGAGCAGCTCGACAAAATGGCGGACTCGCTCACCAGGGCCACCACCTTCGACGACGAAGGTATCCGCGACGCGCAGGCCAACCTGATCAAGTTCGGGCGCCTGCACGGCGCGACCTTCGAGCACGCGCTCAAGCTCTCCGCCGACTATGCCGCTTTTACCGGCGGGGACATGGTCGATGCGACGCAAATGATCGGCAGGGCCCTGGCCGATCCCGTCCACGGCGTCACGGCGCTGGGCAAGGCGCTCGGCACGCTCACGGACGCGCAGAAGGTCTCGATCGAGACGTTCGTCAGCCAGGGGCGCATTGCCGAAGCGCAGGCCATCGTCTTCAAGAAGTTGGAGGGGGCGATCGGCGGTACCGCCGGCGCGATGAACACCGGGCTTTACGGTGCCACCACCGCGGCTACCAAGGCTTGGGGCGAGCTCCTCGAGGCGATCGGAAAATCAAGTCTGGTCAAGAATACGGCAGAAGTATCGCTAGGGGCTGTGGCCACCGGGCTGCGCGAGATCCAGGGGATCATCGAAAAGGGTGATTGGACGAAGACCATGAGGGCAATTTTGGGCGCGGCGTCACCATTACAAAGCCTGTCGCACGCGATCGTCTCCTCCGCACTCACTGGAGACAAATCCGGACGCACGGCGACGGGAAGGATTCAAGGCGCGGACCAAAGGACGCCGGCAGAAATTGAAGCCCAGGGGAGGGGAAGCGCTGCGGCGGCGGAGGAGGCGCGACAGGCGCTTATGGAGGCGGCCGCGAAGAAGGAGGCCGCGCTGGTCATCCAGCGTGCCAAGTCCAGGGAAGAGATTTCGGCCGAAACGTACAAGCGCTGGCAGGACCAGATGAAGGCGCACCTCAAGATCGTCGGGGATCTGCGTCAAAATGAATTCGACAATGCCGTCCAGATGGGAGGCGAACTGCGCCAATTGTTCGAGGAGAACCAGGATGCCACCGCCGCCAGGCAGGTGGAGGAGGCGGAGATGGCGCATTCGCGCAGCGTGGCGGTGTTCCAGAGCTTGCAGACCGAGAGCGCGGCCGTCGAGCAGGACTTCGTGCGGCGGTCCCTGGCGCTGAAGGCATGGATCGAAGATCGCGACCTGACCCTGCAGGAGATGCGCAACAGTGGCGCATTGACCGAGGATGAGTTCAACCAGAAACGCATCGAAGCCAACGCGATGTATTACGACGCGATGAAACGCGTGGACGTGCAGTACAGCGACAACAAGCTCAAGCTCAAGAGCGTGGAAACGCAGCGCCTGCAGGCGATCTGGAATTCAGCACGCAAGGGTGAGCTATCCGGCATCGCCTCATTGTTTGCGGAAGGCATCCCGCTGATGCAGGCCGGATCGCAACGAATGTTCGCGATTGGCAAGGCGGCAGCACTGGCGAGCGCGACCGTAAACATGTTCGCTTCGATCGAGAGCGCTCTCGCGACGGTACCCTTTTTTCCGGTAGGCCTGGCCATGGGTGCCTTGGCTGCAGCGAAGGGCATCATAAACATCCAAGCAATCAGGGCCGCCTCCTTCACTGGTGGCGGCGCGGTCGGCACCGGCACGTTTTCGGCTAGCCCCTCGACCGGCTTGCCGGACTCACCGTCTGCGCCACCGTCGCCGATCCAACAATTGCAGAGAGGTCCGGCGACGCAGATCAACGTGCAGCTGCTCGGCTCCGGCCGCTATACGGCGCAGGAGATACGCTCGTTGATTACGGATATCAACGAACAGTTGGGCGACGGAATGAGCTTCAACGTGACGTAATGTCGACCGCGCAAGGTCAACCTGATGCCCGCCGGCCCCATCAAGAAACCCAAGCGACTACTCATTCGCGGCGGGAATGACTCAGTGCGACTTGTCCCCCTTGTCAGCCTCTTCGGTGAAGAGACTGGGAGCGTTTACATCGTCGGGGGTGTTGGCGATGAGGTAGTCGCGAATCCCGCAAGCGGTCGCGACTGGCAGATCGAAAATCATCCAGCCGAGCCCGCTATTTCGCAACCAAAAACGAATCCGTCGATCTTTAAGTAGCTTCATGGTGACGTACGGGTTGGTTTGCACGCTCACGTTAGTGTCCTGATCGGCGTCGACATGCCGGTTTGGCGGTTCGTAAGGTACGGACGGGTCCATGCCGTCCCGAAGCACTAACAGATCGCCGATGAGCTTCTCGAAATCCGCAGTGGTGAGCGTTTCATCGATCGCGATGAAGGCTTCCTTTTTGTCGTCACTAAGTTCAATCAACCGCTTTGTCATGAAACATCCCTCCTGCGTTTGCCACAGTGTTAGGCGATCCATGGGGGTAACGTTGGGGGTAACAACCACTGTAAAGTCAGTCTCGCGTAAGCATTGATGCGGCTTCCCAAGCGGTATTTGATTGCAGCCGGGCCCACCATTTCTTCCCTGTCGGCAAACGACGCTCAGAACTTGTCTTCTTCCTCTTCCTCGTCGTCGAGTTCTTCTTCCTCGACGTAAGGATCCTCCACCTCTTCCCGCCAGGCGCCGGAGTCGATCACTTCGTTGACGATGTCTTCGATGCGGTCACGCACATCCTGCTCGGCCTGCCCGCTGACACCATCCACGTCGGTGTAGGGTTCCTCGTCGTCCTCTATCGACACGGTCGCGTCGGGCCACTCTTCCCGGAATGCCTCCAGCAGTTGGACCTTGAAGCGGTGGTACTCCTCGTCCGAGACGATTCCGAGCGGCTCGTGAGAAGTGTAATGGGTGATCGAAATGGTCGAGGCCATGTTTGTCGGTCTCTGCGCTGATCCGGATGTCAAAAGGATACCGAAGTTTCGCCCGGATTCTATCCGCGGCCGCAAAATTCGGTTCTCTTGCTTAGGCAGAGCAATTGTCGTGCCGTTCTCCGTCGCCCAATGTTGGCGACGCCGTCAGTCGACTCCTGGAGATGCTCAGCCGACGCGCTCGAGTGCCTCGCGATCGACCTCGGCAAGCGTAGGTCGCCCCAGCAGGTTCAGCGTGATGTCGATCTCGTCGCGCAGGATTTCCAGCGCTCGCTCGACCCCCGCCTGGCCGGCGGACGCCAGCCCGTAAAGCCAGGCGCGGCCGATCATGCAGGCCCTGGCACCGAGGGCGCGGGCGCGCACCACGTCGGCGCCCCGGCGAATGCCGCCGTCGAGCACCACTTCAAGCCGGTCTCCCACCGCATCGGCGATTGCCGGCAATGCGTGCACTGCGGATACCGCGCCTTCGAGTTGCCGCCCGCCGTGATTGGAAACGATTATGCCGTCCGCGCCGTGCGCGACGGCAAGTCTGGCATCCTCGACGCTGAGAACCCCCTTGAGCAGGACCGGACCGCCCCACGCCGACCTGAACCACTCGAGGTCGCGCCAGTTCACCGTGAGATCGTACTGGTCGGCGATGAACTCCGTGATGGTGACCGCGTCGGTTGCGGCGGCCTTGGTGCCCTCGAAATTCCTGAAGGCGATGCGCGGACCCAGTCCCACGTCGAAGAGCCAGGAGAAATGGCGGGCGAAGTCGAGAATCGTCGCAACAGTGAAACGCGGCGGCACGGTGAAGCCGTTGCGCATATCGCGCTCGCGCGGCCCCTGCACCTTGGTGTCCACGGTAAGGACCAGCGCGGTGCAGCGCGACGCCCGCGCGCGCTCGATGAACTCCCTGGTGAGTCCCCGGTCGCGCAGCACGTAGAGTTGGAACCACTTCGGCTGGGTGGTCTCGGTAGTGATCTCTTCGATGCTGCAGGTGGCCATGGTGGACAGGCAGTAGGGCACGCCGTATTTTTCTGCGGCGCGGGCTGCGGCCAGTTCGCCGCGGCGCGACAACAGTCCCGCGAGTCCGATCGGCGCGAGAATCAAAGGCGAGGCGCAGCGCTGGCCGAACAGGGTGATCGACTGGTCGCGTCTGGCAACGTCGGTCAGCACCCGGGTACGGAAGCGCCACTTCTGGAAGTCATCGCGGTTGGCGCGCAGTGTGGTCTCATCCTGGGCCCCGCCGTCGATGAACTCGAATATCACTTTCGGCAGACGCCGGCGCGCCCGGCTCCGCAGATCTTCGATGTTGATTGCCTGCATGGATTTTTTTGTTGAAGATGGAAAAGAGGCTATGGCCTGATCGGGTTCTCGCCCCAGTACATCGGGGCGTGGTACTTTCTCGGTTTCAGCAAAT
>Ga0184637_10001120_pt1 | contig 18664 bp, 11 predicted proteins | sample PLM3_127_b2_FD_133143 | JGI IMG/M metagenome (GOLD analysis project Ga0184637, IMG submission 133143) | Groundwater sediment microbial communities from an aquifer in East River, Colorado, USA - PLM3_127_b2 | ecosystem: Environmental > Terrestrial > Soil > Riparian zone | place: USA: East River...
ACGCGATCATCGCGCTACGCTGCTGCAAGCTCAGCGGCCGCTTCGAAGACTTCTGGGAGCGCCGCGCTGAGCGTCGGCTGGCCGCATGACCGCCCCTCATCTCACAATCCTGACGTGCGCCCTTGGTGAGCCGTTTCGGGGAAGTCCGCCTCATGAGGGCCGGCGCGCTCCTCCTCGCGCTCGGCCTCGCCGCCTTTCCGCTGCCGAAGCACCTCGCGACTTTCATTCCCGTGATGCTCCTCGTGCCCATCGGAACGGCGCTCCTCTTTCCCGCGACGAGCGCGCTCCTCACTCAGCGCTGCGACCGGACGGAGCTTGGCCAGGTTCTGGGAGTACAGCAGGCTTTCGGGGGAATCGCGCGCATCTTCGGGCCGATCTGGTCAGGCGTCGCGTTCGAAAAGCTGGGCCCGAGCGTTCCGTTCGAGGTCGCGGGGGTCGTGGTCTTCGGGGTATCGCTTCTCGCCGCCCGCGTCCGACCCGCGCCGGAGCTCACCCCGGAAGCTACCCTGGAAGCTACACGATGATGCGGCGCTCGGCGAGCCAGCCCGGCCGGTGACCCACGGGCGTCGACTTCGAGATCCGATCTCGCAGAAACGCGACGACGAAATCGTCGAGCTGCTCCGCGGCCCCCGGCTGAAGATCCTCGAACCTGACGCCCATTCCCCGCTGAGTGGCCCGGCTGTCACGGGCGGCCCAGACGACGTCGACCGTCGTCTCGAAGAGGCTTTCGTACCCGCGGCCGAGATTGGGCATGTAGAGCGTCATGCGGTCTCCCCGCCGGAGCGTGATGTCCGAGCCGAGGAACAGGCCGCCGCGGCTGAAGTTGACCGAGCGGGCGGGAGCGTAGGCGTCGTCATGGCAGAGGAAAAGGCTCATCGCGGCCGGAATCCGGAGGCGCCAGCGTCCCGTGACCGCGCTCCGGACCTCGAAGGTCTCGTGGCGATCGGCGAGCGGTATGCGGTCGCTCGACCGCCGGTGCATCAGATCGTCGAAATAGGCCTTCAGCTCGCGGAAGCGTTTCTCGGATGCGACGGGAAGGGTGCCCCACGAGTCTACCTTCGCTTCGTTCAGCTCGGAGAACTCCCGCACCAGGTCGAGCTCGCTCTTCATGGTGATTCCATTCTGAGGCGCGCGCCGTCAAGCGGCCGTGATCCCGGCTGTGGGCATTCCCCCGAGGACGCTGTAGTATGTATCCCCACGGGCGGGAGGAGAGTCAGACATGGCGAAGGTCAAGGTCGGCGTTTGCGAGTCCCCTCCGGAGCTCCTCCCCGGCTCGACGGAGTGGGGCCAGCTCTGTCGGACGGTGACCCGGGAGGCCCCGGACCTGTTCCTCCTCAACGAAATGCCCTTCGGACGGTGGATCGCGGCGGGGGTGTCTTTCAACAAGGGGGCCTGGAAACAGGCCTGCGCGATTCATGAAGAGGCGCTTTCCAGCCTCGGCGAGCTTGGGGCGCCCGTAGTTCTCGGCTCGCGTCCGCGCGAAGACGAAGGCAAGCGCGTCAACGAGGCGTTCGTCTGGACGAATGCGGACGGAGCCAAGGGCATCCACACCAAGCAGTACTTCCCCGACGAAGAGGGCTACTACGAAGCCCGATGGTTCGAAGGGGGGGAGAGGCACTTCCGCGTGGCGCCGGCGGGAAAAGTTCGAGGAGGGTTTCTCATCTGCACCGAGCTCATGTTCAACGAGCGCGCGCGCGAGTACCGTCGGGGAGGCGCCCAGGTTATCTGGGTTCCCCGCGCCACGGCGAAAACCTCGGTCCCAAGGTGGACGGTGGCGATGAGGATGGCAGCCCTCGTCTCGGGTTGCTACGTCCTGTCATCGAACCGCGGCGGCACGGATTCGCGCGGTCAGCTCTTCGGGGGCGCGGGAATGGTCGTGACCGCCGAAGGCGAGCTCGCGGTTCAGACCTCGGAAGCGACTCCAGTCGCATTCTACGAGATCGATACCCAGGCCGTGGCTCGCGCGCAACGGGACTACCCGTGCTACGTAAAGGAGTGACTTCGCCTGACATCGCCTGTTGCGTTTCCCCCCCAGAATGCCGGCCCCAGGCCTTCGGTTGTTCTAGCGTAACTATCGCTACCGAAGCGCTTTAGGCGGGGCTCCCGTCCCGGGCATGGCCCTTGCACTGAACGATAGCGGGGGGCCCGTCCGACTTGAAACGCATCCAGCTCTTGAGCGTTCTCGCTGCGCTCGTCTTTTCTCTCGTGGCGCACTCGGCTCGCGCTCAAGCCATCATTGGAACGACGACGTCGAGCGACGTTTTTCACTCGGCTGCCCGCTTCCACGTCCATTTCGCGAACGGCTACTACTGGGTTGCCTACCACGACGGCGTGACGCCCGTCCTCGCGCGCTCCGTGGATGGGATTTCCTGGACCGCTCTCGGCCCGGTTTTCTCGAGCATCAACCCATCGGACGTCGGCGAGTGGGCGGTCCGCTACTCGGGAATCAACGTCATCGCCTTCGGACGCAACGGCGGCGATAACCTTCGCTACTATCGCAACGGGACTCTCAACGCGGGCGGAACCGTGACCTGGAACGCGGCAGATGCGTCCAGCGGCGCTGGAGCCTGGCCGATCCTCAATGCGGCGATCGTCAACGGAAAGCCGATCCTCTGGAGCGCAGACGCTACGACGGATGGGGCGCTCCGCATCGGAAGCCAGCTGAACGGTCCGATCTGGACCAATTCTCCGAGCTCATCCGCGTGGGCGGGTGCGACCGGGGGAGGCTACTCCGCGGGGGCTCTCTTTCCGGCCGGGGGTTCCGACCCGAACGACGTCATCGTTCTGCGAGCGGCGACCGCGAACGCCTACCTCCTCGGAAACCACCGGGTGCTCTCCGTCAAGTACGACGCGAGCCTCAACGCTTTCGACGCCGGCTGGTACAACGTGTCGACTCTCGGCGGGACTCTGACCGAGGACGCGACCACCGAACCCAGAGTTCAGACGGACAACAGCGTCCACAAGCGGTTCGCCGCGGTCAAGGACACCGGCGGAAACCTTCACGTGGTCTACATCAATCGGAACAACGACGTCGTCCATTACCGAAAAGTCCCGGGCTTCAACGACACCTGGACGCGTCTTTCGACCGACGTGACGCTGTCCGCCAGCGTAGTCGACAAGATCGCGATCAGCGCCGCGGGAAGCAACAACCTCTATCTGTTCTACGCCTACACTACCGATGAGATCTTCTACCGTCGTTTCGACGGGGCGGCCTGGGGTCCCGAGACGTTCCTCTATGACCCTGGAACCGACCTCAACGACGCCCTGGCGCCGCTGGAATCCAGCTTTGGCTGCCGCACGGGTCTCGCGATTTCCGAGGGACTCGGCTCGCCGTTCAACGCTCGCTTTCTCCTCGCGGGCTCGCCCGACTGCGGGGCCCTTGCGACGTCCCAGGGAGCGGGGACGGTGACCGTCACCTCGCCCGCGAGCTTCGAGATGACGTTCGCGACTCAGGCCGGTGGAAGCATGCTCACGTTCTACGACCTCGTCGAGGACCCGACGAAGCTCCACGACCTGGTCGGAGCGCTCGCGTCCAGCACCAGCCCCCACGGCCTTCACAACTCGGGCATGAGGGTCGCCGGAACCAACTACAACGCCGGAACGAACGCCGTCGGCTCGCGCATCGACCCGCTGGAAGTGACACCCACCCGCGTGCGGCTTCGTCAAGAGTCGTTCTACGAGAACAACGCAACCGGTGTCCTCCTCGCCGGGGTCAAGGGCTTCGGGGATTACACGGTCGCTCCTTCGGGGAAGCTCGCCGTCCGCTGGAACCGGAGAACGACGCAGGCGGTGAGCTACGAGACGGAATACCACGAGCTCATGATTCACCAGGCGGCGGCGCCCATCGACAACTGGGCGACGTACAGCGAAACGGACGGCGTCATCCCGCCGAACAATCCCGGCGACGACGATTTTCTACTGGCACAGAAGGAAGTCCCTCTCGTGCGAACGGACTTTCTCCACGTCCTCTCGCGCGACTGGACCACGGCCAACGGTCACTTCGGAAGCGCCGATCTGACGGGTTGGACCGTCAACGCTCCGGCGGAGCGGGTGAATCTTTACTGGGTCGAGAACACTCCGTTGGTTCTTCCGGCGGGCTCGAGCGAGACGTGGAACTTCCTCACCTATTTCAAGACGAACGCGCTCCTGGACAATACCGACCCGGCGGCCCTCGAAAGACGCGACGATTACCGCGGGCCCAATTCGGTCGCGGTGATGGTCGGAGGCCCCTGGCTCGACGCCAGCGAGAACACTGGCGGCGGCGACGATTACAACGAGTCGGAAGCCGCTTACGCGCTGACCTACGATCCGTCTCTCGGCCTCACCTTCGATATCGACGGGGGAACGACCACCCGCTACCATCCCTTCTTCAAGATCCGCCAGTGGCGGTCGCTCCAGGATCCGCCCGCGGTGAGCGTCGAAGGGGTCCCGCTCGCGAACGGAATCGACTATCACGCCGACGTCAAGCCGGTCTCCCGCGCCCACTGGGCGAACACCCTCGCCTGGCACTGCACCATCGAGAGCGGCACGGCCTGTGATGCGGGCAGCGTCGACGTGGGAAGCACGGGGGCACAGACGGGGGTCGTCATCGTCCCCGGTAAGTACGGCAACGCGGGGGAGTTCAATGCCAATACTGACGCGGTCTCGGCGGGCGCGGCGGGCAGTTCCGACTTCAGTCCAGTCTCCGGTTCCGTCGAGCTCTGGTATCAGCCCTACTATGCCTGGAACGAGGGGGTTCCTCCCCGGCGCGTGATCTGGATGAACGAGGGAGTCGGAAGCGACTACTTCATCCTCGAGAGGACGACCGCGAACGAGCTGAAGCTCACGATCAACAACAACGGCGGCGTGAGCGCTTCGAGCACGATACTGGCGGCCAATTACTCCTGGCGCGCGAACGACTGGGTGCACCTTCGGACCGCCTGGAAGAACACCGGTCTCGCCGTCGACCGCGTCAAGATCTACGTGAACGGAGTCGCGCCGACCCAGACGATCGCGGGCGCCTGGGACGGTATCGGGATGAACCACGGGCCGACGCTCTTCGGGGGGTGCTCGGGTCCATGCCCCGGAGCCGGCAACGGCCACGCGAACGGGATCATCGACGAGCCGCACATCTTCGTGAGCGCCGATACTCCCTCTCTCGCGGCGTATGGCGGGCTCCTCGGGAATGCTGGCGAGTACTTCGCCGATCCCGCCCGAAGCTTCGGTCTGAACTTCGGAGTCGTGGATGCTTCGAAACGGGGTCGCTATCTTTTCATCGGCGCCGATTCGAAGTTCCTCGGCCTCAACGTGGCCCTTTCGACGCTCGGTGTGGGCGTCGTCGACCTGAAGTGGGAGTTCTGGAACGGCGCCACGTGGGCGGATCTCGAGAGTGGCTTCGGCTTCATCGACCAGACCAACCATCTGACGGCGAACGGAACCATCTACTGGACGGGCGACCCCTTCGGCTGGTCTCCGTACTCCCTGGGAGGGGAGCCAGATCTCTATTACGTGCGCGCGTCCATGGTTTCCGGCGCCTACACGCAGACGCCCTTCGAAGGTCTCATCAAAACCGACATTCTGCTCTTTCAATACTGCTCGGACATCACGGTCAATGCCCAGACGTTCTCGTTCGCGGTGCCCATACCGACCGCGGTCGAGCTGGTCTCGTTCGGCGCCCGGGGGATGGACTCCGCGGTCGAGCTCACCTGGGAGACGGGCTCCGAGCTCTCGAACCTGGGCTTCCACCTGTATCGCGCGACCTCTCCCTCAGGGCCCTTCGAGCGCATCTCCAACCGGCCCATACCCGGACTCGGATCGTCACCGTCGGGGGCGCGATACCGTCACCTCGATACCGGCCTTGTGAACGGCGAGAGTTACTTCTACGAGCTCGAGGACATCGAAGACACGGGGAGAACCGAACGACATGGCCCCGTGTCGGCGGTTCCGACTCCGCAGAATCCCGTGGACACCGTCACCGCCGCGAGCGCCGTCACCTTCGGAGAGCCATCGGAGAGTTCGCTCGTCGTCCTCGAACAGAGCCGGAGCGGGCTCCTCGTCGAGCTCCGCACTGATGGATTTCAGGCGGAGCCTTTACCGGACGGCTCGGTCCGTCTCTCGGTTCCGGGATTCTCGGGCGAGAATGAGCCGGGCTCGCCCGCGATTCCACGGAAGCGATCCTGGATATCCATTCCCGATGGAACCAGAGTCAAGGTGGTTTCGGTCCGCATCGAGGACGTCGAGAGATTCTCATCGCTCCGCCCTGAGGCCGCACCCGTGCCGGAGCTCTTCGCCTCGGGCAGAACGGTTCGGGCGGGCCGCCGCCGAATCCGAGAGGGAGCGGACTTTCGTCGTGCCGGGCTCACCCCTGTGAGCGCGGCGCGCGTCGTCACGGTGGGCTATCAAGGATCGGAACGAAAGGCTCTCCTGGAGCTCGCTCCGCTTCGATGGGATGGAGCGGCGGGAGAGCTCGTTCTCGCTCGTCGAATGGTGGTGCGGCTTTCGTTGACGCCTCAGAAAGTGACCCAGCAGCTCCGAGGGAAAGTGGGCCGAGACCGGAGCGTGGTGCTTCGTCTGGGCGCGGCCGAGAAGGGGCTCTATCGCTCACGTTTCGAAGAGCTCTTCGGCACTCGCGGGCGCTCCGTGACGCAATCGGCACTTCGCCTGAGCCGCCAGGGGAAGGACGTAGCTTTCCACTTGGAGCCGGAAAATGGCCGATTCGGCCCGGGCTCGAGCCTCTATTTTTTCAGCCCGGGTGCCGCGATCAATCCCTACGGCAGAGAAGCGGTGTACGAGCTCGAGACCGGCGTTCGCGGAACGACGATGTCCGTCCTTGGCGCGGTTTCCCCGGGCGACCCGACGCCGTCCTACCGTCACCGGGTCGAGAGAGAGGAGAACCACTACTATCAGGCGGGTCTCCTCGACGCCCCGGATGTGTGGCTGTGGGACCTTCTCTTCGCACCAGTGACGAAGAGCTATTCCTTCGAGGCCAGCGAGCTTTCGGCGGGATCCCCGCCGCTTCTCGAAGTCTGGCTCCAGGGAGTGAGCACCTCGAACCATCAGGTGCGTGTCTGCGTGAACGGGACAGAAGTCGCTGAATCCACGCTCGCGGGAAAATCGCCGCTGAAACTGGCGGCCGAGATCCCGGCTGGAGTTCTTCGAGAAGGCGTAAACGAGGTTTCGATCGAGAACGCAGGGGACACGAGCTCGCCGTACTCCATGGTCATGCTCGATCGCTTCGCCGTCGAGTATCCGCGGAGTCTCGACGCGGGCCTCGTTCTCGACGTCACCGATCCGGTCAACCCCCGATGGATCCCGGACGGAAGCTCACTCCGCGTGGAACCGGGACGGTATTACCTGATGGTGGGCAGTGAGCTGAAGGCGCCGAAGGTCGAGAGAGCCTTCGCCTCCGCCCTGAAGAGCACCGCGAAGCGAGCCGACTACCTGATCCTGGGGCCGCGAGAGCTCCTCCCGTCGGCCGAGCCTCTCCTCGCTCTAAGGCGTCGCCAGGGGCTTCGGAGCGTCTCGGTCGGAATCGAAGAAGTGTACGCGGAGTTCGGCTTCGGAGAGTCGACTCCCGAGTCGATACGGGAGTTCCTTGCCTACGCGTTTCACGATTGGCGAAAGCCCGCGCCGCGGTACGTCGTCCTTCTAGGCGACGCCACCTACGACTTCAAGGACTATCTCGAGACCGGTGTCGCGAATCAGGTGCCGCCCTTCCTGGTGAAGACCAGCTACCTGTGGACCGCCTCCGATGCGGCCTATGCGGCCGTCAACGGGGAAGACATGCTTCCGGATTTCGCGATCGGCCGCCTACCGGCGAAGAGCGCTGCCGAAGTGCGAGCGATAGTCTCGAAGATAGCCGCGTACGAAGCCTCGGGCTCCTTTGGAAGCGGTCGGGCGGTGCTGGTCGCTGACGATCCCGACGCGGCCGGGAACTTCGAGGCGGGCGCCGAGGAGATCGCGGAAGAGCTCCTCGCTTCTCGAGACCCGCGCCGCGTTTATCTAAGGCGACTTGGCGTCGAAGGCACGCGAGAAGCGATCGTCGAGAGCTTTGGAGAGGACCCCGCGCTCGTGAGCTACATGGGTCATGGCGGAATCCATCTCTGGGCCCAAGAGAATCTTCTCGACACGTCGAGCGTACCGAGCCTTCCGCCCCGAGGCGAGTGGCCCCTGGTCGTGACCCTGAATTGCTTGAACGGGTATTTCCACTTTCCGTACTTCGACTCCCTCGGCGAGGCGCTGGTGAAGGCCGAAGGACGCGGGGCGGTAGCGTCGATCTCGCCGAGCGGCCTTTCGCTCAACGAGCCCGCGCACCTCTTTCACAAGGCCCTTCTCTCGGAGCTTCTGTCGGGGAGCCACGAGAGGCTCGGGGACGCGGTGGCTGCGGCGCAAGCGGCGTACGCCGACTCGGGAGCCTTCCCGGAGCTTCTCCGAATCTACGTCCTGCTCGGCGATCCGGCCCTTCGATTGCGCTAGCCGTGCAGAGGGCACATCTCCCGAGGTGCTACCTCCTTCCGAAAGACCTCTCGTACGCGACGGGGACAGCTCTTCGTCGCGCGCTTTCCCGTCGCGGGGTCGATCTCGGCCGCGACGATTCCCGCGGGAGGAATGAAAGAATCCTTGTTGCCTCCGGCGAGAGCGGCCTTCATGAAGCGCGCCCAGATGGGGAGAGCGGCCTCGGCTCCGGAGAGGCCCAGCTCGCGGTTGTCGTCGTAGCCCACCCAGACGACCGCGAGGAGCTCCGGCGTGTAGCCCACGAACCACGCGTCCTTGGTGTCGTTGGTGGTGCCGGTCTTTCCCGCGACGTCGACGGTGAGGCCCCGGGAGCGGATCTCCCTTCCGGTGCCAGCGTCAATCGCGGTCCGGAGCATGTCCGTGACGAGATACGCGCTCTCGGGTGAGACCACGCTCCGGGAGCGCGGCCGGTTCTCGGCGACCTTGTTGCCCGAAGCGTCCTCGACGGAGGTGAAGAAGCGAGGCTCGACTCTCTTACCCCCGTCCGCGAGAACCGCGAAGGCGGTCGCGAGCTCGAGGGGCGTCACTTCGAACGAGCCGAGCACCAGGGAAGGGTAGGGCTCGATCCGGCTCTCCATCCCTATCGAATGCCACAGCTCGACGACCCGCTCGAATCCGACTTTCTCTCCCACGCTCGCCGTCGCGACGTTGAGCGAGAGCGCGAGCGCCCTGCGGTAGCTTACCGTGCCCTCGAACCGGCCCGTGTAGTTGGATGGGGTCCACGAGCGGCCCCCCTGCCGAAACGTCCTGGGCTCGTCTTTAACGGTCGTCGTGGGGCCGAGAGTAGAATCGTGCTCGAAGGCGGCGAGGTAGACGAACGGCTTGAACGCGCTCCCCGGCTGCCGGCGAGCCTCGGTCGCCCGGTTGAACTGGCTCGCGCCGTAGCTCCGTGCTCCCACGAGGGCGAGGACGTCTCCGGTCGCGGGCCGCATGGCTACCAGCGCGGCTTGCGCCGCTTGAGGAAGACCCGAAGCGCCGCGGGGAAGCCGGCCTTGGATCTCGTCGAGTCCCTCGACGAGAGCCTTTTGCGCCGCGCTCTGGAGGTGCCGATCCATCGTCGACTGGATGCGAAGGCCGAGGGAGGGGATCCGGGCGGCGTCGTAAGTCGCGAGGAGCTCTCCCCGCAGAGCGTCGATGAAATACGGAGCCTCGCCCTGGTCGACTGCGCCTTCGACGAGACCGAGCGGGGTCCCTCTCCCGGTGGCCGCCTCCGCCTCGGCAAGAAGCCCCGTCTTGTGCATCTGGTCGATCACCACGTTCCTGCGGCCGAGGGCGGCCTCAGGGTGGTTGAAGGGGTTCGACGAGTTGGGAGAACGGATGAGGGCGGCGATGAGGGCGGCCTCCGGCACCGTGAGGTTCTTGAGGTCCTTGCCAAAGAAGATCTGAGCGGCCTGAGCGACGCCGTGGATGCCGAACGACCCTCGCTGCCCGAGGTACACGTCGTTCAAGTAGAGCTCGAGGATGTCGTTTTTGCGCGTGCGGCTCTCGAGGATGACCGCGAGGTAGGCTTCGAGGAGCTTCCTCCGGAAGGTCCTCTCCGGCGTGAGGAAATAGTTCTTCACCAGCTGCTGGGTCAGGGTGCTCGCGCCCTGCTCGAGCTCTCCGCTCCGGAGATCGGTCACTAGAGCGCGGGCGATCCCGATCGGATCGAAGCCCGTGTGATCGTAGAAGCGCCGGTCCTCGGTCGTGAGCACCGCGTCTCTCACGTGCTTGGGAATCGCTTCGAGTGCGACCCAGCGCTTCTTCGCGCGGTCCTCTCCGAAGAGGGTCGCCACGGGCACGGGCTCGAAGGGCACCCGGTCGAGAGGCTCGTTTCCTCGGAGGGCGCGGATCTCGGAAATCCAAGGCTCCTTGAAGGCGACGGCGATGGGAGCGGGGAAGGCGCCGCGGCGCCTCAGGTGTACTTCTTCGTTCACGAGGGCGAAGCACCCGGGCTCCTCTCCGAGAGTCGGCTTCTGCCGATAGCCCAGGTCGTTCAGAAGCGAGACGAGGTCGTCTTTCGACAGGCGCTGGCCGCGGCGAAGCTCGAACGGCCGCGCGTAGACCCATGTGGGCCGCTTCGCCTCCTCTCCGCGGAGGCGCACGTCGATGAGCGCCGTGAACCGGAGCGTGTGGTAGACGAGAAAACCAGCGATACCGAGGAGCAGGACGCTAAGGAGCGAGAGAGAGAAGACAACGATGCGGAGGCGACGTCGCGAGTATTTTCTGCCCTTTTTCTGTCCCAAGAGTTTCGGTTCAGATCTTGAGGACTTTCATCATGTTGGTCGCGCCGGGAAGCGTCGTATGGCCGCACACCGTCACCACGATATCGCCGGTGTCGATGATGCCTTTTTTCCGCAGGTACTTGAGCGCGACCTCGAGCATCGTGTCCGCGGTCTCGAAGTGATCGAGGAGCATCGGCACGACACCCCACCTCATGGCGAGCCGGCGATACACCCGCTCCGAGGGAGTGAAACCCAGGATGTGGCTCTGGGGACGGAAGTGGCTCACGAGCCGCACCGTAGCCCCGGATTCGGTGAAGGCGATGATGTACTTCGCCGAGAGCTCCTCGGCCGCGCTCCTGGCCGCGCCCGCGATCGCCCGAGCCACCGGAGAGCCGTCGAGGGGAGGGTAGTCGGACTGCCGCCGGTACGTTGGGCTCCCTCCCATGTGTTTTTCGGTGTGCTCGGCGATCCGGGCCATGTGCTTCACGGCCTCGATCGGGTACTTCCCGCTCGCGGTCTCCGCGGACAGCATGAGGGCGTCGGTCCCATCGAAGATGGCGTTCGCGACATCCGAGGCTTCCGCCCGTGTAGGAACGGGGTGGCTCACCATCGACTCCAGCATCTGGGTCGCGGTGATGACGGGCCGCCCGCGGCGGTTGGCCTCTCGGATGATTTGCTTCTGGAGGGTCGGCACCGTTTCGGGCGCGAGCTCGACTCCGAGATCCCCCCTCGCCACCATCACTCCGTCCGCGACGCCCAGGATATCGATCAGGTTATCGACGGCCTCGGGGCGCTCGATCTTGGCGATGATATGGAGGTCCTCCCGGCCGTGCTGCTGGAGAAGGGAGCGGAGCTCGCGGATGTCTTCCTTCTTGCGCACGAAAGACATCGCCATGAAATCGACGTCGAGCTCGAGACCGAGGATCGCGTCTCGCTTGTCCTTCTCGGTGAGCGCCGGCGCCGAGATCTTGGCTCCGGGAAGGTTGATTCCCTTGCTCGACGTCAGAATCCCGCCGCTCACCACCTGGGTGACGATGTCTTCTCCCTCGACCTTCTCCACGCGGAGCTCGATGAGCCCGTCGTCGAGGAGGATGCGGTCTCCTGGAGAAACGTCGCGCGGGAGCTGCTTGTACGTCGTCGAGACGCGCCCGGCGTCTCCCGCGACCTCTTCCGTCGCGATCGCGAACCGGGCGCCGGTGACGAGCTCGACCCCGCCCGGCTGGGCGATGGGACCGGTGCGGATCTTGGGGCCCGCGAGATCCTGGACGCACGCCACCGAGCGGCCGAGCTTCGCGCTGATGTCGCGCACGATGCGAATCCGCTCCCGGTGCTCCTCGGGCGTCCCGTGGGAGAAGTTCATTCGGGCGACGTCCATTCCCGCGAGGATGAGGCGCTCGATCATCTCCGGGCTCGACGTGGCGGGACCCAGAGTGCAGACGATCTTCGTCTTACGCATGGCTCTTCGCGCCCCTCGCTCGTCGCTCGGGGAGGTGCTCGCGGCTCCTCGGTCCGAGTACCCCTTCCACGCGTACCCAGAGGATGGTGGTGAGAATCTTGTAGCCCGCCATCACCGTTCCCTTCACGGTGCCAGTGATCTTGGACTTACCGATCCGCCGGTGATAGCTGACGGGAACCTCGGTCGACCGTACGCCGGAGCGGGCGGCCCTGGCCTGCATCTCCGCCGTCCAGCCATAGTCGCGGTCCTGCATATCGAGCGCGAGAAGCGTCTCGTATCGGATGGCGCGGAAGGGGCCGAGATCCGTGAATCGGTAGCCATAGAGGAGGTGAATCATCCGGGTGGCGAGCCAGTTTCCCCAGCGGGCGTGAGGCGCCAACGCACCCGGTTCCCGTTCGCCCAGAACGCGCGAGCCGATCACGAAGTCGGCCCGACCCTCGAGGATGGGGGCCACGAGACCCGTCATCTCGGCGGCGCGGTCGCTGTAATCTCCGTCCACGAACACCACCACCTCGGGAGGCTCCTTCGCGAGGTAGGCGATTCCAGTGAGGCACGCCTGTCCGTAGCCCGCGCGGGGCTCGGAGAGCACGGTGGCGCCGGCGGCCTTCGCGACCGCGGAAGTCCGGTCGCGGCTCCCGTTATCGACGACGACGACCTCGCTCGCGAGAGGTCGCGGTATCTCGGCAAGAACTTTGGGGAGGGAGCGCTCTTCGTCGAGGGCGGGAATGATGACGACAATCCGCATTGTGCCTGCTGAGTTCAGTATAGCTGAAAGGACCTCAACCTTCGTGGCTGGACTGGTGCGCGGCTGCGATACGCCAGACGCCCTCGGCTCGCACGAAAACCGCGGACCATCCCCCCGAGATAGAATGACGGCATGCTCGCTATCGCGGCCGTCACCATGCTGCTCTCGAGCGCCGGAGAGACCGCGCGCTCCGGATGGCACCAGTTCCGAGGGCCGCTCAGGGACGGAAAGTCGGCCGAGACCGGGCTTTCTCGAAGCTTTGGTCCGACGGGCCCGAGAGAGCTCTGGCGCGTTCCCATCGGGGCCGGCTTCTCCTCGGTCTCCGTCGTCTCCGAGCATCTCTACACGATGGATTCCGACGAAGAGACGGAGTTCGCGCTCTCGCTCGACGCCTCGACGGGCCGCACGCGGTGGCGGGTTCCCGTCGGGGCCATCTTCCATGACGTGAACGGCGACGGCCCCCGCTCGACACCGACGGTCGACTCGGATCTCGTATTCGTCCTCGGATCGCGAGGTCGCCTCGCCGCCCTTCGCACTTCGACGGGCGAGACCATCTGGCAGATGCAGATCACGGACGCCTTCGAGGGAGAGCTTCCCACCTGGGCGTTCGCGACCGCGCCTCTCGTCGACGGCGACCGTCTCGTCGTGGAGGTCGGAGGAAGCGGCTCGAGAGCGATCGCCGCCCTCGAAAAGAGAACCGGTGCCGTCGTCTGGACGAGCCAGGAGGGGAACCTCGCTTATTCCTCTCCCATCCCGCTCGAGTTCGGAGGCGAGACGCAGCTCTTGTTCTTGCTCCAGGAGAAGCTCGTCTCCCTCGATCGCGACGGACGTGAGCTCTGGAGCGTGCCTTTCGCTCCCCAGCTCGACATCAAGCCCGCGTCCCCGGTCTTCGTCGCTCCCGATCTCATCCTGATCTCGGCCTCCTACGACGTCGGCGCCAAGGTCGTCCGCTTGAAGTCCGATGGCGGATCGCTTTCCGCGGAGGAGCTCTGGTCCGGCCGCCAGATGCGCAGCCACTTCGGAAGCGCCGTCGCTCTCGACGGCCGAATCTACGGATTCGACACAGCGACGCTGCGGTGCCTCGACGCCTCGACGGGCGAGAGCTGCTGGGCGAAGCGAGGTCTCGGGAAGGGCTCGATCCTCTACGCCGACGGGATGTTCCTCGTTCTAAGCGAACGAGGGATGCTCGTCCTTCTGGAAGCGACCCCCGAAGCCTATCGAGAGCTCGCATCGCACCAAGTCCTCGACGGACGCTGCTGGACGCCACCGTCGCTGGCGGAAGGTCGTCTTTATCTCCGCAATCACTCCGAGCTCGTTGCCATCGATTTCAGATCATGAAGGCAGCCGCCGCGATTCTGGCTCTTTCGCTCGCGGGCTCGGCTCCTTCCGGACCGACGTTAGAGGAGATCGTGTCGCGCCACGTCGAGGCGCTCGGAGGTGAGGACGCGTTGCGGGCGATCGAGACTCTCCGCAAGACCGGCACCTACGTCTACAACGGCACCGAGCATCCGATCGTGAGCTACCACAAGTTGGGCCGACGGTCGCGAGAGGAGGTCGACGGGCTTCAAATCTGGGGCACCGGCCGCCGCGAGGGCCACGTGGTCGTGCGCGGCACGAACGGCACCATCGCCTGGAATCTCGATGAGTCACGAGGATCGGAGTGGTCGGCCATCCCAGCGTCCAGGGCCGCGATCGTCCTCGAGGACGCGGACCTGACGGGCGCTCTCGTCGATGCCGAGAAGAAGGGGCATCGCGTCGAGCTCCTGAGCTCGGGCGACGTCGAGGGCAAACCCGCCCATCGATTGAAGGTCACGTTCGCATCGGACTTCGAGCAGATCTGGTTCCTCGACGTCGAGACCTTTCTTCTTCTCCGAAAGGAAATGGCGGGCGAGGAGACGGAGAGAGACCTGGAACGACCTCGCGCGTGGTACTTCGACGACTATCGCCCGGTGAACGGTGTCTTGATGCCGTTCTGGGTCTACGTGGAAGAGCCGCTCTTCTCACGCGAGTACGCCTTCGAGACGATCGACGCGAACGTCACTATCGAGGACGCGATCTTTGAGCCTCCCCCTGGCGCGGCTCAGAGCTCGCGCTGACGCGCTGTTGCCGGAGTCGACGAGTGTGACACTCCGCATCAGCAAACCAAAACTTCTCTGAACTTCTCAACCGCGGTCTCCGTTTCCCGAGCGAGGAGAGGTGACCGTGCTCCCGATCCGCTTCGAGTTTTCCCTTTTCGGGCGAAGATTCCTCAGAAATCCGGCGTTCACCGCGGTCGCGATCGTCACGCTCGCTCTCGGGATCGGCGCGAGCACCGCGATTTTCAGCCTCGTCCACGGGGTATTGCTCGAGCCGCTGCCTTATCCCAGGTCCGAGCAGCTCTACGGGCTCTGGCACTCTGCCCCGGGAATCGGAATCCTAGAGGTCGAGCAATCCAATACCACGTATACCGTCTATCGAAACTTCAGCCAGTCGTTTCAGGAAATCGGGCTTTCGGAAGGACCCTACTCGAGGAACCTCACCGGCATCGGCGAGCCGGTGCACGTCGACGTCGCCGGGGCAACGGCGTCTCTTTTCGAGGTGCTCGACGTCGCACCTGTCCTGGGACGTACCTTCTCCGAGGAGGAGGACGATCCCGGGGCTCCGCAAGTAGCCCTCCTGAGCCATACGTTCTGGCGAGGCCGCCTCGGGGGAGCTCCCGACGTCCTCGGACGCATCGTTGAGCTCGACGGAACGCCGTGGGAGATCGTGGGGGTCATGCCGGAAGGGTTCACCTATCCGGGCGAAACGACCTCCATCTGGGTCCCGTACGTCATCGAGCCGGAGGATCTCGGGCAAGTCAGCTTCAGCTACGAGGCGGTCGGTCGATTGAAGCCGGACGTCACCGTCGAGGCCGCGACTCAGGAGCTGAACCAACTCTTGAAACGCGCGCCGGAGATCTATCCCGGCGAGATGACCGCGGGAATCCTGGAGAGCGCTCAGATGTCCGCGTACTTGACTCCCATGCTCGAGGACGTCGTGGGGGACGTTGGCGCGGTTCTGTGGACTCTTCTCGGCGCGGTGATGGTCGTGCTTCTGATCGCCTGCGCCAACGTGGCGAACCTCTTTCTCGTCCGGGCCGAAGGACGGCGGCGCGAGCTCGCGCTCCGCACCGCACTCGGCGCAAGCCGGGCGGCGGCTCTCCAGCACTTCCTCACCGAGAGCCTCTTGCTTTCGACCCTCGGCGGGATTCTAGGAGTCGCGATGGCTTACGCCATTCTGCGCGGCCTCGTGGCTTTGAGCCCCGATACCATACCCCGGCTCGACGAGGTCAGGCTCCATCCAGCGGTTCTTCTTTTCGCCGCGGCAGTCTCGCTTCTCTCCGGTCTTCTCTTCGGCATCATCCCGGTGGTGCGCTACCGGCGTCCCAACCTCCTCGGCGCCATCAACGAAGGAAGCCTTCGGGCCTCTGCCGGTCGCGAGACCCACCGAGCTCGAAGCGCTCTGGTCGTGGCCCAGATCGGTCTCGCGCTCGTCCTCCTCATCGGCTCGGGCCTGATGGCGCGCTCCTTCTGGGAGCTGAGGCACGTACATCCGGGGTTCGAGTCCGCGGGAATCCTCACCGTGCGGTTGTCGCTCACGGATGCGGCCTATCCCGAGCCTCAGGACTCGGCGGCCTTCTACCAGAGGCTCACGGAATCTCTCGAAGCTCTTCCGGGTGTCGAGCGAGCCTCTGCCGTCTCGCGACTTCCGATGGCCGATAGGCATCCCCATAACGGAGTCGTTCTCGAGGATTACCCCGTGAAGGCCGACGAGGTCCCACCCATCATCGCCACCAACTGGGCAACACCGGGCTATTTCGAGACGTTCGGGATTCCTCTCCTCGAGGGGAGGACGTTCGAAAGGCGCGATCACGAGGAGAAGACAGGTGCCGTGGTCGTGAGCCGAAGCTTCGCGGAACAGTTCTGGCCCCACGGGAGTGCTCTGGGAAAGAGGCTCCTCCCGGGCCTGCCGGGGAATGAGTCGCCCTGGTACACGATCGTGGGCGTCGTAGGCGACGTGCTAGAGGAGGGGCTCGAACACACTCCGAAGCCCATGATGTATCACGCGGTAATGGGCCAAGGCGGCGACTACGGCGATTGGAACATCCAGACGATGACCTTGATCCTTCGTACGAAAGTTCCTCCGGAGACGCTCGCGGCGGCGGTACGCGACCGGGTCTGGGCGCTTGACCCGAACCTTCCGCTGATCCGCACCCTCACGGGAGAGGAGCTTCTTTCCGAAGCTACGGCGCGCACGAGCTACACGATGATCCTGATCGGAATCGCCGCCGGGGTGGCGTTGTTTCTGGGTCTCATCGGAATTTACGGTGTGATTTCCTACATCGTGAATCAGAGAACGCGCGAAATCGGCGTGCGCATGGCGCTCGGAGCGGATCGCGGAGACGTGAGCCGCATGGTGGTACGGCAGGGATTGAGGATGACGGTTGCCGGGGTCGCCCTCGGAATCCCTGCCGCGGTCTTCGCAACACGGCTCATGTCGTCGCTTCTATACGGAGTCGAGAGCGTCGACCCCTGGACGTTCGCATGCGTGCCTCTCTTCCTTCTGACGATTGCGACGCTCGCGAGTTATTTGCCTGCGCGGCGAGCCGCGAGCGTAAGCCCCGTGGAATCGCTGCGCTATCAGTAGAGCTTCTATCTCAACATCGGCAACCACCGACCGACCTGACGGCAGTACGCAGCGTAGTCGTCTCCGAACGTCCGGCGGAGCGTCGGCTCCTCATACAGCCTCACGAAGAGGTGAGTCAGAATCAAGAACAGCCCGGTATATGTAGACAGAGCGCCGGACTGGTAGAACAGGGCTGCCCCACCCAAAGCGAGCCCCGCGCCGAGATACATCGGATTACGAACCATGCGGTAGGGACCGCGGACTACTAGGCGGCGTGGAGGGTCGAATGGAGCCGGCGTCCCGCTTCCGACGAAGACGAACGTGAGAATGCACCAGATAGCCAAGGAAGCACCGACCGCCGTGGCCAGAATGCCCAAAGCCTGAAGCACTCCGATGGTCTGGGAGGGCCTCACGCCAGCCAGCGCGAGAATCCTCGCGGGAAGAAATACGAGGAAGAAGCCGATGAAGAGCGCCGCGTACGCCACTGCACGGACTAAAATACCCATGGGGCCTCCATCTAACGTCATCGTCAGCAGCGTAGCGGTCCTCAAGCGTCACCGCGCCGCGGAACGACACCCGCTTCGCTCATCATGCCACCACCGTTGCCGACGGCAAAGGCCGTGGCGGCGCGCGCGTCGGGGTCGCGTTCGATGATAGGCTCTGCCGGCGAAAGGACTTCACGATGCATCGACTCGCGATTTTGCTCGCTCTATCGATCGCGGCTCCGGCGGCGGCGCAGGAACGGTTTGATGTTCTCATCCGAGGGGGACGTGTCCTCGACGGGACGGGGAATCCCTGGTACCGGGCGGATGTCGGAGTCCGCGACGGGCGCATCGTCGCCATGGGCCGGTTGGGAGGCGCTTCGGCGGCGGTCGTCATCGACGCGGGTGAGCTTTACGTAGCGCCGGGTTTCATCGACGTGCACTCCCATGCGGACGAGGGGCTGGACCGGGAAAAGCTCAAGGGGGCTTCGCCCATCCTTCTCCAGGGGGTGACGACCGCGGTGCTCAATCCCGACGGCGGCGGGCCGTGGCCTCTTTCCGAGCAGCGAGCGCGGTACGAGGCTCACGGGATCGGTGTGAATGCGGCGCTCATGGTGGGGCACGGAACCATACGCCGCGA
>Ga0184637_10001121_pt1 | contig 18664 bp, 20 predicted proteins | sample PLM3_127_b2_FD_133143 | JGI IMG/M metagenome (GOLD analysis project Ga0184637, IMG submission 133143) | Groundwater sediment microbial communities from an aquifer in East River, Colorado, USA - PLM3_127_b2 | ecosystem: Environmental > Terrestrial > Soil > Riparian zone | place: USA: East River...
AGTACGGCGCCGCCGAAGGACGGGCCCGGGGCTTCGCGGCGGCCGGAGCGCAGCGCGCCCAAGGAGACGTCACCAGTACGGACCGCCGTGCAACTCGCGTGACACCGCCGAATCGCAGGGCTCATGCGGAGCACGGCGGTGGCGCGCGATTAGTTGCCGGCGGCTCCCGAGCGCGAGGTCACGTCCCCAGTACGGTCACGCTCCGGGCCGCGCGGAGCGAAGGCCGACGCGAACTCGCCCCGGGCCCGGCCCCGCGGCGCCGATCTCCTACTGCCGGGGCGAAGAGGCTCGAGGCTCGGCAGCGCAGCCGACTGCGAGCGGAGCGCCCCCGAAGCCCCTGCGACGAGCAGGTGCGCGACGACGGAGGCGAGGCGCTCGCGCAGCCGCGGGCGCTACGCGAACCGCATCCCGCGCCGCAGCTCGCGGAGGCGGCGGACGCGCTCCTCCACCGGCGGGTGGGTCGAGAAGAGGCCGAGCATCTTCCCGCCGGCGCCGCGGAAGGGGTTCACGATGAAGAGGTGCGCCGTCGCGGGGCCGCCGAAGCGGTACGGGTGGGCGGCGTTCACCTGCTCGAGCGCGAGCAGCGCCTCGGCGAGCGCCTCGGGCTCGCCGGTGAGCTCGGCGCCGGAGGCGTCCGCGCCGAACTCGCGGGAGCGGGAGACGGCGAGCTGCACGACGAGCGCGATGATGGGCGCGAGGAGGGCCCAGGCGAGCGCGGCGAAGACGTTGCCGCGGTCGTCGTCCGAGCGGCCGCCGAAGCCGCCGAAGATCGCGCCCCACTGGATCATGTGGCCGAGCGAGGAGATCAGGCCGGCGACGGCGGCGGCGATCGTGGCGATCAGCACGTCGCGGTTCCGGACGTGCGCGAGCTCGTGCGCGAGCACGCCCTCGAGCTGGCGGCGGTCGAGGATCCGCAGGATGCCCTCGGTGACCGCCACGGCGGCGTGCGAGGGGTCGCGGCCGGTGGCGAAGGCGTTCGGGGTCGGGGAGGGGATGACGTACAGCCTCGGCATCGGCAGGCCGGCCTTCTGCGTCAGCCGCTCGACGATCTCGTACAGCTGCGGGAGCTGCTCGCGGGCGACCGGCTGGGCCCGGTGGGCCATGAGCGCGATCCGGTCGGAGAACCAGTACGACATGAAGTTGAAGACGAGGCCGATGCCGCCGAAGAGCAGCATCCCGCCCGTGCCGCCCACGAGCTGGCCGCCGATGGCGAGCAGGGCGATGAGGAACGCCATGAGGGCCGCGGTCCGGGCGTAGTTGCGGCCGAAGCCTCGGGTCCGCTGGGGGGGCATGCCGCGCGGGGTGCTGGGGGACGGGTGGGTGGAGGGGGTGGGGGCATCGTTCCAGGGCATGGGCTGTAGCTAACCATCGAGGGAGACGCGTCAATCCGCCGGGCGCCCGAGCCCTCGGCGTCAGGGCGCTTTCTCGCAGCCGGGGGCCTCCCGTGCTAAACGGGGCCGAGGCGGCGATATCGAGGGGTTACGCGGACATGGCAGCTCGCAAGGCGGCGGTGGCGACGAAGGGCAGGGCGAAGGCGGTGGCGCGAGCTGCCGGCAAGCCCGCGCGGGAGCAGCTCGAGCTCGTGGCGGTGGCCCCGACGGCGGCGCCACGGCGCGGGCGGGGCGAGGCGCCCCCGCCTCCGCCCACGCGCGTCGGCCGGCGCCCGCGCAGCAGCGCCGCGCCGGAGGACTCCGCCCAGCCCGAGCTCGCCGTGGTGCCCGCCCCGCCGGTCGCGGCCGCCGAGCCCGAGGTCGCGCCCGCGCCGAAGGGTCCCCGCCGCCGCGCCACCGCCGAGCAGATGGCGGCCAAGCAGCGCGAGATCTCCATCTCCGAGTTCTTCACCAAGAACCGGCACCTGCTCGGCTTCGACAACCCCTCGAAGGCGCTCCTCACGACCATCAAGGAGGCCGTGGACAACTCCCTCGACGCCTGCGAGGAGGCCGGCATCCTGCCCGAGCTGACCATCGAGGTGCGCGACCTCGCGTTCGAGGCGACGAAGGGCAAGGGCGACCTCACCAAGGGCGAGGGCCGCTTCGTGGTGGTCGTGGAGGACAACGGCCCCGGCATCGTGAAGGCGCAGGCCCCCAAGATCTTCGGCAAGCTGCTCTACGGCTCGAAGTTCCACCGCCTGAAGCAGTCGCGCGGGCAGCAGGGCATCGGCATCAGCGCCGCGGCGATGTACGGCCAGCTCACCACCGGCCAGCCCATCCGCGTGACGTCCCGCACCGGCAAGGGGAAGCCGGCGCACTTCTTCGAGATCCAGATCGACACGCGGAAGAACAACCCGGTCGTCACGGAGGACCGGGAGGTCGCGGACTGGCACCAGGAGCACGGCACGCGCGTCGAGCTCGAGATCGTCGCGAACTGGCAGGCCGGGCAGCGGTTCGTGAACCGCTACGTCGAGCACTCCGCGCTCTCGAACCCGCACTGCACCTTCCACTACGTGCGCCCCCGCGCCGAGCGCCTCTCGTTCCCGCGCGCGACGCACGAGCTGCCGAAGGAGGCGCAGGAGATCAAGCCGCACCCGCACGGCGTCGAGCTCGGCGCGCTGATGTTCATGGCGGCGGACTCGAAGAGCCACGACGTGAAGGGCTTCCTGCAGACCGCGTTCTCGCGCGTCTCCGGCCCGGTCGCCGACGGGATCGTGAAGGCGGCCGGCTTCAAGGGGAGGGTCCGGCCGCGCGACATCGCCGAGGACCGGGAGCTCGCGACGAAGCTCCACAAGGCCATCGGCGCGACGAAGATCATGGCGCCGCCGACGCAGGTCCTCTCGCCGATCGGCGACGAGCTCATGCGCAGGGGGCTCGTCTCGTTCCTCAACGTGATCGAGACGGAGGGGCCCGAGACCGACGAGCAGCTCGACCTGGACAGCGCGAGGAAGAAGAAGACCTCGAAGAAGGAGAAGCAGGCGAAGGCCGCCGCGCCCGAGGTGCCCGACGCGCCGCCCGAGGAGGGGGTCGAGAAGATCAAGGGCCACAACTACTTCATCGCGACGGTGACCCGGCCGCCGAAGGTCTACCGCGGCAACCCGTTCCAGGTGGAGGTCGGGCTCGCGTACGGCGGCTCCTGGCCGGCGGACAAGCCCATCGAGCTGTTCCGCTTCGCGAACCGCGTCCCGCTGCTCTTCCAGCGCGGCGCCTGCGGCACGACCGAGGCGATCGCGAAGACGGACTGGCGGAACTACCTCCTCTCGCAGCCGAAGGGCGGCCTCCCGGTCGGCCCGATGGCGCTCCTCGTCCACATCGCGTCGGTCTGGGTGCCGTTCACGAGCGAGGCGAAGGAGGCGGTCGCCCACTACCCGGAGATCATGAAGGAGATCCAGCTCGCGGCCCAGGAGTGCGGCCGCAAGCTCGCCGCGCACATCCGCAAGCAGAAGCACGCGAACTACCAGGCGCAGCGGCGGAGCATCTTCGAGCTGTACATCGAGGAGGTCGCCGGCGCGATCGGCAAGATCACCGGCAAGTCGCGGGACGGCATCAAGCGCGACTTCATGCGGATCGCGAACCAGGTGACGGACGCCGAGCTCGAGGAGGGGAGCGAGACGGCTCCGCCGGCTCGCGGCCCGGAGGCGAAGCCGAAGGCATCGACATCCGAGGCCCTGAAGAAGCAGAGCGAGAAGATCTCGAAGCGCCCGCGCCGGGCCGAGAACGAGGACGCATAGCTCATGGCCCGAATCGACGCCGTCTCGAAGAAGACCGCCGGGAAGATCGAGAAGCTCGCCGAGAGCGTGATGAAGTCGGTGAAGGGGGGGAAGAACCCCTTCGTCGAGATCCCCATCCGCTCGCTCGCGAACGTGAAGTTCAACCCGAAGCGGCGCCTCATCGAGCTCGGGAGCCAGCGCCAGAAGCGCTACTTCTTCAACGTCTCGATGGCGAAGAAGTTCATGCAGACGTTCCTCGTCTCGGACGCCTGCAAGGAGCTCATCGAGTCCGGCAAGACGACGAGCATCCGCGATCTCTACTACATCACCAAGCACACCATCGGCGAGACGAAGCAGAACACGTTCGAGGAGCAGGACGAGTCCGACCCGATCATCGAGGACCTCGAGGTCGCGCTCGACGCGCTCCGCGAGGAGCTGCACCTCTTCGCCTCGCGCAAGGGGACGATGGTCGGCCCGATCACGATCCGCGACTCCGGCGACACGATCGACCTCCGGCGGATGGGCTCCGGCGGCTGGGGCGTCCCCTCGATCGTCGAGGAGAACGTGATCCAGTTCGGCAAGCACGAGGCGAAGTACATCCTCCTCGTCGAGAAGGACGCCGTCTGGACCCGCTTCAACGAGGACAAGTTCTGGAAGCGCGAGAGCGCGATCATCGTCCACGGCGGAGGCCAGCCGCCGCGCGGCGTGCGCCGCCTCGTGCGCCGCCTGAACGCCGAGCTGGAGCTGCCGGTCTACGTCCTCGTCGACAACGATCCGTGGGGCTTCTACATCTACTCGGTCGTGAAGCAGGGCTCGATCAACCTCGCGTTCGAGTCGATGCGGATGGCCGTCCCCGACGCGCGCTTCATCGGGCTGTCGTCGTTCGACAAGGTGGCGTACAAGCTGCCGTCGAACGTCTCGATCAAGATGGACGACGGCGACGTGGCCCGCGCGAAGCAGATGCTCGCCTACCCGTGGTTCCAGGCGAAGCAGTGGCAGCAGGAGATCGAGGAGATGGTGAAGTCGGGCGTGAAGTACGAGCTCGAGGCCCTCTCCCGGCGCGGGATCAGCTTCATCACCGAGGAGTACCTGCCGAAGAAGCTGAAGGACCGCGACTGGCTCGAGTAGCGCCGCGCGGGAGAGGCGGTCCGTCCAAAAGTTGCGGGGCCGCGGGCGGGCGGCGAGACTCGCTCCGCCGTACGAACCCGAAGGGAGAAGAACCGATGGCTGCCAAGAAGGGCAACCGCTCGAAGCGGAAGGTGTCGAACCGGTCGAAGGTGAAGCGCGTCGGCGCGAAGACGAAGCGCGCCCGCTCGATCAAGCGCAAGCGCAACGCGAAGCGCGGACCCAAGTAGCGAACGGGCGCGGGTGCGACGTCGCGCGCCCGGGGCGACCGCGGGGCGCGCGGCTACGGCAGCGGGAAGGGGCCGCCGACGGCCGGCCCGCCCGCGCAGTGCAGCTCGAGGCAGAGCGCGCAGTAGCCGAACCGGACCCCGCGCGGCGGCACCAGCACGAGCGCGGGCACGTAGTCCCACTCCTCGGGCTCGCCTGCCCGGCGCGTCCGCCGGCAGCAGCTGCACTGGTGGAGCTCGCCGGCCGCGTCGCGGTAGCCGTCCTCGCCGCCCGCCACCGGCGCGTACACCTCGGCGATCGGCAGCTCGCGCACCGTCCGGTGCACCACCGAGACGCCCGCGAGCATGCCGTGCGGCACCAGCACCGGCTCGAGGTGCGTCGCGACGAGGCGCGCGGTCTCTCCGTCGTTGTCCTCGCTCGTGTGCACCACGGCGCCGGACGGGCCGCCGCCCTGCCGGCGCAGCGCGCGGTAGAGCAGCAGCGCGTGGATGCGGCGCGGCTCCTCGCCGGCGATCGCCTCGAGCCAGCGGCTCCCGACGACGCCCGACGACGCGCAGCGATCGCCGCCGCCACGCTCCACCGCGCGGCGCTCCCAGGCGTCGTTCACGAAGAGGATGACCCCGTCCGGATCGAGCAGGCAGGCCGGCTCGCGCAGGGCGGCGATGTCGTGCATCGCAGCGGTGAAGGGCTTCGTACGCGGGATGGACCGGACCGGCATCGAGCCGTCAGACTGCACCCGAGGTGCCATGCGGAACCCCGCGGATTCCGGCGCGGACGTGGGGGGTCCGGCGCACCCGAGGTGAGGTGGGCCGCACCTTCGCTACAGCGCGCGCCGCAGCGGGGGCCGCTCGCCGAAGAACGGCCCGCACCGCCCGAGGAAACCGTCGAGCGCGGCTCGCTCGTCGGACGAGAGCCGCCGCGCGAACAGCGCCGGCAGCGCCTCGCGCGCGAGCGCGGCGCTCTCGGCGTAGCCGTCCGGCGTGAGGGACCCCTCCACGAGCCGCCAGCGCAGGAACAGGAGGAACGTCTGCACGACGTCCGTCATGCAGTACGCCGCGATCCGGTCGAGCGCGCCTGCCTCGTAGAGCGCCTGCACGTCCGCGCCGGCGACGTCCTCCTTGCCGGGGAGCCCCACCAGCTTCGCATACAGGTCGAGCGGCGCCGCCGCGCCCGCGCCGGGCGGAGCGAGCAGCTCCTTCACGTCGAGGTGATCGCCGCCCGCGCGCCGCGCCCCGGAGAACCAGCCCGGCGTCGGCACGCCGTGCTTGAGCGAGCGCAGCTCCAGCACCGGCAGATCGAAGCCCTTGCCGTGGAAGGTGACGACCGCGGCCCCGGCGAGCCGCTCCCAGAGCCGCTCGAGGAAGGCCGCCTCCGGGCTCCGCCGGTCCGTCCAGGCGGAGACGTCGGTGACGCGGACCACGCCGCCGTCCTCGACCGCCTCGAGCAGGCAGGCCGCGACGGGCCGGTGATAGGGCAGGGGGAGGAAGTCGCTGCGGCCGCCCGTCCTCGCCCGGCGCTCGGCGAGCACCCGGCGGAGCTGCTCCGCGTACGGGCGCGCCGGCTCTCCGTCCACGGCGGACACGAGCGCCTCGTCGGGTACCGTCTCGAGATCCAGCGTCAGGAGCCGTCGCACAGAACGACTGTCGCAGCGGGGTCTGACACGCGATGGGGCGTGGGAGTCCCCGTCTGGCCAACCCCCTCTCGGACCATCCCCCCCGCCGCGCGCTCGGATACTATGACGCACAGCGGCACGAGGGACGCCGCAGGAGGTCACCACATGGCGGGGTCGAGGATGCAGGAACGGTTCAACGCACTGGAAGTGGAGGCGCGCGGGCGCATCTCTCGCGCGCTCACCCAGAGCAACACGAAGCTGCGGGAGCTCGAGCAGGCGCTCGGTCGCGTCTCGCGCGACGACTGGTCGGTCCCGGGCATGCGCAAGCACGTCGAGGCGTGGCGCGCCCGGGCGGAGAACCTGCGCGCGACGGCGGTGAAGCGCGCCGGCGAGATGCCGGGGGAGGCGGTCTCGGCCCTCGTGAGCGGCACGCGCGCGCCGATCCGCAGCCTCGCCCAGCAGCTCGTCGAGATCGCGAAGAGGATCGAGCCGGAGAAGGTGGAGAAGTCGCGCCCCGCGGAGAACGCGGAGCCCCCGAGGAAGGCGCCGCCGAAGGTCGAGATGGCGTAGCGCCCGGCCTCCGCCCGCGCCGCCCCCGCCACGGGGTCGCCGCGGGCGGGGTCCGCGGACAGTCCTACTGCGGAAGGCTCGCCGGCGCGGCGTCCTGGTATCCCTCGCCGTCGAGCGCCCGCAGGAAGGCGACGAGCGCTTCGAGGTCGTCGCGCGTCATCGGCACCGGCCGCATTCGCTCCGAGAGCCACGGGTTCTCGAACCCGCCGCGCCAGTAGTGGAGCACCGCCTCCTCGAGCGTCGCCATCGAGCCGTCGTGCATGTACGGGGCGCGCTTCGAGCAGTCGCGCAGCGTGGGCGTCTTGAAGGCGCCGAGATCCCGCTCGGCGCGCGTGACCTCGTACCGGCCCTTGTCCGCGAACCCCTCGGCGAGCGGCTGCACGAGGCTCCGCGGGGGCGACCAGCCGATCCCGAGGTTGTGGAAGAGCGCGTCGGAGTAGCTCGGGCCGAGGTGGCACTGGCTGCACTCGGCGCGGCCGAAGAAGAGCTCGCGTCCCGTGCGCTCGCGGGCGTCGAGCGCGCTCGCGTCGCCGGTGTCGAAGCGGTCCGCCCTGGAATTCCCGGAGAGCCGCGTCGCCTCGTACGCGGCGATCGCCTCCGCGATCCGCTCCGCGGTGATCGCCGGATCGCCGAAGGCCGCGCGGAAGTAGGGCCGGTAGCCTGGCACGGCGGCGACGCGGGCGGCGACCTCCGCGCGCGGCAGCCCCATCTCCACCGGGTTCTCCAGCGGCCCGATCGCCTGCTCCGCGAGGCTCGCCGCGCGACCATCCCAGAAGAAGTGCGGGTAGACCTGGAACGCGACGTTCGCGATGGGCTGGGACTTCCGCCGCCCCTTGCGCCCGTGCACGCCCGTCGAGACGGCCGTCCCCTCCGAGAAGGCGCGCTCCGGCACGTGGCAGGTGGCGCACGAGACGGTCCGGTCCTCGGAGAGGCGTGCGTCGAAGAAGAGCCAGCGGCCGAGGCGGACCTTCTCGGGCGTCACCCAGGGAACGAGCGTGAAGTCCCCCGGGCTGCCGAGCGGCGGCTCGGGCAGCGGGCCGACCGGGTTCGCGGCCTCCCAGGGAGGCGCCCCGCGCGGCGGCGCGGCGACCCGGGCCGAGCCCTGGCAGCCCGCCGCGAGCAGCGCGGCGAGCACGACGGCTGCGAGACCGGGCGGCGGCGACGTCGGGGATGGGCGCAGCGGGGCGGTCAGGGCAGCGCTCCTGGAGGGCGAGTCGGGGCCCGGCGCGCGCGCGCTCGGACCGGCCGCCGCAAGGAAAGCCCCGCGAAAGGCCACCCGTCAAGCGGCGCGGTGAACCCCGGCGGGCGACCCGTGGCTCCAAGGTCGTCATGGAGAGGCTCCGCTCCCTCGCGCGCTCCCCCTGGCGCACCGCGCTCGGCGTGCTCCTCGGCGCCGCCGGCGGAGCCGCGTACGCCCACTTCGTCGGCTGCCACACCGGGACCTGCCCGCTCACCGGGAACGTCTGGACGGCGGCGCTCTTCTTCGGGTTCACCGGTGGTGTCGCCCTCGCGCCCGGGTCCCGCGCCGCCGGGGGCGAAGCCCGGCGCGAGCCTCCCTCCGGCCGCTGAGTCGGCCAGCGGCCAGCAGGTCCGAGGTCCCGCGAGCGCGCTTCAGCCGGCGGCCTCGCGGCGCGCGGAGGTGCCCGCCGCCGTCCGGTCCTCGCCGAACCAGGCCCGGAGCGCGCGCCGCGCCGGACGCTCGAGGAGCCGCGCGACCGCGAGCGACGCGGCGATCGTGGCGAGCACGAAGGCGGCGACGAAGCGGGCCGACGGGGGAGGCGCGGCGTCGCCGGCGGCGGCGCGCGCGATCTGCCAGAGCGGCTCCTGCAGGGCGTAGAGCGCGAAGCTCGCGTCGCCGAGCCGCTGCGCTCCGCCGGAGCCGAGCAGGCGCGCGAGGAGCCCCCGCCCCTCCGCGACCCCCAGGATCGCGAGCGCGAAGAGCGGCACGAGCGCGCCGTTGTGCAGCAGCACGTACGGGATCGCGTCCGACGCGAGGAGGAGCACGGCGGCGCCGAGCCCGGCGACGGCCGCGGCGGAGCCGCCGCGCGCCAGGGCGACGCCGCGCCGGTGCAGCAGCCCGAGCGCGACGCCGACGAGGAACTCGCCCGCGCGCGCCAGCGGGTGGAACTTGAGCGCCTCGAGCCACGGGGGCTCGTTCCAGGTGAGCTCCACGACGGCGCCGTCGGGCCGGAGGACGAGCCACAGGAGCGGGAAGGCGAGGGAGAGGCCCCACGCGCCGGCGAGCGCGAGGACGAGGCCGCGCCGCCCGAGCCGCGAGAGCGGCGCCGCGACGAACGGGAACAGCGCGTAGAACGCCGCGACGACCGAGGTGGACCAGCCCGGCGCGTTCCATGTCCGCGCGATGGGCGTGATCCACGCCTGCGCGAGGAGCAGAGACGCGGTGCCGACGACGACCGCCTTGAGCGTGCCGAGTGGCCCCCCGCCCGCCCAGCGCTCGAGGACGAACGGCGCGGAGAGGAGGAACGCGAGCAGGTACGCCGGGTAGAGGCGCGCGCCCCGCGCCACCCAGAACGCGCGCCGCTCGGCGGGCCCCATCGGCGTCGGGTGGGCGCGCGCGAGCACGAACCCGGAGAGCACGTAGAAGAGTCCGACCCACACGTACCCGCCGGCGCGGATCCGCTCGAGCCAGGCGGGGCCGCCCGCCACGAGCGGGGCGCCGTAGTGGAAGAGCAGGATGCCGAGCGCCGCCGCGAAGCGGAGCCCGGCGAGGGGCGCGATGCGGCGCGCGATCGTGCTGTCCACCGAGGGAAGGTGGGACCGTCCGGGCGAGCGCGGCAGGACCACGCGCGGGGCGACCCGGGCGTGCGGCGGCCGCCCGGGCGAGCGCCGATCCGGCCGTCACGCGGTACGACGGCTTCGCGCCGCGGCCGCAGCCGGCGCTCGGCGAGCTTCCCGAGCCCGGAGCGTCCGTGACCCAGGGTGCGCGCGCCCGCGCAGGCTGTTTTGCCTGGCGGACCGCGAGTCGGGAGAGGCCTCGGCGGCCCGGCGGATGTCGGCCCGTCTCGCTTCACATGAACACCGGGCATCCCCCGTATGCGGGGTTCGATACCGTCGATCCCAGCCGTACCGGGGAGCACATGTCGCCTCGCTTCATCGAGCATCAGGGAAAGAAGATCCTCTACCTGGATCTCGCCTGCGCGAGCCCGAGCGAGCACAACGCGGGGATCCTCGAGGCCGAGCGGGTCATCCACGGCGAGCCCGAACGCTCGGTGCTGCTCCTGGTCGACGTGAGCTGCGCCGGCCTCAACCACGAGACCGAGCGGCTCGCGGAGCGGTTCGGCGCGTCGGCAGGCCGCCGCGTACGCGCGCGCGCCGTCGTCGGCGCCTCCGGCCTGAAGCGGCGGCTCGTCGTCGGGGCCGGCCCCGGCGAGCTGGCCTCGTTCGACGACCTCGGCGACGCCCGCGACTGGCTCGCGCGGCGCTGAGCCGGCCCCGGCTGGCCTGCGCCCGGGATCCCGCTCCGCAGCTCGCGCCGCTCGCCGCGGCGCTCCACCTCGAGTGCCGCTCAGGTGCGCGCGGGCGCAGCCGGCGGCGAGCTCACTGGTTCCCGAGCGCCTGGTGGCAGGTTGCGCAGTCCCAGCCCTCGATCCGAAGCGTGCCGCCGGTCAACGGCTGGACGATCGCGTCGCCGCGCCCGTTGCCGTGCAGCTCCGAGTCGGTGGTGTCCTCGGTGTACCCGAGGTGACACTTCGCGCACGCGCCGGTCGGATGCGTCGGGTGGTCGCCCGTCGCCGGCGGGAAGCCGTGGCACGCGGCGCAGCCCGGACCGCGCCCGCCGACGTTCACGACGCGATCGAGGTGGCGGCCGCCGGGGAGGAGGACGTTGCCCTCGCCGACCGTCTGGCTGTGGCAGTCCCAGCAGCGCGGGCTCACCGGGTGGCCCGCGGCCAGGCCACCGAAGGCGCCGGGCGGCGGAGGATAGCCGTGACAGGTGGTGCACTCCGCTCCGGCCTGGCGCTCCTCGCCCTCGACGGTGCGGGCGTCGCCGCACGCGACGAGCGCCGCCGCGGCGAGTGAAACGAGGAGGAGACGGTTCGCGCGCATCGCGTGGCCCTCGATCTCCGACGGGGGCGACGCCTCGCCGGGAAATCCCCCGGTGCCCCGAGGGATCACTCTCTTGAGAGCTAACACTCGATGCGCACCCGCGACTGCCCGGGACGGAGGGTCCGCCCCTCCCCGCGTGCGAGGAACGCCGAGGTGCAGGCGGGGAGGCGGAGGCCTCCCCGCCCGCCGGCTACCAGCTCTCGCTTCCGTGGCAGGACGGGGCGCAGCTGCGCGCGCCCACGTTCCAGTTCAAGCCGGCGGCCTTCTCCACCGACCCGTTCACGTGCGTGCCGACGACCACTCCGGTCGAGGAATAGCCGGTCCCGTGGCAGCTCGAGCACACGAGGAAGTTGTGCCTCGTGTGCTCCCCCGTCGACGGAGAGACGCCGTGGCACGACGTGCAGGCGGCCTGCGCCGCGCCGCCCGTCCACGTGGGCGCGGTGTTCGTGCCGCCGCCTGCCGCGAGCGTCGCGCCGTGGCAGTACGTGGAGCTGCAGGTGAGCGGCCCCGTGTTCCAGACGGGCGAGGCGCCGCCGCGCTGCGCGGCGGCGCCGAAGGTAACCGCCGGCGTACCGTTCACATGCGCGAGATCCGCCGGCACCGCGTGGCACTCCGCGCAGGCGACGGCCGGGCCGACGCCGCCGCCGGCGAGGTGCGCCTCGTGCGCGCCGACGGCGCGGTCGGTGGTGGCCGTCTCATCCTGCGTGCCCTGCGGCGGCGCCGCGGCGTAGCCGCCGGCGCGCCCGGGCGTGCCGTGACAGAACGTGCAGTCCGTCCGCCACGCGGTGCCGCCGTGGCAGGAGTCGCAGGAGATCCCGGAGGTGCCGCCGTCGAGCGCGGCCCCGTGACAGGTCCTGCAGCTCGCGAGGTCCGCGTTGGCCGCGCGGCCGTGCGCGGTGGGGAGGTTCCACCCGGCCCCGTGGGCGTTCGAGACGTCCACCACGCCGTTCACGTGCAGGCCGCCCGCGGCGATGATGGCGCCCGCGCCGTCCACCGTGCCGGGGTGGCAGCTCGCGCACGCCGTGCTCGCGGTGTGCGGCGGGGGCGGCGGCGCGCCGTGGCAGGCGCCGCAGGCGAGCGGCCCGCTCGCCGTCCAGGCCGGGCTCGCCGCCGGGCCGCCGCCGAGCGACGGACCGTGGCAGTAGGTCGTGCAGGTGCCCGCGGTCGCGCTGCGCGCCGCCGCGCCGCCGTCCAGGCTCCAGGCCGGGCCGAAGGTGACCTCCTTGGCGCCGTTCACGTGGGCGGTGTCGGTCGGGACGACGTGGCACTCGGCGCAGGCGACGGCGCGACCGGCGATGCCGGCGTGCAGGTGCGCCTGGTGGGCGCCGGCCGCGTCGGGCGCAGGGGGCGCCGACTGGAGCAGCGCGGTCGCCTCGTCGCGCGAGGCGTCGCCGTGGCAGGTGGTGCAGCCCGACCCGCCGCTGCCGCCGCCGGGAACCTCGGCGACCGGCCGCGGAACGGAGTCGCACGCGGCGAGCGGGAGGAGCGCGGCGCACACGGTGAGGAGGACGAGCTTCGCGGCGGACATGGGGGCTCCCGGGGACACGGTCGACGGCCGTACACGATCGCGCGCGGAGGAGCAACGAGCGTGCCCTCGAGGTCCCTGGGACGCTGGGACCCTCGGTTGCCCTCGGGTCAGCAGGCGCATGGCCTCGGACGCCTCCCGCCGAGGCCGGCAGGCGGCGCGCAGGGGGCCGCGCGCGGCGCAGAGTCCGCGCCTCGCGGCCGTCGCGCGCAGTCTTTTCGGTGCGTGAAGGTGCGTGCCCGCGCACGCCGTCCTCCGTCGCGGCGAGACACGCACCTCTCCGGCCGCTACACTCGAGGGGAGGGGTCGACCCAGGAGCCATTCGTGACCCAGGCCGAACGACTGGCCCACCGCGAGGCGCTGCGGGGGAAGATCGCCGAGCACGAGGCCGCGCTCGTCGCGCTGCGCGCCGAGGAGGCGGTGCTCCTCGAGGACTGCGAGCACGTCTACGCGGACGGCCGCCAGGCGATGGCGGGGGCGCAGGTGAAGATCTGCGCGATCTGCGGGAAGCTCCTCAGGGCCCGCGACGAGAAGCTCTGGGGGTAGTAAGAAACGGCCGACATGGCCACGCTCACCCCCTTCAGCGCCCTCCGCCCGCCCGCCGCCCTCGCCGCGCGGGTCGCCTCGCCCCCGTACGACGTCGTCTCCACGAAGGAGGCGCGCGCCCTCGCCGCCGGGAACCCGGACAGCTTCCTGCGCGTGTCCCGGCCGGAGATCGACCTCCCCGACGGCGTGGACGAGCACTCCGACCCGGTCTACGCGAAGGGGCGGGAGAACCTCGAGGAGCTGGTCCGGCGCGGCGTGCTGGCGGCGGATCGGGAGCCGCGCTTCTACGTGTACGCGCAGCGGATGGGCGCCCACAGGCAGACCGGGCTCGTGGCCTGCGCCTCCGTCGCGGAGTACGACGCGGACGTCGTGAAGAAGCACGAGAAGACGCGCGCGGACAAGGAGGACGACCGCGTCCGGCACATCGAGACGCTCTCGGCTCACGACGAGCCGGTCTTCCTCACCTACCGCGCGGACCGCGCCATCGACGCGCTCGTCGAGGACGTGAAGCGCGCCGCGCCCGTCTACGACCTCGTGACGCCCGACGGCGTGGGCCACCAGCTCTGGGTGGCGCCGCCCGAGACCGGCGCGGCGATCGAGGCGCGCTTCCGCGCGGTGCCGGCGCTCTACGTGGCCGACGGTCACCACCGCTCGGCGGCCGCCTCCCGCGTGCACGCGAAGCGGAAGGGGACGCCGGGCGAGCACGGCGTGTTCCTCGCGGTGGTCTTCCCCCACGACCAGATGCAGATCCTCGCGTACAACCGGCTCGTGCGCGACCGCCGCGGCCGCTCGCCGGCAGAGCTGCTCGAGGCGCTGCGCGCGCGGATGGACGTGGTCCCCGCCGACGATCCGCGGCCCGAGGGTCCGCTCGCCTTCGGGGTCTTCGCGGACGGCCGCTGGTGGCGCGCGCGGGTGCGGCCGGGGAGCTTCGACGCGAAGGACCCGGTGGCGTCGCTCGACTGCTCCATCGCGCAGGACCAGATCCTCCAGCCCATCTTCGGCATCGACGATCCGCGGCGCGACACCAACGTGGACTTCGTGGGCGGGATCCGCGGCGCCGCCGAGCTCGAGAAGCGCGTGCGGGAGGAGGGCTGGTCGATGGCGCTCCACCTGTTCCCGACGCGCATCGAGCAGCTCATCGCGGTGTCGGACGCGGGGCTGCTCATGCCGCCGAAGAGCACGTGGTTCGAGCCGAAGCTGCGGAGCGGGCTGTTCGTGCATGCGTTCTAGCGTTGGTGGTTTCGGATTCGGCCGGCGCCCAGCGCTCCGCACGACCGCGGTCCCGAACGAGTGGCGCGTCCCATGGAAGGTGACGTGTCGCGGGACGGGCTTCGCCCAGACCGTCGGCTTGCCGCAGCGCGGGCAGCGCGCCAGCGGCACCGGATCGCGCACGCCGGCCTCGTAGCCGCAGCCCGGCGCGCGGCAGCGGTGCTCGTGACGTTCGATGAAGCCGGCCCGGGCGATCGCCGCCCGGAGCATCCGGTTCAGCCGTCGCCCGCGGTGGTGCATCGAGCCGTCGCGCTGCGGGAAGAGCATCAGCACGCCGCGGCGAGCTCCCGGCCGCGGATCCCGAGGGGTCGCCCTTGCGGGGTGCGGAACGTGAGACTACATTTGTGGACACATGTTCGAGATCCGGTTCGCGGAAGGCGCCCTGGACGATCTCGAGGCCGTCCCGCGCTTCCAGCGCGGGCGGCTGCTGGACGCGATCGAGCGTCAGCTCTCGACGACGCCCACGTCGCCGAGCCGGAACCGAAAGGAGCTCGCCGGGCTCATCCCGCCGTGGGACCAGGTCAGCCCTGTCTGGGAGCTTCGGGCGGGCGAGTACCGCGTGTTCTACGACGTGGACTCCGCCGCGAACGTCGTCATCGTGCAGGCGATTCGGCGCAAAGGCCGGAAGACGACGAAGGACATCCTATGAAGACCGTCGCTCTCCGAGAGGCCAAGCAGTCCCTCAGCGGGTTCGTCGCCCACGCCCAGCGCGAGCGCGTTCTCATCACTAAGCACGGCAAGCCTGCCGCACTCGTCATCGGCGTCGAGGGCCGGGACATCGAGGACGTGCTCCTGTCGCAGGACCCCGACTTCTGGAAGCTCGTCGAGGCGCGGCGGCGGCAGCCGACGCTGTCGCTCGCGGACGTACGCGCCAAGCTCGGCGTCGCTCCGAAGCCGGCCCAACGTCGCCAGCGGAAGGCCGTGGCGCGCAAGTCGTCGCGACGGTGAGCCCGGCAGGCTTCACCCGGAGCCTGCCCACGCTGATCCTTCTCTCGCCGGCTCCGCCCCTTGCGCTGTCGGCCGGTCGACTAGCCCTTCTCGGCCTTCGATGCGAGCCGCATCTCACCCTCGGACCCTTCTTGGCACTGGAACCCAAAGCAGCGCCAGCGACCCCCCCTCACGTTCCCCTTCGTCCATGCCGTTACCTGTCGCTTTAGATTTCTGAATTCTCCTCCCGTCCTCGCCGATCTGCTCTCCGCTCTCCACCCCGAACAGCGCCTAGCCCCGCCGCCGGTCTCTTCTGTCCTTCACCGCTCTGGTGCCAGCAGCCCGATCCCCCGATTCGATTCCGTAGTGGTTGGGAGCGGGAGATCGGGCTGATGGCACCCGTCACGACGCCGCACCCGTCAACGCCTGGCGGCGGGGCGGGGCGCTACAGGATCACGGGCTTGCGGGCGCCGCGATGATCCCAACGCCGTCGACAAACATGGAGTCGACCTCGGCGAGGCCAAGGAGGACGTCCCGGTCGCGTACCCCCCTGTCGAAGCCGTGCAACACCCTGCGTCAACGGTACCCGTCAGCAGGGCCGAGTGTTCCCCCATCCTGTCGACTGGCTCCGCGGTTCGAGGCATGATCTCGTTGGTGGTCAGCCAGCCCTTCAAGCTCGTCCGCGTTCGCGGCGCCCCGGTTTCGGACGACGAACTGATCGCCGATCTTCGCCGCGTCGCAAACGCTCTCGGGAAGGGCACCGTCGGTCAGAAGGAGTACCGCCGTCGCGGCACGTACGACGACAGCACGGTGACCCGTCGGTTCGGTTCGTGGAATGAAGGGCTTCTGAAGGCGGGGCTGGGCGTCGCCAACCAGGTCGACCTCGAGGACCAGGAACTCTTCGACAACATGCTCCCCGTCTTCGACCCCCGGTGCAGCGAAATGGCCCAGGTGCGCCCCGGTGTCCGCCGGTGAACCCAGCGCGGAACCCCCATTCGCCATTCGAGCCGAAGCTGCGCTCCGGGCTGTTCGTGCATCGGTTCTAGACGCGCGTTCGCGCGGGTTCGCACGGCCGAGACCCTCCTTGCCCGAGGCGCGGAGCGCCGCAAGAACCCTCCCGCTCCTGGCGGGCTCTCACCGCGCGGCGGGCGCGAGACCCGCGTCCCAGACCCCGGAGCGACCCCACGTGAACGTCGAGCGCGCCATCCGCATCATGGCCGGCACTTTCGTCCTCCTCTCCCTCGGCCTCGGGGTCGAGGGGAGCCCCCTCTTCGTCGACCCGCGCTGGCTCTGGTTCACCGCCTTCGTCGGCGCGAACCTCCTCCAGAGCGGGTTCACGCGGTTCTGCCCGGCGGAGCTGGTGCTGAAGCGGCTTGGCCTGAAGAGCGGGTCCGCGCCGGCGGAGCCCGCACGCGGATAGCCCTTCCCCGCGCTCAGTGCGCGTGCGGCGCGCCGGCGCCTGAGTCGTCCTCGTCCCCAGCGTCGTCCTCGCCCTCGAGCCGCCGCCGGAGCGTCCGCTCCACCTCGAGCTGATCCGCGATGCGCTGCCGGCGGCGCACCTGCCCTGCGGCGAGGTTGAGGCCCGGGGCCCGGCCGCAAACGGCGGCCGGCCGGGCGGGCGTCGTTCCGCCTAGAACCGCCCCGCCACCGCGACGACGCCGCCGCCGGGGAGCGGCGCGGGGGCGACGGCGACCGCGCCCCCGTCCACGCCCGACAGGTACGCGTCCGCCACGTTGACGAGCCAGATGGCGGCCGCGGAGAGCGCGAGGCCGTTGCGCCAGCGGAGGCGGGTCTGCGCCTCGTCGCGGAGCGCCGCCGCGGCCGCGCCGGGATCGGCGGTGCCCGCCGCCGGCCGGTAGTCGCGGTACGCCTCGGTCTTCGCCGCGGCCGCGAAGTGGAAGGCGACGGCCCCGCCGGCGAGCAGCGCGGTCGTGCCGGCGAAGACGGCCCCCTTCGCCGGCTGCCGGTTGTAGGCCTGGCCGAGCCCGGGCACGAGCAGCGAGCGGAACACGGCGTCGCCGCGCGAGCGGAGCACGACCGCGTCCGCCGAGAGCGCCACGAGCGTGGCCGCCGGGATGGACTCGCTCGCCGCCGCGAGCGTCTCGGCCGACTCGGCCGAGAGGATCCGCGCGTTGACGAGGAAGCGCCCGCCGGCGTCGGAGACGCTGCCCACCACCAGCGCCTGCGCGTCGGCCAGCTCGCCGAGCTTCGGGGCCGTGCGCGGGTCGGTGAGCCCCATCGCGCCGAGCTTGGCCTCCGCGAGCACGCTGCCGAGCCGGTCGCGCTCGACGAGGAGGAGCCCGTGGTCGCGCCGCAGGTTGGTGGAGAGCTCGGCTGCGACGACGGCGCCGAGCTCGCGCCGCTTCGCCTCCGGGCCCGTCTCGGAGAAGGCGAGCACGGCGAGCCGCCGGTAGCGCGCGTTGCCCGGCAGGCGCGCGAACCCGGCCGCGAGCTGGTCCGCGATCCGCCGCATCGCCACGTCCACGCTGGCGGACTCGACGGCCGCGCGCGCGGCCTGCGGCGGCGCCGCGGCGGCGGGGTCCACGCGCGCGCCCTCGCTCGCGGCGACCGCGCCGGACGGGAGGAGCAGGAGCCGGGCGGTCACGCGCAGCGGCCCGCCGTCGGGTGGCGCGCCGATCTCGCCGACCACCATGGCCTGGATCCGCTCGAGCGGCGGGATGCCCGGGGTGCCGCCGAGCGCGGTCGCGAGCGCCTTGTCGCGGAGCGCGGTGTCGAAGGCGCTCCAGTCCCGGACCTGGACCTTGCCGCTCGCGGCGAGCGCCTCGGCCACCGCGGCGGAGAAGGCCGCGCCCTGGCCGGCGGCGGCGGCGCCGGACTCCTTGAGCGGCGCCACCGTGAGGGCCGACACGGCCGGGCGCGGGGGCCGCGCCGCGAGCTGCTGGAGGAGCGACGCCGCGACGCGCTGGGCGGCGGGGCGGAGCTCCTCGGCGCGAGCCGAGGGCGCGGCGAGGACGAGGGCGAGGGCGGCGACGGAGGCGGCGCGGCGCACGGTCATGGCGGGCTCCTTCACCGGAGGTCGAAGGCGCGGACCGTGCCGCCGACGAGGTAGCCGAACGGGCCGACGAGCTGCAGCCGCACCGGCGCGTCCGCGCGGAAGCCGTCCGGCAGGCTGACGCCGCCGACCGGCGTCGGCCGC
>Ga0184637_10001122_pt1 | contig 18660 bp, 23 predicted proteins | sample PLM3_127_b2_FD_133143 | JGI IMG/M metagenome (GOLD analysis project Ga0184637, IMG submission 133143) | Groundwater sediment microbial communities from an aquifer in East River, Colorado, USA - PLM3_127_b2 | ecosystem: Environmental > Terrestrial > Soil > Riparian zone | place: USA: East River...
CCGGAGCTCTACTTGGTCAGTGCCCTGGCCGGTCATCCCAAGAGCTTGGGCAGCCGCCAACGACAGGTCTATGATCCGGTTCTTGGCAAAGGGTCCTCGGTCATTAATGCGCACCGTGACACGCTGCCCATTGCTCAGCGATCGGACAGTCGCCACGCAGCCCAGTGGAAGTGTTCGGTGTGCGGCTGTCAATTGGTGCATATCATAGCGTTCACCGTTGGCGGTGTTATTCCCATGGAACCCGGGGCCATACCAGGAAGCAACCCCCCGTTCCACGTACCCGATGGGATACCCGGGGGGGTAGTCCCCACGCGGCGCCGGTCGGCCTGCGCAGCCCGATATTCCCCAGAGAGCCAGAACCAGGCACAGCAGGAGAACAGGCTGTGTGGCTCTCTTCAGCCGCGTGATTCTGCCTTCCATGTCAGATTTCGTCGAGTGACTCTCCTCGGAGTGTGTCCAACGCTATTCTGGTGTTGGAAACCGTCAACACGACGATGGCCCGCTTCCCTTCCCGTGAGGGGGTACAGTAGGCGCACTTGATATTGACTCGAGCCTGCTTCAGATGCTCCGCCACTCGGCTCAGCGCACCAGGGGTGTTCTCCAGGCTCAGCACAAGGGCGGTTTCTTCACGAAACCGAACCTTCGCGGCCTTCAGCACGGCGCGAGCCCGTTCCACATCCGCCACCAGGAGTCGAAGATTTCCCTTTCCAGTTCCAGTGACCTCCGGCGCAGAGAAGGCTTTAATATTCACCCCTCCGTTCCCGAGGGCCGACGACACCCGCGCCAGCACACCCGGTTTACTCACCTCGCTGATCACCAACTGTGTTGTAGTCGGCATTGCTATGTCCCCTTTCGCAACCTCTTGGCTGGGCAAGCCCCAGGTCCGACCCCACGTTTGCCTACTGAGGTGCAGGGAGCCGTTATGGACCTTTGTACCCATAGAACCACCGCGCGGTGGTCCCACCCACATTCCGCACCGTGTGTCGCACATGAGCTGGAATCAGGACCTCTTCTCCCTGGTTCGGCCTGAACGTCCGTCCTTGCATCTCCAGCTCTAACTCTCCTTCCAGGACCGTCAGGAGCTCATCCATTGAATGGACATAGTCTTCCCACATTTGCCCCGGCGGGTCAACCCAGAGACCACAACTGAAGCCGCGGGAGTGCCAATCCCTTTCAACTTGTATTCGATCAAACCGCATTTGTTTCACCACGTTCATCTCTGCCTGGCTGAAACCGTTACACTTCACGCCGCCAGCAAGATAAAGTTTTATCAACCTCTTGCGTCTAGAAGTATACATATCCATCCCCTCTAAAGCACGAAAGGGATGCGGCGTTCGGCCGCATCCCCTCCTGTTGGATTGACATGAGCGCTTCTGGCGCTTAGCTACCTATGATGCACTGCAATCTTGTCGTATCGCTTCGGTTCACGAAAGCTGAAACATCTCATTGAGGAAGAAGTACTCGTAGATGCCGTTCAGTGTGACATGAGCCGTCACGGCGAGTTTTTGGGCAGCCTCCCGGTGCCCCTTCGGGACGAACAGATAGAACGGCACGCCCCAGCCGGCATCCTCTCGCCATCGACCCTGAGTGTTCGGTTCGGACAGTGACTCCTCTGTTTCAATCTCCGCGATCCATTCAATAGTGTTTCTGCCTCCGTTGAACCTCGACCCGACGATATCCGGATAGCTTCGGTCTGACGCGGCCCACCGGCTCCGCTCAGCGTCGGAATTGATCGTGATATTGATTTGCACCGACTTGGCCCAGCGCTGTGCGACCAGGCTTACAACATGGTCATGGAGGGACTGGATTCCCGGTTCATGGGTGATTGTGCTCATTGTCTTTCCCTCTCTATGGAAACAAGCACTTTCTTCCGCTTCGGAACCACTTTGTTACTGGACGCCCTTAGCTCATGTCAGTTCTAACTCATTCTCGCTCAAGGCGTACTCATAGATGCCAGCGATGCTCACACCCACTCTCGCGGCGAAAAACTGCGCGAGGGCCTTGTATCCCCTGGGCACAATGAGAATGAGGGGCACCCCCATGGCCGAGAAGTCTTGCCACCGGTCACGTGCTTTTTCCTCAGTGATCGTGTCCTCAGTTTCCACCTCGGCAATCCACAGGGGGGTGTTGCGTCCAGTGTTCTGCGCCCACCCAACGATATCGGGGGCGCTTCTCGCGGAACTTGCCCAGCCATTCGTCACAGTGCCTGGGTTTGTTTCGAGGTTACAACTGACCGAGTTGGTCCACCGCCGACCAATCAAACGGACGACCTGGTCATGGAGAGACAAGGTCTCAACATCATGAACTATTGTCCGCACCCCGTTCCCTCCCATTTTACGAGCATCCGCTCGTTGCACCGCAGGTCTCGCACTTGAGGCAGGTGCCGTTGCGAACGAGCGTGAACTGTTTGCATTCCACGCAGGGGTCGCCCTCGTACCCCTTTTGCTTTGCAATCTGGACCGCCGTGTAGGTCAAGGTTTCTCGCCTCAACTCCACCTTGTGCGCGATATTCCCGTGACCGTGACCGTTTCCTCCGGCTCCATTGCCGGTTTCGCGCCGCGCAGGGAAGATCTCGGGGCTGATCCCAGCGGGCGCCAGCGCTCTGGCGTCAACCGGCTCGGTATCCATGCACTCCGGGTCCTGCGCATCCTTCTTGACAGAATCCATCCGCAGATCATCGTCCACCACTTGCTCCAGATCGTGCCGTCCCAGATAAGTAATGGCCAGCTCGCGGAAGATGTAATCAATGATCGAGGTGGACATCTTGATGTGGTCGTTGAGTTTGACCGGCCCGTTCGGCTCGAACCGAGTGAACAGGAACGCTTCCACGAACTCTTCCAGCGGCACCCCGTGCTGAAGTCCCAGCGAGATCGCGATCGCAAAGCAGTTCATCAGACTGCGGAAGGCTGCCCCTTCTTTGTGCATGTCCAGAAAGATCTCCCCGAGCGTCCCATCGGCATATTCGCCGGTTCGCAGGTAGAGCTTGTGACCGCCGACGATGGCCTTCTGCGTGTAGCCAAGCCGCCGTTCCGGCATACGCCGCCGTTTGGCCAGAAAGCGCACCATTACCCGCTCGGTCACGTGTTCCGCCATCTTCATGACGTCGTGGCCGATAGCCTCACCGGTCTCTCCGGAATCGGTTGAGGCGTTCAGAGGCTGGCTGAGCTTTGAACCGTCCCGGTAGAGCGCCACTGCCTTAAGCATGCTCTGCCAGGACAAGAGGTACGCCGCCTTGACATCTTCGATCGTGACATCGGCCGGCATATTGATGGTCTTGCTGATTGCTCCGCTGATGAAGGGCTGAGCCGCAGCCATCATCCGAATATGCGCGTCAACAGGGATAAAGCGCTTGCCGGTCCGACCGCAGCGGTTAGCGCAGTCGAACACCGGCAGGTGCTCAGGCTTGAGATGTGGCGCACCCTCGACCGTCATGGTGCCGCAGCAGTAGTCGTTCGCGACGACGATCTGGTCCTGGGTAAATCCGAGCGCTTTGAGCATGTTGAATTTGGAATCATTCAGTTGCGCATCGGTCAGACCCAACTTCTCACTGCAGAACTCTTCACCGAGCGTCCATTTATTGAACGCGAACTGAATCTCGAAAGCTTGACCCAAAGCGGCCTCTAATCGGTCCAACGCTGCGCCATCGAACCCCTTGGCCTGCAACGTCTCATGGTTGATGAATGGGGCCCCATTGAGGGTCCGGCGGCCAGTGCAGTAGTTCACAATGTCCTGGGTCTGCGCTTCGGTATAGCCGAGCGTGGTCAGCGCTGGCGGAAGGCTTTGGTTGATGATCTTGAAGTAGCCGCCGCCGGCCAACTTCTTGAACTTCACCAAGGCAAAGTCTGGTTCGATACCGGTTGTGTCGCAGTCCATGACCAGGCCAATCGTGCCGGTCGGGGCGATTACCGTGGTCTGGGCGTTGCGGAATCCATAGGCTGTCCCGAGTTCAAGCGTCCGATCCCAGGTCCGTCTGGCCGCCAGCAACAGATCCGGCGGGCAGTGCTCAGGCTGGATGCCCTTAGGCGTGACGCTGAGGCCCTCATACTCTTCCGGCGGAGCGTTGTACGAAGCGCGGCGATGGTTCCGGATGACCCGCAGCATGTGCTCGCGGTTCCTCGCAAAGCCCTCGAACGGCCCCAATTCAGCCGCCATTTCAGCCGAGGTGGCATAGGCCTCGCCGGTGAGAACCGCCGTGATTGCTCCGCAGAGGGCAAGCGCCTTCGGCGAGTCGTAAGGAATACTCTGCCGCATCAGCACAGTGCCGAGATTGGCATACCCCAACCCCAGCGTCCGGAACGCAAAGCTCTTCTGCGCAATGGCCCTGCTCGGAAAGGAAGCCATCAAGACACTGACTTCCAATACGATGGTCCAGAGCCGCACCGCGTGCCGGAAGTCCTCGAGATTGAACCGTCCATCCGGCGCGTAGAACTCTCCCAGGTTGAGAGATGCGAGGTTACAGGCGGTATCGTCGAGGAACATGTACTCCGAGCAGGGATTGGACGCGTTGATCCGGCCGTCTTCGGGACAGGTGTGCCACTCGTTGATCGTCGTATCGTATTGCGTGCCGGGGTCAGCACAAATCCACGCAGCCCAGGCGATCTTGTCCCAGAGTTCGCGCGCCTTGACCGTCTTGGTGACCTTGCTGTCCGTACGCCGTTTAAGGCACCAGTCCCCGTCCCTCTCCAGGACTTCGAAAAAGCCGTTCGGAATTCGCACGCTGTTGTTGGAATTCTGACCCGACACGGTCTGGTAGGCCTTCCCATCCCAGTTGACGTCGTATTCATGGAACACGAAATGCGTGAACCCTTCGCGGGCATAGGCAAACATCCGCTGGATATAGGCCTCAGGCACTGCAGCCTGTCTGGCGGCACAGATGGCCTCTTTAAGGGCTGCGTTGTTGTTCAGGTCCGTCTCAACCTTTATTCCACCTTCGCCGTTCGGCACATGGCAGGCCTTGAGCACAGCGTTGAGCTTCTTTGCACAGATCTTGGAGCCGGTGACCATAGCTGCGACTTTTTGCTCTTCAATGACTTTCCAGTTGATGAACTCTTCAACATCGGGGTGATCCAGATCCAGACACACCATCTTGGCCGCTCGCCGCGTAGTCCCACCAGACTTAATCGCGCCTGCCGCGCGATCTCCGATTCTGAGGAAAGACATCAGCCCGGACGATTTGCCTCCGCCCGAGAGCGGTTCGTTCTCGCCCCGTAGCCTGGAGAAGTTCGTTCCCGTGCCCGAGCCGTACTTGAAGATCCGCGCTTCGCGGGTCCATAGATCCATGATCCCGCCCTCGTTGACCAAATCGTCCTCAATTGATTGAATGAAGCAGGCATGGACCTGCGGGCGCTCGAACGCGTTCGACGCCTTGACCATTTCCCTGTTCGTAGGGTCCACGTAATAATGCCCTTGGGCAGGACCGGAGAGTCCATAGGCATAGTGCAGGCCTGTATTGAACCACTGCGGGGAGTTTGGTGCCGCCATCTGCCGGGCCAGCATGTAACACAGCTCGTCATAAAAGGCTGACGCGTCCTCCTCTGTGTTGAAATAACCATGACTCTTTCCCCAGTACGCCCAGCAACCGGCCAGTCTGTGGAAGACCTGGCGAGCGTCACGCTCGCCGTCCAGCACCGGCTTACTATCAGGACCAGTGAGGGGCTTCCCGTCTGGTCCAAGTTGGGGGATACCCGCCTTGCGGAAATATTTCTGCGCCAGGATATCGATGGCCAACTGGCTCCAATGCTCGGGAACATCAATATCGTCCAGCTTGAACACCGTGGAGCCGTCGGGATTCCTGATCTCCGAGGAACGTTTCACGAACTTCATGCCTTCGTAGGGACCCGGGCCCATACGTGTAAACCTGCGCTCGATCCTCACGTCACCCTCCTTACTGATTGGAAACGCTCAAGACCATTTCTCTTTCAGCCGGGGCTTGGCCGGGCTGATGTTAGGCAAAAAATACGCGGGCGTCGGAAGGTCTTCCGAGGCCCGCTATTACCGAGAAAATGCGTCTAAAATCTGGATGCCGAGCTTCGCGTAAACTCTTTGCTGGGGGCTAGATAGGCACATCCGAATACCCATTGAAAAGCGATGAATCCTTTAATCACGACAAGCTAGCGGGCCGCAATATATAGAGGCCTGTCCAGTTTGTCAACACAAAATATTGTGGCTTTCTGTGGATAACTGGGAAAAGGCTGGGGATAGAGAAATCACAGCCAGAGGAGCAGCGAATGGACTGGTTTCGTGGAAGGTATGAACAGGAGCAGGGACTGGGAGAGGCCCTAAATTTATCGCGTCGGTGTCAGCATGATCTGCCCTAGCTTCCTCGTGACTTCTTCAATGTCGTCTCCCTCAACAGGGATGAACGTGCCTGCTATACCCAGCACCACCAGCCGGACACCAAGAGCCCGTGTCTCAAAGATGCTGAAGAGACCGTAATTGCGCCGCGTAGTGTTCGGACGAATAACGGACTTGATGACGAATTTGCCCTGAGATTTGAGCAGATCCCGGACGGTATTCTGATCATACGTTGACTCGGTCGAATCCGTCCGCGCCAGCGCCTGACCGATCAACCTTTCCAAGTATTCGCCATAGTCCTGCGTGGCCGGGTTTGTCCAGGCTAGTCCAACACAGATCCCCAACAGCACAACGAGAATGGCCAGGACGGTGTTGTTCATCGTTGCCAGTCGCTGGAATGAGCCATGGATGCCTGCCTAGCCTTTGTTCCTCTCGCTTGGGGAATGATGTCCCTGCTACCCGCACGAGTCAAGATGTTCGACGACGACGCGGCGCGGGTATCCTATTTGACAAATGAATGCTTGCTGATTAGCCTATCGGGCGGACGGCGAGTCCACCGTACAAAACCGTAGCGGAGTAACCCGCGGAGGGAGGGCACCATGTTTGTCTGGAGCAAGCAGATCGTGATTGGACTGCTGGCCGTCTTTGTCATTGTGTTCGCGTTATTCCTGGCACAGGGATCCACGGCTGCATCGAGTAACCTGAAGATTCATACGACGCGCTGGATTACCTTGAACTATGCCGGACTGGTCATCTGGATTTTTGTCTGGATGATCGACCAGGCGCGCGTACGCGGGAAGAATGTCTGGCTGTGGCTGGTTCCGTTCCTGTTCGCTCCGCTGCCTGTCCTCATGCTCTTCATCCTATTTCTTCAGCGCAAGCTCAAGGCTTGACAGGCCTGGCCAGTTTCAGCGCCGGAATTGGGGTATGAGTTGGAAGGCCTGAGCAGGTTTCTACGTAGGTTGAGTGCTCAGGTAATCTCGCAATCGCCATAAGAGCCCTAGGCCCGGCAGTGCGGCAAGAAAGGTGATGAAAAAGAAAACCACCCACCCGACCGTCTCCACGAGATACCCCGATGGCGGTCCGACAAAGACCCTTCCGAGCGCTCCCAGCGCGGAGAGTAAGGCAAACTGGGTGGCCGTGTAACGGTGGTCGCACAGGGACATGAGGAGCGCCACGAACGCAGCCGTCCCCATGCCGCCGGACAGGTTTTCAAAAGCCACGGCTGAGACCATCACGAGGTAGCTCTTCCCGGTCCAGGCGAGCACCATAAACGACAGGTTGGACACCGCCTGCAGCAAACCAAATAGAAGCAGAGCGCGGAACAGTCCCATCCGCGCCATGAGCGCGCCTCCCGTCAGAGCTCCAAACAGCGTGGCAAGCAGCCCCATCCCTTTGTTTACTACCCCGACCTCAGTCGGAGAAAATCCCACTCCGCGGATCAGGAACGCCGTTGTCAACGTACCGGCAAAGGCATCCCCCACTTTGTAGAGCACGATCAGCAACAAGAGCCCCACCGCCGGCGACCGAGAGAAGAACTCCCGGATCGGCCCCCACACCGCCTCACTCAGCGTCCTGGGCGGCGTGATCGCCAAGGAAGGCTCAGGGCTAAGCAGCGTCGTGGCCACACCGATGAGCATCAAGCCGGCCATGAGCAAATAGGTGCTCTGCCAGCCGATGTGATCGGAGAGGATCAACGCCACGGCACCGGAGATCAGCATGGCGATCCGGTAGCCAGTCACCGAGATTCCTGCGCCAATCCCTCGCTCCGGTGCCAGCAGGACATCGGCGCGATAGGCGTCGAACGCGATATCCTGTGACGCTGAAAGAAACGCAACGGCGAGAGCGAGCACACTGAGCGCCCATATCGCGTCGGCGGGGCCGGTCACGGCCATCGCCGCAATGCCTGCGATCAATCCGAGCTGGGTGGCGATCATCCAGCCTCGGCGGCGACCAAACCAAGGCGGCACAAAACGGTCCATCAGCGGTGACCACAAAAATTTCAATGTGTACGGAAGACCCACGAGGGTGACAATGCCGATCGTGCGGAGATCCAAGCCGGCGACGGTCAGCCAAGCCTGTAGGGTCCCGGCGGTCAGCGCAAGCGGCAAGCCCGAGGCAAAACCCAAGGGCAGCATGACCCCGGTCCGGCGGTTGACGAGGATTGGGAGAGACTGCGACGGTTTCACTGGGCCTCACAGGATAGGCTGGTGGTGTGCGACTGAGTCGTCGAGGTCATGAGCGAACCCCTAAGCTGAAAATTCGTGGAAGCAATAAGTCCAGAGAGAAGGAGGGGCTGTTGAAATTACAATCCGGGATCAGCAGGGTTGGCCGTTGAAGACACAAGGTTTATAGCGGGATCGATCAAAAGCAACATTCTCCTGGTAGACCTTTTCGTTCCCATTCACTCCGTCCTGCTCCGGATCGTTCCACATTGTGTGATTCCACCAGTAAAACAGCGGATATTGTTCCGTGTAATATACGGGGTTCCCATAATGGCTCCGGGCATGTTCCTGAACCATGCGAGCGGTGACGTAATCCACCTCGCCGTTACCCTTCAGCGAATAGAGCATCAAAAACATCCGGGCTTCATGGTCATAGAGTTCATCAACCCGCAAGTTCTCATCCGGTTCCACAGGGAGGCGTTCGTAAGCCGCGCCGGCAGGAGGGTTGAGAAGCGCGATGCCGAGCACCGTAAGGGCCAGCCGAGCTCCAAGTCCCTTCACCCTTGCACCTCCTAGCCTCGAACCAACGATGGCCGGCCAGTCAACAGGATGTTTTCATTCAAACATTTGCTTAAATCTTAGCGAGCTCGACCGTTTGTGTCAATGACCCTGCCGCTCTCCCGTCTTCTTCATCAAGAACACCTTGCGCCCCTTGCTGTCACCAATGAGGTCCCCTATAATGCCGTCACCATGCAACAAGCGAGACCGAGAGCCTCCCTTCACACTATCGGCTGCCGTCTCAATCAAGCCGAGAGCGCGCTCCTGGCAGATCGGCTCAGGAAGGATGGATACGATCTGGTTGACTTTGGACGGCCTACCGATCTGCTTGTGCTGAACACCTGTTCGGTGACTGAACATGCCGAGAAAGATTGCCGGTACCTTGTTCGCCAGACGCTCCGACATTCCCCCAATGCCTTTGTGGCCGTGACCGGATGTTATGCCCAGACCGGAGCCGAAGCCCTTCGCCAAGTGCCGGGTATCGATCTGATCGTAGGCGCACAGTACAAGATGCATCTGCCGGACTATCTGCCCGCGACCCAGGCCTTGCGCAAGCACCCAGCGCCTCACCTCCTGCACACGAGAAAGATTGATCGTGACGATTTTGTCATAGCAGGAGTAGGAAACTACGAGTCCACTAGGGCCAATCTGAAAATTCAGGACGGCTGTAACTTCATGTGCTCGTTTTGCATTATTCCCTTTGCCCGCGGCCACGAACGGAGCCGCCGCTGGGATGACGTGCTGCGGGAAGCGGAAGGGCTAGCGGAACGCGGTCACCGGGAGCTGGTGCTGACCGGTGTGAACATCGGGCAGTATCTTGAAGGGGGACGCTCGCTTTTGGATCTGATTCAATGTCTGGAGCAGATTGACGGAGTGGAACGTATCCGCATCTCTTCCATCGAGCCGACCACGATTCCTGAGGAGTTGCTGGACTATATGGCTACCTCTCCAAAGCTCTGTCGGTACCTGCACATCCCGCTCCAGAGCGGAGACGATGGGATCTTGCAGGCTATGCACCGGCGATACACAGTCAAGCAATACGCATCCTTGGTCGAAAAAGCCGTGCGGCTCATTCCGGACCTTGGACTCGGCACAGATATTATGGTGGGGTTTCCTGGAGAGGGAGACATGGAGTTCGCAAACACCTTCACGCTCGCGAATGAACTCCCCTTCGCCTACTTTCACGTCTTCAATTTCTCGCGGCGGGGTGGAACCACCGCGGCTCGAATGAACAACACCGTTCGTCCCGCGACGGCAAGAGCCCGGAGCCGAACTCTGGCTGAGCTCTCTCGAGCCAAGCGAGTAGCGTTTTACCAGCGATACCTCGACCGGAGCCTGCCGGTTCTCTTCGAGACCAGAGACGCCAATGGCCTCTGGATTGGGCTGACTGGAAACTATATTCGGGTTGGCGTGGCAGATCACTCCGATCTATCGAACACCGTCCGCGACGTGGCTGTCACGGGCGTGATGGACGGACTGGCCGTCGGGCACCTTGCAGAGACGGGTCAATGACCAGAACGCTGATCTTTCTTAGCCTGTGGCTGATTGCATCCGCGACAGGCTGCGCACACAGGCCCCCTTTGGATGGATTCGAAGGAACCTGGGGTAGTCCAGAGTTGGCTTACGAAATCCACTTTGATGGCCCAATCGGAGTCGCAGTGCATGCCAAGGCTGCGGGTCTTCAGGATGGAGACCCTGTCTTTCGCCTGCTCTCTTTAGATGGAACGAGGTTCACGGCCCGCCGGTTGTTTGCTGGCGGAGGCTGGCATACCGTGACCGGCGAGCGCAAACAGGACGGCAGACTCTACTGCAGCGATGGGGTGAAGAACTGGGTCATGGAACGACGCTAGGAACTCCTGATGGAAAAGACGATTTCTGCTTACAAGGTCCACATCGAAACCTTCGGCTGCCAGATGAATGAATATGACACCGAGGTGGTGCGCTCGTTGCTCAAGGCCAAGGGTTTTGTCTTCACCGAAGACCGGGAATGTGCGGACGTGATCCTGATGAACACCTGCGCAATCCGGGAGCACGCGCACAACAAGGTCTATGGACACCTGGCCGACCTCAAGGCGCTCAAGCGACAGCGTAGGTTGGTGGTCGGGGTGCTCGGCTGCATGGCGCAGAACCTCAAGGAAGAGGTGACGATGACTGCGCCGATCGTTGACGTGCTGGTAGGACCGGACTCGTACCGCCAGTTGCCTGATCTGCTGACGCGCGCGATCGCGTCGCAGAGAAAGGGCGACGTCGCGAAAGGCATCGCCGTTGATCTGTCCGAATACGAGACGTATCAAGACATCATACCCGAGCGGGCCGCGGGGGTGACCGCGTGGATCGCGATCATGCGTGGGTGCGACAATTTCTGTACCTTCTGCGTCGTGCCGTACACACGCGGGCGCGAACGGTCCCGAGAACCCCAAGGGACCATTCGCGAGGCTGAGCACCTTGCCGCACAGGGCTACAAACAGATCACCTTGCTGGGTCAGAATGTGAATTCCTACCGGTTCGAAGACTGGGACTTTGCGCGCCTCATCACGGCGGTGGCGGATGTGCCCGGCATCAAGCGGGTCCGGTTCACCTCCCCCCATCCCAAAGATTTTCCTCCTGCCTTGTTGGACGCTATGGCCGGCCACCCGCACATTTGTAAACACATCCACCTTCCTCTCCAGGCAGGCAATGACCGCGTCCTTAAGTTGATGGGTCGAACCTACAGCCGCAAGGGATACCTTGACCTGGTGGAAGGCATCCGCCGACGTTCAGCCGATATCGCACTGACGACCGACATCATCTGCGGGTTCTGTACAGAGACTGAGGAAGAATTCTTAGACACTTACCGGGCCGTGCAGGAGGTGGGCTACCACGCGGCATTCATCTTCAAATACTCTGAGCGGAAGAATACGATAGCCGCACGCAAATACCAGGACGATGTCTCGGAGAGAATCAAGTCGGATCGAGTCACTCGCCTCGTTGACCTCCAGAAGACAATCTCGCTACAGAAAAACCGAAGTATGATCGGTCAGACGGTCCAAGTCTTGGTGGAAGGAGACGCCAAGAGATCCTCGGATCAGTGGATGGGGCGAACCGACAACAACATCACGGTGGTCTGGGAAAAACGCGGCACTGGTACTCGCCCAGGCGACTTCACGCCGATCAAGATCTCTCATGTTTCCGCGACGACATTGCTCGGTGATGAGATTCCAGCCCGGTAGCTCCAAGACATCTCCAACAGCTTGCCAAAATCCCATCGTAAGGCTCTAAGCCCCCCCCCTCGAAAAGCCCTTGCTTACACTTTTCTGTCCGCTGGAAGTAACAATATTGGACTCGAGCCTCTGGCCCTCGTCCCCATAACCTCCGATTGCGCCGTCCCCGTACTGAGCCAAAAATCAGGTCACATGCCTCCAGGCCTTACGCTCGACTTTTCTTTTCTGCAAGTCGCAGAAAAGGCTAAGATTATTTTTTTTAAAATAGTATTATAAATCAATATGTTTTAAACTATATCTCATGTGTAACATACAACGCTAAACCCTAATACAGAGCGTTTACTAATAGATGCCCGTTTCCAAGTTAGTTGGGGGATGCCTTGTTCAGGCGTAGACAGGGTGGCGGCACGACCCTTGCTTCGACCAGCAGCAAAAGGCCCAAACGGTCACGTTACGCAGGACACTCAGTGAGTACCAAATGAGCTTGGAAAATATCATTTCGGTTGGGTTAATCGGCTGGCTCGTAGTCGGGATGGTCCTTATGGGCCTCGACATCTGGTAAGCCGCCTTCGCTATGCCTTTCCGCTTGCCATCTGAAAATTCTTCGCAACTCTACCAGGAATCGAAAACAGAACTCTATTGACATAAACGGTCAGGCTAACTAACATTTGCTCAAATGTTTGAGTGAGAACATCCTGGTGACTGAAGGAGATGACCATGGGGCTTCGACGAGCAGGGCTGGATAGGTTGATGTTGAGCAGCTCAGCGCTGGCAGCGATCTTTGCCTGTGCGGCGATGAGCGGGTGCGCATCAATAACCGGACAAATCTACGAGAGCGCAAGAGGGTCTGTCTACCTTGAGGAAGTTCCCGATTGGTCCTTTGAAGCCGCTCACCCCATCTCAATAGACCCCACCACCATGGCCATTGTGTTGCGCGGGGTCCAGATCGAGGAGCGGCAGAGCATGCCCCCCATGACATCGAGCATGGAGCTCAAGGCTGTCAGGGTATTTTCCGATGACGATATCGAATTCCTCGCCCCCCTCCTGGCAACTGCGCTCTCAAAGGCGGACCCGGAGGACCTAGTAGTATTCCGCATTGTGCAACCAGCGTCAGCAGGAACTGTACGCACTGCAGGCACCTTATACGGGCACGAGTATCATCTTTACCTAACCCTGACCCAGTACCGGTCCAACTCTGATAGTAAGTCTGGCCGACAACTATCCGGTTCCGGTGGGCTAACCAGGCGCGTAGTTTCTTTTGTCCCAGAGTCTGCACAGCTGCACGACACTCACATGCCACCAGGCGCCCCCGTCCAGTCAAATCTGAGAACCCTTATCATTAATTATGCAAGCCTGGCCGAGCTCCCGAGCCAGAAGCCAGAACTAGCCAAGATTCCTACTACAACGCCGGCAATCATTTCTGCACCAGTTTCTCAGGTTAGTGCCCTGAACGACAGGACGTCGGTCGATGCGGCAGCCAAAGACGTTCAAGACACCGAGTTTCTTGGTCGGAAGCTCGAAGAGCTTCGAGTGAGTAAGGAACTGGTCAGCAAGAAGGACGTCGAACTCAAGGCCATGAAAAGAGATATGCAGTCGCGCCGCCGCCAATTGGCGACGGGCGAAGCGGTAGGCCGGATGCCGATGTATCATGAGGTGAAGCCAGGAGAGACAGTCTTCCGTCTCGCCCGCAACTATGGAGTCCGACAGGAGCAGGTGAGGAAGTGGAATAATCTTCAGGACAATAAAATTGAAGTAGGCCAGAAGTTGATCGTCGGCTATGGGGCGGAAATACAAAAACTCAAAGGGAAAAAGAAACCGGTCCAGCCTGCAAAGAAGACCGCTTCTGTCAACGGGCGTCAGAGCTGACAGTCTGTCCTTGGCGCTCTAGTCCACTTCGATCAGGTCAGCCTTAAGCAGCACCACCTCTCGCGAGAGGGGCTGACGGAAGTTCATGCGGCAGTAACAGGCGTAGGTGACGTAGGTATCCTGCAAGCAGTACTCGGCAATTTCCCTCCTCTGTCCTTTTGCCCACAGGTCGGCCACCTGCTTTCCGCTGCCGGACTTGGTCTCGACGTTCAGGGCCCGCGCCAGCACATCCAGCTTGACCCAGCCACGAGTCTCCCAGTTGCTCCAGACCGCCATAGTGTCAAAGACCGGCTCGACGCGAAACCTGGCTAGACTAATGTCGACACTGGGCTTGACCTGATGGATGACGGACCGTTTCTTGATAAAAGGCAAATCAAACCCTAACCCGTTGTGGGTAATAAAAAGGGAAGGGCGGTCTTGAGCAAGTCTGGTCCAGAACTGCCTCAGCAGCTCTTTCTCATTGGATCCGTACCAGCAAAGGGAACCTTGCGGCTCCATTGCGTCGGAAAACGAGAGCACACCAATGCAGATGATTCGACTGAACGTCCCGTCGAAGGCGGATCGCTCGTAGAGCTCGTTTTCACTGCGCCTCTGCTCATCAGCTTCAGCTCGACTAAACAGGTCATCGGTGTTTTCCACGGAGGTGACCGCATCACTCGATGGCGGACGTCCGACGAGACGTGCCCATTCGTCCCGCGGCGCCTGCACCGTTTCAATATCCAGTACGATTTTCATGGATCAGAGAAGCCTCAAGTCCCTGGCCACTAGCCTCCTTCAACGACCGGAACATGACCAATGCATCCTGGTACGTCCCGTCATCCTTCCGAACCGCGCCGGGGATCGCACCGAGCACGCAGAATCCCAGCTTCTTCCACAGGTGTTGGGCGGCCTGATTCTCAGAAAAGACCAGATTGAAGATCACGCTCCGGTATCCCAGTTCCTTGGCATATTGTAACATCGTGGCTCCGAGCAGCCACCCTAGCCCTTTGTTGCGCCATTCCGGCGCGACGACGAACCCGGCGTTTGCAACCTGCCTGGCACGGCCAGGCCAGTTCGGCTTGAGATAGAACGCGCCCAGCATTCGGGAGTCGAGTGAACGTTCGATCAAATAGGCTGCGACAGTGCTTTTTCCCCTGAACCAGTAGTCCATGAAATCATTATGATCCGGGAACCGATCATGAGGATAGGAAGTGCCTTCCGCGACGATGACTTGGTAGAGCAGGCGTAACGGTTCCACGTCGACTTGGCCTGCCAGCACAAGCTGAATCCTAATGCCGTCCTTCAGCCTCGCTTCGACTGGGAAGTGCATGGGCGTCTTGTTCTTTGCTCACAGATCCTGAAGAGCCTGGATCAGCGGTTGGTCTGCCGGGGGAAACTCAAACTTCGCCAGTTGCTCCGGCATCACCCAGCAGAGGTCCTCACAGTCAAGTGCTTGCGCCTGACCATCCAGGATCGAGCAACGAAAGAAGTGCAGTTCGACCATTTTCTCCGGATACTCATGCCGAATGACGTGAAATGGAACCGGCGTCGTGATTTCGATTCCGAGTTCCTCTCGCAGCTCCCGTCGCAGGCAGTCTTCCAGCGACTCGCCTGGCTCACACTTACCACCTGGGAATTCCCAGAGTCCTCCCAAGTGAACCCCTACTTTTCGCCGGGCGATTAGGTAGCATCCTGCGCGGAGGATCAATCCGGCAGCAACTTGAATGTGCCGCTGGTCGTCCACTTTTTGCACACACCGTGAGACACTGAGGGACCGAGCAACCGATCACCTACTCCGATCGGTTAGGATCAAACGGATAGGTCTTGCAAAGGTCCTTCATGGGACAGAGCAGACAATAGGGATCGCGGGCGGTGCACAACATGGCCCCGAAGTCCATCAGAGCCTGGTTAAAATCATACCCCTTGCCTTTGGGAATCAAGGTCTCGGACAGCGCCCACAACCGACTCTTCTGAGCTTTAGGATCGCCGGTCCCGACGAATATCCGATGCAGAACGCGAATCACATTCGTGTCCAGGATTGGCGCGTCTTCGTTGAAAGCAAAGGATCGGATGGCCCCGGCCGTGTACCGACCGATACCCTTGAAAGAAAGGAGCTCCTCCGGATCGCTGGGGAGTGTTCCGCCGTAACGGGCCACCGTCTCACAAGCGATACTGTGCAAACGGCACGGGCGAATATTGTACCCGAGGGGGTACCAGGTTTTTCGCACTTCGTCGATCGGCGCTTCCGCCAAGTCCTGGAAGGTGGGATACTGTTCCAGAAACTCGTGGTACTTGGGAATGACCCTGTCCACTTGGGTTTGCTGCAGCATGACCTCCGAGACGAGAATCCTGTACGGATCGGAAGTCTTTCGCCAGGGGAGGTCCCGGCCGTGCTGCCGGTACCATTTCAACAGGCGAGACTGAAATCGCCGTTTGACCCCAGAGCCAACTGATGCAGCAGGCTGTCTGGATTTACGCTGGGAGGCACGAGAGCGTTTTGTATTGGAGACGTTCCGGCGAGGCATTGAGTCGTTCCGTCGGGGGCATTGTAGAAGCAGGTAGAGTGAAAAGCAATCAAGGAAGGACTGGCACTAGTGGACCTTCACCGGCTCGATTACCAATCCGCTCCGAGGCGATCTACAATGACTTGATGAACAACCGCGTAGGGGCCGAGCGACGCAAGGTACACTGCAGCCTCCGCGATATCATATGGGCTGATTTGCTCACTCCGTGCGATCTCGTCAGGTGAGGCATCCACAAGAGAATCGGCCACGCCTCCAGGACAGATGGCGCTCACCCTGATCTTGTAGGGTCGTCCCTCATCAGCCAGCGCCTTCGTCAGAGCCATGATCCCATGTTTCGAGGCGCTGTAGGTGCCGGTTCCAGCCCAGGCCTGCACACCGCACACGCTCGACATATTGATGATGATCCCGCCGCCGTTCTTCATCATCTGACGGAATCCCGCACGACAGCAGAAGAATGTGCCACGCAAATTGGTATTCATCACTCCATCGTATGTGTCAGTGCTGGTCTCGGCAATTCGGCCTCCCCCACCGATCCCAGCGTTATTGACCAAGATATCAAGCCGTCCGAAGTGCTTGACCGTCTCAGCGATGAGCCGTTTCACTTGCGACTCCTCGGCCACATCCGTTTGAATCGCCTTCGCATTACCTCCTTGCTTCAGGATCTGCGCGACGGTTTTCTCACACAAGACCTTCCGTCGCGCGGCGACCACCACGCGCGCACCTTCCTCGGCAAACTGCAGAGCGATGGCTTTGCCGATTCCGCTGCTACTCCCGGTGACAATCGCGATCTTACCCGCCAGACGTTTCATACTCTTCCTCAGTAGTCGGTTGACCTACACCCTACCTTCACGAACAGCCCCTTAATGGATCGGATGGTCACGGAGGGGTTGTCATCGGGGCTGTGGGACTGACACCTACCGCGCGCGTCATCACCCGTTGCATCATGAAGAGCAACAGGTACCCGGCACTTCTGGTGTGCGCGGTGCGCGAGCACGGGGGCAGTCCCAACGCACCAGTGCAGCCCCGGAGCACCCATCCTTCTCAAGCCGAGACGCCTCATTCCACCTTAACTCCCTTCCAAAAGGCGACGTGCCCAGCGATGTGTTTGGCCGCTTCCTTTGGCGACGGATAATACCAGGCAGCATCCTTGTTGACCTGGCCCGCTACCTCAATATCGTAGTAGCTCGCTTCACCTTTCCAAGAGCAAGTTGTGTGCGTTGGAGTCGGTTTGAAATATTGAAGCTTGATCGTGTCGGGTGGAAAATACTGATTGCCTTCCACGATCACACACTGATCACTTTCAGCCAGTACGACCCCGCTCCAGATAGCTTTGGGCATGGCCCCCTCCACGTTCGCTGTTGACTCTCATCCCTCCCTGAGCGTACACAAGAACATTGTAAACGAGGCGGAAGGATGCTTGCACCATGAACCGCATAGAGCTCCATTAGGTCGGACGGCAGTTCACCAGCGCGGGCCCGGCCTATTATGACACGTAAGGAAAACTGATGATTCGAGTGACCCCCGCGGCGATACGGAAATTGAAGACGTTGCTCGTTGAGCATCCAGAGGATCCAATCATCCGCCTGAGCGTCAAGGACCTCGATGATAACCAGATCGGGTTCCGCATCATGCTTGAGGACTCGACCCAGCCTGACGATGAGGTGCAGCACATTGACGGCCTGACTATAGCAGTGGAGGGACAGAGCGTCTCTCGCATGGATGGGATCACACTCGACTATCAAAAGCCGGGCGGGTTCAAGTTTCATCATCCAGAGCCACAGGAAGAGTTCAAACTGGATCTGTTCAACCTGAACTAGGCCTGACCGCCCCGACAGTGGACAACACCAACCAGGCCTTCTTTGCCCCCTGCCCGCGCGGGTTGGAAGAGGTTCTCTCCACCGAGCTGCAGCAGTTAGGGACGCAGGCCGTTACCACCCAAGGCGGGGTCGGATTCAGCGGCACCTTTAGTCTCTGCTACAGAGTGAACCTCGAAAGCCGGATCGCCAGCCGCGTCCTGTGGCGCATTTTTCACGGCAACTACCGGAACGAAGAGGATATCTACCAGGCGGCCTA
>Ga0184637_10001123_pt1 | contig 18655 bp, 16 predicted proteins | sample PLM3_127_b2_FD_133143 | JGI IMG/M metagenome (GOLD analysis project Ga0184637, IMG submission 133143) | Groundwater sediment microbial communities from an aquifer in East River, Colorado, USA - PLM3_127_b2 | ecosystem: Environmental > Terrestrial > Soil > Riparian zone | place: USA: East River...
ACAACAGGATCGCCGCCATCTCGGTGGTCGCGGTGAGCAATCTGGGGCCCAAGCCCGTGATCGTCGTCGACCTGATCCTCAACTGGATGAGCCTCGCCGACGAGCCCCTGCGCATCATCCGCCTGCGCGGCGATCGCTTCGATCCGCGCCGCCTCGCGCCGAATCACGCAGCTCCGGTCGACGCGCTGCGGGCCATCATCGAGCGGCTGCTGCGCGAGTCCAAGGCGACGCCGCTGCCCGATCTCCAGTCGGCGAAGGGGCTCCCGTTCGCCGGCTTCGACGATCTCGCGAGCTACCACCGCGACGTCCTGATGGTCGACGCCGAGAACGCGGAAGCCTACGCCTGGAGTCCTGAATAAGGCCCGGCAAGCGAAGCGCGCAGCGAGCCGAAGGCGAGCGGAGTTCACCAGGACCGGCGGGTGCCGCTGCGCGCCTCGCCCGGTACTCTCCGCCCGAGCACGCCGGGGAGGACGCATGCCCTTCGAGACCCTCACGACCGAGCTCGATCACCGCACGCTCACGGTGACGCTGAACCGCCCCGAGCGGATGAACGCGCTCACGACCCAGATGCTCGCCGATCTGCTCCAGGTCTTCGACGAGATCGACCAGAACGACGAGATCCGGGTCGCGATCGTGACGGGCGCCGGCAGGGCATTTTGCGCCGGCGCCGACCTCGGCGGTGGAGGCGGCACCTTCGACCACAGCGAGGAGGAGGCGGCGCGCGAGCACCGCGACGGCGGCGGGCTCGGGTCGCTGCGCATCTTCGAGTGCAAGAAGCCGGTGATCGCCGCCATCAACGGCGCCGCCGTCGGCGTCGGGGTCACGCTCACGCTGCCGATGGACGTGCGGATCGCGAGCGAGACGGCGAAGTTCGGGTTCGTGTTTGCGCGGCGCGGGATCGTGCCCGAGGCGTGCAGCAGCTGGTTCCTGCCGCGCCTGGTCGGCATCAGCCAGGCGATGGAGTGGGTGGCGACCGGACGCGTCTTCGGGGCGCAGGAGGCGCTGGCCGGAGGCCTGGTCTCTCGCGTGGTTCCGCCGGACCAGCTGCTGCCGGCCGCGCGCGCGCTGGCCGCCGAGATCGTCGACAACACCAGCGCCGTCTCCGTCGCGCTCGCGCGTCAGCTGATGTGGCGCATGCTGGGCGCCGACCATCCGATGGAGGCCCACAAGCTCGATTCGCGCGCGATCTACGCGATGGGCCAGTCGCCCGACGGTTACGAGGGCGTCACCAGCTTCCTCGAGAAGCGGCCGGCAAGCTTCATGATGAAGGTCTCCAGCGACATGCCGGGCTTCTTTCCCTGGTGGACGCCGAGGAAGTTCGAGTAGGGAGAATGCGACGGGTAAGGCGCGTGCCATCATCGTCCGTGATCGCGCGCGTTTTGTGAGGGTGAGCGCCTCGCAGAAGCTGGAACTGATGCGGCTAGGCGGCATAAGGGGGCGATAATGAGGCGCTCTGGCAAATCTCCCGGGGATCGCAGCCTCTGACGCCCCGTAGGCGGGCCAACTGGCGCGGAGGATTGCCCGGCTGCTCGAGCGCCGTGGGCTCGCGTCCGATTGCGATCCCGCCGAGGCCGACGGGCTGGGGGACAAAGAACCCCTGCTCGCCGCTCTCTACTCCGCCTCGGTGGCGGGCCGAATCGCCACGGGCCCTCGCGCGGGCCGGCGCATGCTGCGCGTGGGCGACCGGATCGACGCGGAGAATCTCCCGGTGCTCGAGGGCGAACGCTGTGCGAGCGTCGCCGGCGTGAGCCTCCACGCGAACGTCGCCGTCCCGGCGCGCGACCGCCCGCGCCTCGAACGCCTGTGCCACTACGTGGCGCGGCACCCCGTCGCCACCGAGCGGCTCTTGCGGCTCGAAGACGGGAGGCTCCTGTATCGGCTGAAGCATCGCTGGCGTGACGGCACCACCCACGTCGTCTTCGAGCCGCATGAACTGGTCGAGAAGCTCGCCGCCCTGGTCCCGTGGCCTCGATCCCACCTCGCCCGCTACCACGGAATCCTCGGTCCCTGCGCGAGCGAGCGCGACCACGTAGTGCCGGCCGCGAAAGAGGCGGGCGCTGGGGAAGCTCTGCACGGGGCGTTGGATCCCGCGCCCACCGGCTCCGAAGAGCCGTGCTCGAGAGCGCGCGCACATCCCCCCCGGACCAGGCCGGTGGGATCGCCTGGCGACACATCGACGAGACAAACCCCCGAGCCCCTCGGCGACCCGCCGACGGAAGTCGGCGCGCGCTCGGGCCGGCCGCGGCGGCTGGCGTGGGCCGAGCTGCTGCGGCGCGTCTTCGCAGTGGACGTGCTCGAGTGCCCTCGCTGCGGCGGGCGAATGAGGATTCTGCCTGCGATCCACGCACCGGGAGCGACGCAGGCGATCCTCGAGTGTCTCGGGCTCCCGGCACGAGCGCCGCCGCCCGTGCCGGCCCGCCCCGAGGACCACGACTGGCCGGATCTCGGCCGGTTTGCGTCGAACGACCCTAACGCCTGACGTCGGCCCAGCGGCCGCCGCGATCCCGCACCGGCAGCCAGGCCTAAAGGGGACGTGCGCCCTTCCGGCCCATCCGCCCCGCACAAACCGTCGCAGGCGTGCGACCCGCTTGATTCCGCCGCGCATCAGGCCCCTTTCCCGGGTCGGGAGGGCTGTCTCGAGCGCGGAGTACTTGAAATAACGCACCTACCCGGACGTAAGATCGCAGCTTGAACGGGCTATCCGTGACGCCGTGCTGATCACGAACCGGCCGGGGACGGAGAAGTTCTGGAGGCTGCACGAGAGCCGCTTCACGCCGCTCGACATCTTCGACCTCGCCGTGCCGCTCAGCTCGCTCGCGAAGCTCCTGGAGCGGCACGCCGAGGTCTACGTCGCGATCCTCGACCGCAACGACAGCGCCCTGGTGGGTCGGCAACGACGACTATCACGCCGCGTTTCTGAGATCCGTCGACGTGCCTCTCGAGCCCCTGCCCAACCGCGCGTACTCCCCCACCGAGCGCCTTCGCATCTGGCGAGCGGTGGGCTCGCTCGCCCGACCCTGAGATCGCCTCCATTGGACGCTGGCTCCCCGCGGGGCAGAGCGGGAAGTCTCGGCGCGCCGTGGGCCACGGCCCGCCCATCAACCTGGCGTGGGGTCGCGCCAACGAGCGGAAGGGGAGCGGGGGACGAAAGGAGATCCCCCGCTGGGGAAAACGAGCGGTCCTCGTGACACCTTCGCCTTCGAGCTCCCACATCTCTTGTGGAGGTAACTCTCATGGTCCTGACGCTCATCGCAATGGCCTTCGCGGCGGGTGCCTTGCTCGGCGCCACGGGGATGGCCCTGCGCGCCATCGTCGTCCTCGGCTCGCGCCCCTGAATCGTTCCTACGATCTCACGCTCGACCGGTTTCTCACGGCGTATCTCCGATTCCAGCGCGGCTCCTGGAATGACCGTGAGACCAGGCAGATGCTGGCTCGCTATCGCGCCGGCCGCTGGGGCAGGTAGGCCTCGCCCTCGGGGCGCGCGAGGGTCGAGCGCGATGCAAGCGAGATCCCGGTGAGCACCACGGCGCCGCCCAACGCCTCGATCCCCGTGATGGCCTCGCCGAGCAGCCACCAGCCCAGCAGCGCGGTTCCCACCGGCTGCGCGAGCAGCGCCACCGAGGTGACGGTCGCCGGCAGATAGCGGAGCGACCAGATCACGCCCATCTGCCCGCCGAGCTGTGAGAGCACGGCCGCGCCCAGCATGGATCCCCACGAGCCGGCCGGGAAGCCCGCGAAGGCGTCGCCCTGCAGCGCCGCCGCGAGGCCGAGCATCGCGGTCGCGCTCGCCGAGGTGAGCAAGAGGAGCGGCAGCGTCTCGGTCCCGCGCCGCGCGGCGCGCATCAGGAGCAGGTAGCCCGCATAACAAAGCGCGGCGGCGAGGGCGAGCGCGGCGCCCCGCACGTCCCCGGCGCTCCCGTGCGGAAGGCCGAGCAGCAACACGGTGCCCGCCAGCGCGAGCAGCGCCCCCAGCAGGAAGCGCGTCTCGAAGCGCACGCGCTCGACCAGCGCCGCCCACAGCCCCACGTAGAGCGGCGTGGTGTTGACCAGCAGCGTCGCCATCGCGACGCTGGTGAGCACGATCGACGTGTGCCACATGGCGAGATCGAGGCCGAGAAAGGCCCCCGCAGCGATCGACCCGAGGGCGGCCCGCCCGCGAAACGACACGCGCTCTCGCCGCACCGCGAGCCACGCGCCCACCAGCAGCGTCGCGAACAGCATCCGGTAGAAGCCGGTCACGACCGGCGGCGCCGGGAGCGCCAGGCGCACGAAGATCGCCGCGAAGGAGATCCCGAGCAGACTCGACAGGAAGATCAGAGCGACGCGGAACAGAGGCGGCTCCCGGAGTGGAGGGTCGCGCGCGCTACGCTAGCGCAGCGAGGAGGAGCCCCAGCTTGCCGCGCACGTCCGGCCATGCGACACGAATCGACGACGACGGGGTCGCGGAGCTTCCGCGCGCCGAGCTGCCGCGCGAGACGTGGTTCGGGCAGGTACTCACCGGATTCGGGACAGTGGTCGACGCTAGCGTGCTGCGCGCCATGCAGATCGTGGTGGACCGGGCGTTGATCCCCGGCCCCGAGGATCGGGACGCGCTGCGGGAATCGGCGCAGACGTTGCTCACCCCCGAGCTCCAAGCGTCGCCGCGGCTCTTCTTCCCGTTCCTCGACGAGCCACCGCACCAGCTCCGCGTGCAGAGCCGCGAGCGGCGTCGCATCCCGGGCGGCGCGGTGATCTCGCGGCGCATCGAGAGCCAGTACCTACCGCATTCGGCCGAGATCGCCGGGAGCCTCGGCCCGATCCTGGTCGATCACTGGGTCCACCAGCCCGAAAGACCTCGCGGCACGGTGCTCCTGCTGCACGGATTCACGATGGGCCATCCCCGCCTCGACGCGTTCCTGCTGCTCGCGAACCAGTGGTTTCGGGGCGGCCTCGACGTGGCGCTGCTCACGCTCCCCCATCATGGCGCCCGCACGCCCCCGGGAGCGCGCTTCTCCGGCGAACACTTCGCGGTGCCGCACGTCGCGCGCCTGGGCGAGGCGGTTCGCGAGGCGATCTACGAGATCCGCCAGCTGGTGCACTGGCTGCGCGAGGAGAGCGGCGCCCCGGTGGGGGTGCTCGGGCTCTCGCTGGGCGGCTATCTGGCGGCGCTAGCGGCCGGGCTATTCGACGACCTCGGCTTCGTGATTCCGATCGTGCCCCCGGTTTGCATTGGCGACCTCGCCTGGCGTTTCTTCACCCAGACGCGCCACCACCGGGCCGGCGGCGCGGCCGCCCTCTCGCGACAGGAGCTGCGCCGCGCGTTCCGCGTCCATTCCCCCTTGGCCCATCCGCTCCGGATCTCCCCGGAGCGGGTGATGATCGTCGCCGGGCGCGGCGACCGGATCGTTCCGCCCGAACATCCGGCCGCGCTCTGGAGCCACTGGGGCGAGCCGCGAATCCACTGGTTCAGCGGCAGCCATCTCACCCCGTTCGGGCGCGGCCGCATGGCCCGGGCGATCCTCGACCACCTCGAATCGATCGAGATCCTGTAGCGTGGGTGCGAACCGAGCTCGAGCCGCTCGAATTCGCACTCAGCGCGAGGGCGCGGACCTGGCATCGATCCGGCTCAGCAGCTCCCGGCGCACCGTCTGCACCTCGGCGTAGGGCTTCGCGCGCCAGCCAGCGACCTCTTCGGCGCGGTAGGGCTCGAGATCCGCGGCCGCCTCTTCGGGACCGAACTCGCGGATCATCCAGTCGAGGACCGCCGCGAGCCGCTGGTCGGTGAGCGCGGACTGCGCCGCGCCCGGCACCCTCACCAGATACTCGCGGCCCCCCGGTACGGCGAGGAAGCGGCCGAGCGAGCCGCGCAGGTCGGGGACGGCTCCGGGTGCGCCCGAGCCGTCCGCGAGGTGGCAGCCCTGACACTGTAGCATGTAGTCTACGCGCGGATCCTCGGCACGCGCCGTCGCGGCGAACAGGCACGCGAAGGCCGCGAGCGTCGAAAAGCGGCTCACCCCTTCTCCGTGGACACGCCGATCACGACCGCAACGGTAGAGTTGTAGATCACGCCTGCTTTTCCCATGCACCAGTCGATGTCGTTGCTCTTGTTCGGAATGTAGACCGGCTTGTCGCCCTCGTTGCGCTGGCAGAAGCAGCGCCCGCAGGAATTCTTGCCGCAACAGTCGTTGTAGGACACGACGTAGTGCTTGCCGTCGACGGGGTTCTGGCAGGTGCCGATCCAGGTGAGGGGCGACATCTCGGTGCCCGGCGGGCAGGAGCGATGGGTGCCGCCGCAGCAGCTCGCGAGGAAGCCGTCGATGGCGCAGTAGCGCCAGTAGGCGCAGTCGTCCGGATCCCCGACCGGCGTGCCGGGGTCCGGCTCTCCAGGCGCCGGCTCGCGCACGGCCCCGGCACGCGCCACGGGCAGCAGCGGAGCCGCGGCCACACCGGCGACGAGCGCGCCCAGCCACGCCAGGAATCCGCGCCGCGAGGTGCCGCGCGCGAGCTGGCGGGCGCCGCGCGCGAACCAGGCGTCGAGTCTGCTCACGTTCCCCCTCGCTCGACCTGACGCGCCTCGCGCTTTCGGCCTGAATGAACTCCGCTCGCCTTCGGCAGGCTTGCGTGAACTTCGCTCGCCTTCGGCAGGCTTGCGTGAACTTCGCTCGCCTTCGGCTCGCTGCGCGCTTCGCTTGCCAGAAACTCCTGAATCGAGGCCACGCCCCGCTCGCGGGCCTCGAGCAGGCTCTCGAGATGCTCGCGCGTGTTGACGAGGCCGCGCGCTCGAACCATGCCTTGCGCATCGATCAGCGCCGCATGCGGCAGGCGAGGGATCTGCCAGGCGAGACCCAGCGCCGTCGAGAGCACCACCGTCTCGCGTTCGAGCCGTTGCTCGCGCACGAACGCCTCGTGCTCGGCGCGCGAGCTGTCGCTCGCCACCACCAGGCGAAGGCGCCCGCCCTCGGCGTTGCGCAGCGAACGCGCGACCGGAAGCACCACCTTGCAGATCGGGCACCCCGGCGCGACGAAGAGGAGCAGCGTGTTCACACCCTCGGGGTCCGGCGCGCCGAGGCGCAACCGGGCGCCCGCCGCGTCTTCGACTTCGACGACCGGCGCCGCCTCGCCCGGACGCGGCCCCTCGCGGCCCAGCAGGGCGCCCGCGGGCGACACTCGCTCGTGAAGCACGCCGATCTGGCGAGCCAGCGCGGCGACCACCACGGCGAGCATCACCACCAGGGCCCAGAGCAGGAGGTGCGAGACGAAGAGCGCGTCGCTCATGCGCGGGCCCGCAGCTGACCCGAGCGAAGGCCGTTCGCGAGCGCCGCGTCGGCAGCCGCGTAGAGCGCCGCCAGCGCTGCGGCGCCGCCCACGATGGTCGCCGCGTCGAGCCATGTGAGCGCGCGCCCGGTCGCGGGCAGCGCCGCCAGCAGAGCGATCCCGACCAGCACCGCGTTGCGCACCACGAGCCCCTCGCCGAGGGGCTGCGGGCGCGCTCCACAGCCGCAGTCGATCGCGCGCCGACCGCGCACCAGGTTGGCGGCGATGGCAAGGGTGTAGAGGCCGAGCAGCGCCGCCGTCGCGAGCGCGGGCGCGGGGCCGGCTGCCGGCAAGAGCAACGCGAAACCGAGCGCGAGCTCGAGCGCGGCGACCCCAGCGGCGACAGCGTGCACGAACCGCGCCGGAACCAGCCGGTAGCCCGCCAGGGCGTCGCGAAAGCGCGCCGGGTCGTGCAGCTTGTGGCGCCCAGAAACGAGCCAGAGGAGCGCGAGCGCGCAGCGCAGCGCGGCGCGCAGGGCCGGGTCGAGCGCCGGCGTCATCGCGTCGTCTCCGCGCCGGTCCAGGGGGTCTGAAGCCCGAGCGTCGTCATGTTCCCCGGCGCGACGCGACGCAGGAACTCGCCCGAGAGGCCGTCGTAGACCGCCAGCGAGCCGGAGAAGTTCGAGCCGGTGACGAGCAGCGGCTGCTGGTCCTGGGTCACCGCCACCGAGCCGACGCCGAGATCCGGAAAATAGCCCAGCAGCCAGTCCGAGATCCGGCTGAAGGGCCAGGGCCAGTCGAGCCCGATCGGCACGCCCAGGTAGGTGAAGCCGGGGCTGCGCAGCGGGATCCGCTGCACGCGCCGCCGCGCGGCGATGTCATGCACCCAGAGCTCCGTGCCCGACTGCTTGTGCGTGTCGGGGCCCCCCTGGTGCACGAGCGAGTAGAGGCGCCCGGTCGGCCCGTGCAGCGCCAGATGCTGCTGGCCCCCGATCCGCCAGCCGTCCTTGCGATCCGTGGAATCGAGCAGCGACCAGCGCTCCCCGAAGCGCGGCGACGGGCCGGATACGTCGACCGGATGCACGAGACCCTCGAACGAGACGAAGAGCCAGCTGTTCCCATGGCGGACCGCCTTCTCGGTGACCGGGTCCCTCACGGGATCAAAAAAAGGCTTGCTGCGCTGGCGGCCTTCTTCGCGGCCGGCCTGGTCGAGAGTCACGATCAGCAGCGCGCCATCCGCGCACAGCATGGCGAAGCGGCGCGGACCCGCCGCGTAGGCGAGGCTGCACCCCGGCGTCGCGATCTCGCCCGCGAAGACGCGCCGCTGCACGTCCACGATGCTGAGCGACGTCGCGGGCGTGTAGTCGAAGACCGCGACGAAGCGCTCGTCGTCCGAGAGTGCGGCATTGGCGGAGGAGAGCGCGTTGATCGCGCGCCCGGGCGGAATCCGCACCTCGGCGACCGCAGCCAGGCTTGCCGCGTCGTAGATCGTGACCACGTCCGTGCGCTCGCCGCGGCTGCCGCGCGAGTAGTGGGTCTCCGGCAGGTAGATCTCGCGGCGCTGGGTCGGGAAGAGGCCGCTGGGGACACCGAAGCCGCCGTCGATCATGCCGAGGGTGCGGCCGCTCTCGAGATCCACCAGGGCGATGCGGCGCAGCACCACGTCGGCCGCCCAGGCCCAGTGCGGACCGAGCCGGGCGGGAAGCACCTCGGCGGCGCCGATCGCCTCCACCGGAAGATCAGCGCGCGCCGTGCTGGCGAGCAGGACCGCGCAGAGGAACCAGCGCTGGAACACGCGCCCAAGAGAGCACGCAGCGCCCGCGTTCGTCAAGACGACTGCTTCCGCGTGCGGAGAGCCCTTCGCGCCTCAGCGCCGCGGTCGCCCCCGGCCGCCCCCGCGGCGTGCGTCGCGGCGCGAGGCGCCGCCCGGCGTCCCCGCCGCGCGCCGCGCGGCGTTCGCCCGGGCGCGCGTGCGTTCGTCCGCCTTCTGGCTGCGGATGGCTGCGATCCTTTCCCCATGCGAGACCTCGAGCCGGGCCTGCGGGCGCGCGTCGTAGTCGAAGTCGGGGACCGTCACGCGCGGCAGTCGCTTTCCGATCGCGCGCTCGATCCTCGCCAGGTCTCCGTCCTCCTGGCGAGAGACGAACGTGAAGGCGTCGCCGATCTTCTCCGCCCGCGCGGTGCGACCGACGCGGTGGATGTAATCCTCCGGCACGACCGGTACGTCGAAGTTCACGACATGGCCGAGCGCCACCACGTCGATGCCGCGGGCGGCGATGTCCGTCGCCACCAGGACGCGGTAGCGGCCGCTCTTGAAGCCGGCGAGCGCCTGGGTTCGCTGCGCCTGCGAGCGATTGCCGTGGATCCGCACCGCCTCCACGCCCTGGCGAACCAGATACTGCGCGAGGCGATCGGCGCGATGTTTGGTGCGCGTGAAGACGAGCGCCTCCTGCATCTCGCCGCGCTCCAGCAGCGCGTACAGGAGTGCGGACTTGAGCTCCTGCGAGACCGGGTACACCGCCTGGGTGATCCCCACCGCCGGTGTCGCCTGGCGCGCGAGATTGATCCGCGCGGGATCGCGAAGCATCTCGCCGCTGAGCGTCGCGATGGGCGCGGGGATGGTGGCGCTGAAGAAGAACGTCTGCCGGCGCGCAGGGACGTGGCGCAGCACGCGGCGGATCTGCGGCAGGAAGCCCATGTCGAGCATGCGATCCGCTTCGTCGAGCACCAGGTACTCGAGCCCGGCGAGCTTCGCGTAGGCGGATCGGAAGTGATCGAGCAGCCGGCCGGGAGTCGCGATCAGGACGTCGACGCCGCTGCGGATGGCGTGCTCCTGCGGCCCCATGCCGACCCCGCCGAAGATCGACGCGGCGGTGATGGGCGTGTGTACGGCGAGGTCGTTCAGATCTTCGAGAATCTGGGCCGCCAGCTCGCGGGTCGGCGTCAGCACCAGGGCCCGCGTGGTCCCGCGCGGCCGGTCGATCAGCGCATTCAAGATGGGCAGCAGGAAGGCGGCGGTCTTGCCGCTCCCGGTGGTGGCGCAGGCGAGGACGTCTCGCCCCGCGAGCGCCGGAGGGATGGCGTCGGACTGGATCGGCGTCGGACGGGCGAATCCGAGCTCTTTGACGGCTCGTAGAAGACTGGGATGAAGCTTCAGGCTGCTGAACGGCAAACGGGATTCCTCGTCGGTTGGCGACGGCCGAGCGCCGGAGGGTTCCGGCGTGCGCGGGCCGAAGCGGGGATGCGTCTTGGAGGGCGCCGCTAGCGGCGCCTGGCAAAGGGACGGCAGAGGGGCCGTCCGCGGGAGGAGCCTACCAGGTTCGAGGCCCCCCGGCCGCTCGGCGTGCTTCGGAATGTAATTGACTGAATCATTCATTCAATAATAGTATCGGGTATGGCCCGTCGCCGCCCGCCCGACCGCTTCCAGCAGCTCTGGGACGCCGCGCTCCGCGTCTTCGGCAGCAAGGGCCTGCGGCGGGCGCGGATGGTGGACATCGCCCGCGATATGGGGGTCTCGCCCGGATCTCTCTACAACTACGTCGAGAGCAAGGAGGCGCTCTTCGCCTGGCTCGTCGAACACGGCGGGGAGCCCGGTCCGGTCGCGGCGCCAAGTCTTCTTCCGCTTCCGACCCCGCGTCCAGGCGAGCTGGAGCAGCGCCTGCGCGAGCGGCTCGACGCCAGCTTCCGGCTCACCGAACTGGACGCTGCGCTCGCGCGCCGCCGGGTCGGCAATGCGCGCGGCGAGCTCGACGGGATCCTGCGCGAATTCTGGGAGCTGGTCGTGCGCACGCGCGGGCCGATCGCCGTGGTCGAGCGCTCGGCGCTCGACCTCCCGGATCTGTTCGCGATCTGGTTCGTCGGGGCGCGCCGCGCCTTCTTCGCTCGCGTCTCCCGCTACGTCGAACGCCGCGCGCGCAGCGGCCACTTCCGGCCGGTGGCCGATCCGGCGGTCGCCGCGCGCCTGCTGGTCGAGAGCGTCGTGTTCTTCGCCCGCCATCGGCACGGCGATCCCGATCCCGGCCTGCTGCCCGGCGACGACGCCGTGCGCGAAGTGGTGATTCCGATGCTCGTCGCCAGCCTGGTGCCCGAGGAGTGACGAGCCGCCCGAGGAGGACCGCCATGCTCCGGAGCTTCCATCTCGCCGTCTTGACCGGCTCGCTGGCCGGCGCGCTCGCACCCGCCGCGCCGAGCCGTGCGGCGGGGGACTGGCCCTTCTACGGCGGCGATGCCGGCGGGATGCGCTGGTCGGCGCTCGACCAGATCGATCGGAGCAACGTCGAACGCCTGGAAGAGGCCTGGCGCATCCGCACCGGCGACCTCGACGCGGTGCCGCCGCCCCCCGGCCACATGGCCTTCCAGTCCACGCCGATCCTGGTAGACGATCTGCTGGTGCTCCCGACGCCGATGGGCCGCGTGCTCGCCCTCGATCCGGAGACGGGGGCCGAGCGCTGGCGCTTCGACGCCACCGCGAAGACGCTCGAAGTGCCCGAGTTCACCGCCCGCGGCGTCGCGAGCTGGAGCGACCCGCAGACCGCGCCGGACGCGGTCTGCCGGCGCCGGATCTTCGCGACCACCGTCGAGTCGCGGCTGTTTGCGATCGACGCTCGAGACGGCCGTCCCTGCCCGGGTTTCGGACGCCAGGGGGAGGTGGACCTGCGCGAAGGCGTAGGCCGGCTGGAGGCGTGGGAATACACGATCTCGTCGCCCCCGACCCTGGTGGGCGATCTCGTGGTCCTCGGATCGGCGATCGCCGACAACCGGCGCGTCGACATGCCCAAGGGCATCGTGCGCGCCTACGACGCTCGCAGCGGCGCGCTGCGCTGGGCTTGGGATCCGATTCCGCGCGACGTGGACGATCCCGCCCACGCCGAGTGGCGCTCGGAGCAGGCGGCGCGCGTGGGCGCTGCGAATGCGTGGTCGATCCTGTCGGCGGATCCGGCGCGCGACCTGGTGTTCGTGCCGACTTCGAGCCCGAGCCCGGATTATTTCGGCGGCGAGCGGATCGGGAGCAACCGCTACGCGAACTCGGTGGTGGCCCTGCGTGCGAGCACCGGTCGGGTGGTGTGGAGCTTCCAGGTCGTGCACCACGATCTCTGGGACTACGACGTGCCGGCGCAGCCGGTGCTGACGAGCCTGCTTCGCGAGGGCCGCGAGATCCCGGTGGTGGTGCAAGCCACCAAGATGGGTCACCTCTTCGTGCTGCACCGCGAGACCGGCGCGCCGATCTTCCCCGTCGAGGAACGTGTGGTCCCGGCCTCCGACGTGCCGGGAGAGCAGGCCTCGCCGACGCAGCCCTTCCCGATGGCGCCGCCGGCGCTGGTGCCGCAATCCCTCGCGCCCGAGCAGGCCTGGGGTCTCACGCCCTGGGATCGCGGCCGCTGCCGCGAGCGGATCGAGCGGCTGCGAAACGAGGGGATCTTCACGCCGCCGAGTCTGCGCGGAACGCTCATGATCCCCGGCAATGCGGGCGGCTCGAACTGGGGCAGCCTCGCGATCGATCCGACCCGGCGGCTGGCGCTGCTCAACCTGAGCAACCTCGCGTTCGAAGTACGTGTGATCCCGCGCGCCGATTTCGAGCGGGAGAAGGCGGCTGGTCGCGGTCTGCTCGGCCTGCGCGAGTTCGCGGCCCAGGCGGGCACGCCCTATGGAATGGTCCGAGAGCCGCTCCTCTCGCCGCTCCAGCTTCCCTGCAACCCGCCGCCCTGGGGAACCTTCGCCGCGGTGTCGCTCGACGACGGCCGCCTGCTCTGGCAGGTCCCCCTCGGCGGGCTGCCCGACCGGCTCCGGATTCCGCTCCCGGTGACGATCGGACTGCCGAATCTCGGGGGTCCGATCGCGACCGCGGGCGGGCTCGCCTTCGTCTCCGCCGCTATGGACGGCGTGCTGCGCGCCTTCGACGTCGAGACCGGGGTCGAATTATGGAGCGACCGTCTCCCGGCCGGCGGCAACGCAACGCCCATGACCTACCGGGGACCGAGCGGCCGCCAGTTCGTGCTGATCGCCGCAGGCGGCCACGGCAAGCTGGGCACGCGGCGCGGCGACTGGGTGGTGGCCTACGCGCTGTCCGATGATTGAGCCGCCCCATCGGATCCTCGCGCTGTACAAACCCTACGGTCACGTCTCGCGTTTCAGCGACGAGGCGGGGCATCCGGGTCTCGCCTCGCTGGTCCCCGTGCCGAACGTCTATGCGGCGGGTCGCCTCGATCACGACAGCGAGGGACTGCTGCTGCTCACCGACGATGGCGCACTGGCCCATGCGCTCACCGATCCGCGCCGAGGCCACCCGCGCAGCTACTGGGTACAGGTCGAGCGCGTACCCGATACGCGCGCGCTCGAGGCACTCGTGCGCGGCGTGATGGTGCAGGGGCGCCGCACGCGGCCGGCGCAGGTGCGCCTGTTGCGCGAGGCTCCGTCCCTTCCGCCGCGTTCGATCCCGATCCGTTTCCGCAAGAGCGTCCCCACCGCGTGGCTCGAGCTGACGCTCCGCGAGGGCCGCAATCGCCAGGTGCGCCGCATGACCGCCGCCGTCGGCCACCCGACGCTCCGCCTGGTGCGCGCGGCGCTCGGGCCGCTGCATCTCGCCGATCTCGGCCTTGCGCCGGGCCAATGGCGCGCGCTGCGGCCCGCCGAAGAGGGCGCGCTGCGCGCATCGGTTTCGCGAGCGCGGCGCGCCTGATCGGCGGGTCGCATCCCGCGTCCGAAGTCCGCGCATCGGGGACGACTGGGTTGAAACTCCCCAGTGGAACGTGGCAAGACGCCCCGTCGGATCGATCAGCAGCCGCAGGAACGCTGCGAAAAGTTCGGTACGAAACGTGAATTCGCTTCAAGCGGCGCTGTCGGGGCTTTATTCTCGGCGCACTCCGCCGGGCGGATGGGTGATGCCCGGGTGTCGTAGTCAGACGGACCGCGAGAGGAGGATTTTCATGGGGCGCTCGGGACGAAATCCTTGCGGCGCGGTCCTGGTGGCGGGGATGCTCGTGGGGCTGCTGCGAGCGTTCCCGGCGTTTGCGGACCCGGTGGCCGTCGCATCGTCGTCGAGCGAGACGAAGGCCTACAGCGAAGACGGCGTGGACACCTGTCTCGATTGCCACGACGAGACCGAGAAGCATCCCGTCCTCTCGATCCTCGCGACCCCGCACGCGGTGCTCGGCGACCCCCGGACACCGCTCGCGATGCAGCACAGCTGCGAGACCTGCCACGGACCGAGCGCGGCGCACGTCGACGAGGAGAGCACCCCCGTCGACCTGGTCTTCGGCGCGGAGGCTCCCGTCGAGCCCCAGAACGAAAAGTGCCTGAGCTGCCACCAGGGGGGCTTGCGGATGGGCTGGGCCGGCAGCAAGCACGATCTCCAGAACGTGGCCTGCGCCGCCTGCCACACCGTGCACGCGCGCGAGGACCGCGTGCTCACGAAAAACATCAATCCGATGCGGTTCAACCGCGAGGGACAGGCCAGCGTCTGCTTCCAGTGTCACCTCGAGAAGCGGGCGCAGATCCAGCACCGTGTGTCGTCCCATCCCCTCCGCGAGGGAAAGATCAACTGCTCGGACTGCCACAATCCCCATGGCTCGATGGGGCCGACCAACCTGACCCGGCCGACGCTGAACGAGACCTGCTACCAGTGCCACGCCGAGAAGCGCGGGCCCTTTCTCTGGGAGCACGCGCCGGTGCGTGAAGATTGCAGCATCTGCCACGAGCCGCACGGCTCCAACAATCCGACTCTGCTCAAGCGGCGAATGCCACAGCTCTGTGAGGAATGTCACCTGGCGGCCCAACATCCCAGCACCGGCTATGGCGGACCCGCCCTGGTGAATCCCGTCGATCCGCTGGCGTCGCCCCAATTGCGGGGTGACCGCCGCGTGGTGGCGAGCAGCTGCTTGAACTGTCACTCGGAGATTCACGGGTCGAACCATCCCTCCGGCGTCCGATGGACGCGATAGGTGCGCAGGGCGCGCTACGGGTTTGGAGGCGAGACGATGCAGCGTAGAGGAGCGAGACGGACGGCGCGCGGATTCGCGAGCAGGATGTTGCTTCCCGCGCTCGCCGCGAGTGGGATTCTGGTCGGCTCCGCGGCCTGGGCGGAAGAGGATGCCGACGCTGCGGACGACGGGGACGCAAAGGAGGAGCAGGAAGTTCGCGAGCTCACCACCCAGGCGAGCGAGATCGAGCTCGGCTTCCTCTCCAACCACGTCGACGGAGACCCGTCCGCCTTCGCCCAATACCGGGGTCTCGACGACGACCAGTTCTACGTGCTCGGCAACCTCGACATCTTCCGGCGGGCGCCCTGGGACGACGAGAGCACGCAGTACTACCGGATGCGCGGGCTCAACCTCGGACTGGATTCCCGCTCCGTCGACGCCGAGTACGGGCACCAGGGGCTGTTCGGGTTGTCCTTCCTCTACGACGAGCTCCCGGTCTACAAGACCCAGACGGCCGAAACGTTCTTCCTCGGCGCCGGGACCCCGAGCCTGAAGCTCGCGCCCGGTTGGGTACCGGGCGCCCGAGCGGACATCCCGTTCCGGGGAGATCCCGGCTATCCCACCGGCTTCCAGACGTCGATCCACGACAACCTGAATGAGACCCACATCGGCTGGAAGCGGAGCAAGTACGGCAGCGGCTTTTCGATGGTGCTCCCGGCCGACCTCGAGTTCGCTGCCCACTACAGCTACGAGACGAAGAGGGGCGACAAGTTGATCGGATCGACGTTCGGGACCAACGGAGGAAACCCGAGGGCCGTGATCATCCCCGAGCGGATCGAGTACAACACCCAGCAGATCGATGGCGCGTTGCACTACGGCGGCGAGCATCTCCAGCTGGCGCTCGAATACTTCGGCTCGGGGTTCGACGACGACGTGAACTCCCAGATCTGGATGAACCCCTATACGGTGAGCGGCATCGCTGCGGTGGCCGGGCAGCGGAGCCAGCCGCCCGACAACTGGTTCAATCAGATCATCGCCTCGGGCGGTTACGATCTCCCCTGCCGGACGCGCGTGAGGCTGCGCAGCGCCTTCGGCTGGGCGACCCAGGACGACGATTTCCTCCCCTACACGATCAATCCGGCCCTGACGGTCCCGACCGCGCTGCCCCGCAACTCCCTCGACGGCGAGATCTTCACGTCGATCGTGGATTTCGGGATCGCCTCGCGGCCGCTGGAGAAGCTCCGGCTCGACACCGCCTACCGGTTCGAGCGCCGCGACAACGATACGCCGCGCGATCTCTACATCTACGTCCCAAACGACTCCGCAAACCAGGGGGACGTGGAAGACGCCACGGCCCGGTTCAACCGCCCCTACAGCCTGACGCGCCACCAGGTCACCTTCGACGCCGGATACGCGCTGCCCCGCCGCAGCGAGCTGGCCCTGGGCTACGAGTGGGAGCTGACCGACCGCGACTACCAGGAGATCGACGAGCTCCAGGCGAACACGCTGAGCGCCCGGCTGAGCTCTCGCCCGACCTCGTTCCTCAACACCCGGATCAACTACGAGCACACCTGGAGGGACGGCTCCAATTACGACGGCCCGAATCCCTTCATCAAGGGCCATTCGGCAGAATTCATCCAGGATGAGCTCGACGGATTCGGGGACCCCTCGAGCTGCTTCTCGGCGGGCCTGACGCCCGAAGAGTGCCTGTGGGAGAACCATCCCCTGCTCCGCAAGTACTACCTGGCGAACCTGCACCGGGACAAGGTCGGCGCTCTCGTGACGTTGCTGCCGCGCGAAGACCTGACCGTCACGCTGAACCTCAACTGGTGGAACGACGACTACTACGACAGCGAGCTGGGGCTCACGAGCGCCAAACACCTGAGTCCGGGCGTGGACGTCGCGTACATGCTGAACGAATGGCTCTCCACCTATTCCTTCTACAATTACGAGCGGAGGGTCTCCGACTCGTCGGGGTGGGAGTTTGGCAACGTCCAGCAGTCGCTGGACCCGACGCGCCGCTGGTCGAGCAAGGAGAAGGTCCACACGCACACGGCGGGCGCCGGCTTCAACCTGGAGATCATCCGCGATCGGCTCGGACTCGGTGTGGACTATCTCTTCGCCCGGAGCCGCGGAGCGATCGACACGGTCCGCGCCCCCGGCTTCATGCCGCCGCTGACGGCACCGGTTCCGTTTCCCGATCTGCTGAGCCTGCAGCACAACGTGAGCGTGCATGCCGACTACCGGTTCACGGACACCTTCTCGATGCGGGTGGGCTATCTCTTCCAGTACCTCAACACGAACGACTGGGCGTACGACGGCCTGGGTCCCACCTCGCTCACGTGCAGCGGCACCGCTTGCGTGATCGGGACGGGCCAGGAACCCCCCCAATACACGGCCAACGTGGTGTCCTGGTCCCTGGTCTACACGTTCTGGTAGGGGCAGGCTCGAGGACGACATGGAATCCCGTACCCCCAGCCCCTACTACAACTGGTGGAGCATCGCGGGCACCATGCTGGCGGTCGGCGGCATCACCAGCGGTCTCTTCCTTGCGTTCGTGGGAACCCTCTCGCAGCAGAAGCCCACGTACCCGGGCCTGCTGTTGCTCCCGTCGCTGGCGGTTACGCTGCTGGGTCTCGTGCTCGTGCTCTTCGGAATCCTGCGCGAGGCGAAGCGCCGCAGACAGGGTCGACCTCCCAGCGTCAGCTCGATGCTCTCGATCGACCTCGTCGAGCTGACTCATCGGCGCCCGCTCTTCTTCATCGTATCCTCCACCATGGTCGTGACTACCGTGATCCTGGCCGTCGGCAGCGGCGTCTTCGAGTTCACGGAGATGACCGAATCCAACGAATTCTGCGGTGAGACGTGCCACAGCGTCATGCACCCGGAGTGGGTCCGATACGCGGAATCCGCGCATGCCCGGGTGAAGTGCGTCGAGTGCCACGTGGGGCGGGATGCCGAGGGTTACATCCAATCCAAGCTATCCGGGCTCGAACGCGTCGTCGCCATGGCCACCGGCGACATCACGCGTCCGATTCCGACGCCGATCCACGATCTGCGACCGGCACGCGAGCTCTGCGGCGAATGTCACACACCGGGGCGCTTCGTCGACTCGCGCCAGATCCAGCGGTCCTACTTCCTCGCGGACGAGGAGAACTCCCGGGTCGGCCTGCGGATGCTGATCGACGTCGGCGGGCGCGCTCATGGCAACCGCGAGGGTTCGGGCATCCACTACCACATGTTCGTGGCGCAGAAGGTGGAATTCATCGCGCGGGATCCGCAGAGGCAGCAGATCGCCTGGGTGAAGGTCACACGCGCGGATGGCAGCACGGTGGAATACGAGGATTCCGCGAACCCCATCGGCAAATCGGAGCGGGCGAGCCTGGAGGTCCGCACGATGGACTGCCTCGATTGTCACAACCGCCCGGCGCATCGATTCACCGCCCCGATCGAAGCGGTCAACGAAGCGCTCGCGGTCGGCTCGATCTCGCACGAGATCCCGTTCA
>Ga0184637_10001124_pt1 | contig 18651 bp, 14 predicted proteins | sample PLM3_127_b2_FD_133143 | JGI IMG/M metagenome (GOLD analysis project Ga0184637, IMG submission 133143) | Groundwater sediment microbial communities from an aquifer in East River, Colorado, USA - PLM3_127_b2 | ecosystem: Environmental > Terrestrial > Soil > Riparian zone | place: USA: East River...
ACCATTTTTTTAGATGAAATTTCTGATTTGTCCCCACATCTCCAGGTTAAACTTCTTAGGGTACTTGAAGAGAAAATGATTAGACCTTTGGGTGGTACAGAGTCCTGCTCAATAGATGTAAGAATTATTTCTGCAACAAATAAGAATATCGAACATGAGGTTTCTCTGGGGAACTTTCGAGAGGACCTCTTTTATCGTCTTAATGTAATCAAAATTGTTCTTCCTTCTCTTAGGGAAAGAAAGGAGGATATACCCCTTCTGGCCATGCACTTTCTAAATAAATATTCGAAGGAAATGGGTAAGAACATCATCGGGATTTCTCCTAGGGCTCTCGCCATTTTGGAAAACTACCAATATCCAGGAAATGTAAGGGAGTTGGAAAATATAATTGCTAGAGGTGTCGCACTTGAATCAACTAGTTTAATCTTGCCTGAAACACTGCCTAATCTAGTATTTAGTGGTAATCACACAAATGTAAATGAGTGGGATCAGTCGAATGCGAATCTTGATCTGATGCTCGAGAGCATTGAAAAACAGATGTTGGAAAATGCTCTAAAAACGGCAGATGGGAATAAAACTGAGGCTGCGAGATTGCTCGGAATTTCACTTCGTTCTCTCAGATATCGACTAGAAAAGCACGGGCTCTATGACGAAACGTTTGAAATTAATGAGTTACAGAGTGAAGAAATAAAACAGATGTGAATTGTTTATCTCAGCAGATATATCTTGTATATACCTTCCTATTCTTCAGATCTATACTGAATAATAACTTGAAAAATAAATTACATTACATCTTATACTTACCAAAATCCCCGGGAGGCATCTTGTCTAATAGATCTGTCAATTTATCTTTGTTTTCGTATATCTCCAGTTTCTTTGATTTTTCGAACACCTCATCTTTAACCCATATTGTTGAACCTGTTCTTAGTGCAATTGCTATTGCGTCGCTTGGCCTAGAGTCTAAAATATGTTCTTCACCATCCCTTTTAAGATGAATCTCTGCGTAGAATGTGTCATTTCTTAAGTCAGTAACTTCGACTTTTGACACAGAAAATTTCAAATTTTCCAGCATGTTTTTCATTAAATCGTGCGTGAGAGGGCGAACCCTTGGTGTTTTTTCAAGCTCCATAGCGATTGAGCTCGCTTCCATAAAACCAATCCAGATTGGAAGAATTTTTTCGCCGGTTGCATCCTTAAGGATTACGATCGGACTATTGGTAAATGGATCTAATGCTATCCCGGTAACCTTCATTTCAATTACCATAGAACACCTCCATTAATTTTTGTTTAATAATTCCCCTCTCAGGGAGTTTTGTAATCCTTCTGTAATCTTTACCTTTGCAACAACGCCTTTTAGCGGAGCCGATCCTGGGAAATGAACTATCTGATTATAGGTATTTCTCCCATAGATCCAATTAGAGTTGCTTCTACCTTCTCCTTCTACCAGAACCTCTTGAGTCGAGCCAACATTAAGTTGATTCTTCCTGAATGTGATTTCCCTTTGTAGTTCTTGCAGCCTGGATAATCTTCTATTTGCATCGGTTTCTGAAACATTTTCCTTCTCACAAAATTCAGATGCTGGTGTACCTGGTCGTTGAGAAAATTTAAATGAAAATATATTATTGAATTCCGCTTCGTTTAATAATTTTATAGTATTTTCAAAATCCTCCTCAGTCTCACCTGGAAACCCCACAATAATATCGGTTGAAATCGCTATATCGGGTATTGAATCCCTCAACTTATTTACCGTATCTAAATACCATTCTTTGGTGTATGTCCTTTTCATTAACGAAAGTATCTTATTCGAACCTGATTGGACAGGAAGATGTATGTGGCGACAAACTTTTCGTGTATCTCTCATCGAATCTATCATTCGTTTTGTAACATCTCTAGGGTAAGATGTTGTGAAACGAATCCTTTCTAATCCCTCCAATTCAGCTACTTTTCTCAATAGATCGCTAAACTTATAACCATTGTCCCTCCATGAATTTACGGTCTGACCAATAAGGGTTACTTCTTTCACACCTTTAATAACCAGATTACCTATTTCAGACAGGATTTTTGTTGTAGGTCTATTAATCTCATTTCCTCTAACATAGGGAACGATACAATATGTGCACTTCTTATTACACCCTTGCTGGACAGATACGAACGCTGTCACCTTTCCCTCCTCATGGTAGGGTTCAATTTCAAATACCTCTTCAACGTCGAGGGAAGTTTCAACACATCTTCTCTTTTCCTTTTCAATCTGAGAGATAATTGTTGGCAACCTAGGAATTGATCGTGGACCTAATACGAGATCCAAGTGTGGGATTTTATCGAGTAGTTTGTCTCCATACAGTTGGGCAACGCACCCCGCGATGCCGATTATCATCTCAGGCTTTCTGGCTTTTAAATGTTTAAATTTTCCAATGCTGCTCAGTGCCTTTTGATCAGCCTTTTGTCTAATTGAACAAGTATTAATAATGACTATGTCTGCTTTTTCAGGGTGTGTTGTTGTCTCTAAGTTAAGGGCATTTCTTATTCTATCAGAATCGTATTCATTCATCTGACATCCATACGTTTTTAAATATAAATATTTCTTCTGCATCGGTTAATTTACAATGTAACGCTAATACATAACTAAGTCAACAAAATGGGATAAAGCCGGTCTATGAGGGTTCTTAAGGTTTTATAATGGGTTCGCATTTATTGATAATAATAATCTTGTTCCCTTTTGATAATAAGTGATATAAAATACTGGGAAATTTATGGTTCTGGAGCTTCCTATAAAATGATATTAAATAATCTTTTCAGAGGAGACGGATTATGAGTAATGAGACAATTTATAATGAAGCTACAGCCAAGCCGGGAATCTTTGGTTGGTTTAAGGATATAAATGAACAGCAGTGGAAGACTTTCATAGCCGCATTATTCGGTTGGACTCTCGATGCTATGGATCTTCTGCTCTTTGCTTTCGCTGTTGAAGAGATTGCTATTATATTTAATCTCTCACCTCCGGAAGTAGGTACTCTTTTTTCGGTTACCCTATTTGCTTCTGCCTTTGGTGGAGCACTTTTTGGCATCGTTTCCGATTATATAGGAAGGGTTCGTGCTCTAACATATACGATACTGATATATTCGGCTTTCACAGGTCTCAGTGCCTTTTCTCCAAACGTCACTTTTCTTCTGATATCTCGTTTATTTCTTGGATTGGGTATGGGAGGAGAATGGGCTTCAGGAGAGGTCTTGGTAGCCGAAACATGGCCAAGTCAACATAGGGGTAAAGGGATTGGATTGGTGCAAAGCGGTTGGGCAATTGGTTATATCTTGGCAGCATGCCTTGCTACAGTGATCATACCCTATTTCGAAAGAGGCGTCACTTATAATGTCCCTCTTTTTGGAGATATGGATGGTGTTAATATTGGTTGGAGGGTGCTTTTCTTCGCAGGTATCACACCTGCCCTTCTAGTGTTGTATATTAGGAGGCATCTTCAGGAGCCTGAAATTTGGAAGAAGACCTCTCAGATGCGAAAAGAGGGAAAGCTGAAAGAAGAGGCTCGAGGTTTTACACTCGGTCAAATCTTCAAACCAGATCTTCTAAAATATACCTTGTCAGCTACTATTCTTACGAGCCTCTGTATGATTGCCTATTGGGGTCTTTACTTCTGGATACCGCAATTTATTGCAAGGCCTATTGAAGAGGGAGGTGTAGGGTTTGGTCAAAAAGGCTTTGTGTGGATAATTCCTATAAATATAGGTGCTTTCATAGGATGCAACACCTTTGGTTGGATAAGCGATCGTTTAGGAAGAAGACCGATCTTTGTAGTTTATCTTCTAGCTATGGCTATCATCGTGTATTTGTTTGGTCATGTGACGCGGATTGCTGATTATCTAGATGTGAGTAGATTGAGTGCTTTTATTGCTATAGGCTTTTTTGTAGGTTTCTTTGGTACGGGGTTTTATTCTGGCTTTGGTGCTCTTTTTTCTGAGATTTTTCCCACACGGGTAAGAGGAACTGCTCAGGGTTTCTGTTATAACGTTGGCAGAGGGGTTTCGGCAGTAGCTCCGCCTTTAGTTGGATTCTTTGCTGCAAAATACGGCTATGGATCTGCACTTGTCACGGTATCTGCTTTTGCAGTAGCAGCAGCAATAGTTGTCATGACCTTCCCGGAAACGAAGGGTAAGAAACTTGAGGTAGAATAGTCTGAGGAATTAATGCCTTAAAACTGAACTATGTTGCTTAATTTCTAGGCATCATATTCTTTGTCTAATGTTGTAAAATCAGCCGTTATCCCTATTAAAATCACTTAATTTAGTATTTGCAGGTAGTTACAAACAGGTCTCTCTAATGGCATGCCTTTTGCGAATTATCATCATTGTTTTTAAATTGAGGTCTATATGAACTTCGAAAAAAGGTTAAAGGAGTAGTTACTTAAAAGGAGGAGAGACAAATGAAAAGTTTCGTCTTTAAAGTAGCGTTCATTTCCCTGCTAGTATTCACGTTTACCTATAAAAGCTCGCTAGCTGAATCAATGAAGGAGCAAATTGAGGAATTAAAGGGTTTGATCCAGCAGAATCAAAAGGAGAATGAGGAGCTCAAACAAAGGATTGAACAACTAGAATCCCAAAAGACAGTGGAAAAGAAGCAGATGGAAGATATGGTCGTGATGCAAGATAAGCATGAGGGGGAAATAGACAATCTTATTAAACTTTGGAAGTCACTAAAGCTAGGATTCTATGTAGATACGACCTATCAAGCCGCCTTTCATCAACCCAATGATCAAGATATTTTATTGAGATCCCTTTATCCGGAGCAAAACCAGTTTAATATTAACGCTTTCACTATCACTCTTTCCAAGGACCCTGAATTCAGTGATTCAGTCTGGGATTTGATAGGTTTTAGGGCTGATATCCTCTTTGGTCAACAGGCACCTCTTATTGGATCTCAAGGATTGACGAATGATGTCGTGGCGCCCTATCAGATGTTCTTGCATATTCTCGCGCCGGTGGGTAATGGCATAGACTTTTATGCTGGTAAATTTGTAACACTAGCAGGTTATGAAGTGATAGAGGCAAGATATGATCCCAATATATCCCGTTCCATACTATTTGGTTTTGCCATACCATTTACGCACACGGGCATAAGGTCGCATTACAGTGCAGGTCCCTTTGATTTTTACCTTGGTATGAACAATGGTTGGGATACTGTGGATAACGACGATGGCAACTTCACTCTTGAATCACAAATTGCCATAGGTGCGGATGAAATGGCGCCAGGTTTTACTGATGCAGTGCTTTCAGTAACCGGTTATTTTGGAAAAGAGTCAAAGGATGATCCTGATAATATGATAGAATTTGACGACTGGCGCAATCTTATATCAATTGTTGGGAGGGTAACGCTATTCGAGAGGCTTACTTTGGTAGCCAATCCAGATTTTGGCTGGCAAGAGGGGGTTACCGATCCTGCTTTAGGCTTGGACAATGAGGGTGCCTTCTGGTGGGGTGTTGCAGGTTATGCCATATTAGGACTTTATAAAGATATTTCTTATTTTGCACTTAGGGGGGAATATTTTGATGACAGGGATGGTTTTAGGACTGGACTGGCGCAAAACCTGTTTGAGCTGACTCCAACACTTTCAGTTAAACCTTTTAAGGGTCTTGGTATAGGTGGAAACTATTTGGATAATCTTGAGATGAGGGCAGAATTCAGATGGGATCATTCAGATGAGCCGTTCTTCCTCAGAAAGAGTGGAAACCTCAGCAAGGATCAATATGAATTATCCGCTCAGCTCCTCTATTGGTTTGATACAGGAGAGTTTGAACCTGAAAAAACTATTGAATCGGCCCCTGAGTTATAGATGAATATTATTTAGCTCTATTTATCCCTCCATACCTCTTTTCAAGGTAAGGGCAGGACAAAAGCTGAATTTGTTGTTCTGCCCTTACCGCCTTTTTACCTTGATCACGCAATTGAATTAATCATAGTCTGAAAAATCCTTGAACCGAAACAGGTGGTTAGGTAGAATAAGCCTCGCTAATTAATGGTAGGCTGAATTGTTTTTTTAGTCCAATTTTGTGGAATATCAATTTCTAATGCTAACCTGCCCGGATAGCTCAGTCGGTAGAGCAGAGGACTGAAAATCCTCGTGTCGGCGGTTCGATTCCGTCTCCGGGCATGTTTTCTGCTCGGCCGTGGGGATGGGTGTCCTCATCCGCTTTTAATATTATTTGCTTTTTATTGGTTATTTATTGTAAAATATACTTGCTTTAAAAAAAACGATATTGCTTTATAAATAAGCTACTTTCTCGGAGGTCTAATAATGAGATTTGGAATTTATTTAAAGAATAAAAGAAGGGGAAAGAGTATAACTCAGGAAGAGTTAGCTAGGTCTTTGAATGTGTCGAGTGTCTTTATCCATCAATTAGAAACTGGGAAGGTCGATGCTCCATCATTAGAGAGATGTCAACAGATGTCTAACATACTTGAGGTCGAGATAAAAGAACTATGGAATGTAGCAAAGAATGAGAGACTCAATAGATTTATGGAAAGAGAAGGAATCTTTGAGGAAAGTCTAGAGGTTCTTACAGAAGTAGAGAGGATGCTTATTAAGCTTTACAGATTTCTCGATGATGATATGAGAAGGGACTTTAGTGGGATGATATATATGTTATTAAGACGATCCGAGAATAAAGAGGTTCAGGAAGTACTCGAAGGGTTTATGAAATGCGCATAGCAAATAAATTGTCGACATTAGCTATTGCGGTTGGTATAGAGTTATGCGTTTTGGCATTGGTAGGATTGGTTTTTCTTTTTCAGTTTGATAAGGCAAAGGTTGAACTTGTAAATAAGACGAAGGCAATCGCCGAGACTATTGGTGAGCAGGCAAGTAGTTTTTTCGCACATGTAGGTAGTGGAGCTACGAGTGACGAGTTTTATCTATTCCTCGATGATCGACTCGGAAGAAAAAAGCTTTTTAACACTTTTGAGATAGCCCCAAAATTTTTCAGTGTTGTGGTGAAAAAGGATGTAGAAAGCGGACTTGCATCGGGATACTTTATGGGTGAATTTAGCCCTGACCAAGGTTACTCCGTCAAAAGCCAAAATGGAATCATCTCAGTATCAGTTCCGTTTTCAATTCAGGAAGAAACTGAGCCATTTGGTATTGTTAAAATTGACTCTGAAACAAAGGCATTAATTAAGAAAGTTATAGCAGACAATTTCCTTTTATACGCGGCGATGTTGGTCGTACTCAATAATCAGGCTTTTATATTTTATTTGTTAATGAGAAAGAAGAGAGAGGTTATTTTTGAAAAGGGTTATATTAGAGAACACTCTTTGGGATCCCTAAGATTAATGCATAAGATTCTCGGAGACATGATTGAAGATCATATGAATAACGGGGAAGAAAAAGATAAGAAACAAGAGACTAATAGAAACGAGGGATCAATCATAGATTTAGCTGATAAAAGGAAAAAATGAAAAGGTTTAATTTATTACTTCTTGCATTTATTATTTCTGTATTTCTAGGATGCGCGGAGGCAGATGTTGATGGAGCTGTATCTTTAGATGGACCTATACTTGAGAGCGTTAGCCATGATGGTAATCTTCAATTCAATGGTTCCGTAGTAAACAAAGGTGATACTCCTGTACAGTCCGTTTTTGTCGTGATTACACTAATAGACGAAGAGGGAAACATTGTAGGGGCTAATTCCGTACAAGTCGGAGAAGATGGGGATGAGAGTCAGGATGATTTATTATTTCCGGGAGAAAGGAACTTTTTCACGGTAACAATGAATACCATCCCTACTGAAGTAGTATCCAAAAATGTGGAAATATTTTTTGAAACTCCCGAAGATTTTCAACCCTGAGAATCTTGATATAAATGGGGACGGATATCCCCATTTCACATCTGATAATAGTGATTTATAATGTAATGGGGTAGCTGAGGAAAAGGTTCTTATTTCCCAGTTGGGGAGTAAGTACTGTTAGTTCGAATATCACCTCTTAATATATAATTTATTCATCTTAAGAATTGTCTATTCGGTTAGGGAATTAAATATGAAGAATAAATTTAAATCAAAGGGAAAGATTACTGGTGGAAATACGGAGATGGGCCACTCAATAGACGAGTTAAAAGAAGCCGAGATCAAAACTCTGGGTGTGGATGACTCAGACCAGGGTATTGAAAATTGGTATAAAACCTTATATGAGGAAAATCCGTCAATGTGTTTCACCGTGGACGCAGAGGGAAAGGTCCTATCTGCGAATCGGCTTGGAGCTGAAAAGCTTGGTTACACAGCCGAAGAGTTGATCGGGCAATCGGTACTTAGGGTTCTTTATCCAGACGATAAAGAGGCAGTTTTAAACCAGTTGAGTAAGTGTTTGCGGAATCCAGAACAACTTGCAAGCTGGGAATTTCGCAAGATTCGAAAGGACGGGAGTTTGTTGTGGGTGAGTGAGAGAGCTCGTCCCATTAAAGGAACGGATGGTAAAACTGTTGTACTAATTGTCTGTGAAGATGTTTCAGAGCGCAAACTAATGGAGGAGTCACTTCGAAGGGCAAACGATGAATTAGAGTTGAGGGTACTGGAAAGGACAGCCGATATTAAGGCAGCCAATGACATGTTGCGGGTCGAAATCACAGATCGAATTCAAGGTGAGGAGGAGTTAAGTAGAAGAAATAGAGACCTAGAAATATTGAATACTATCACTCAAGCTGTACATCAATCCCTTGATTTGCACGAGATATACAGGCTCGCGTTAGACAGAGTCATAGAGCTAGAGCATATAGATATAGCATGTATTTATTTGGTTGATGAGGGAAAAGAAGAAGCCATACTACAAGACCACAGAAATTTAACAGAAGATTTTATCCGAAGAGCCGGAAGAATTCCCTACCCTAAAGGGGTAACCTGGAAGGTAATAAATACCGGAATTATAGTAAACGTTAAGAATGCTCAGGAAGACAACGTTGTCGGACCTGCAGGGCATGATATGGGATTTCGGGGGATGCTAGGAATACCGATAGTTCTTGAGGCGAAGATCATAGGAGCAATCTGGCTTCTCAGTTATAGGGAATATCTGTTTACTAAGTTAGAGGAGGAGCTACTCGTTTCAATTGGTAACCAAATTGCTATAGCTATAGCCAAAGCAAAGCTTCATAAGGAGTTATCCAAAAAGAATAGATATGAATCGATTGTTAGTGCTGTTACTCGTAGTGTTCATCAGTCAATAAACCTCCAAGAGGTTCTGGAAAACGCCGTTGAAGTGATGAGTAAAAATATAGAGTCTGTAGACAACGTTTCGATTTACATGGTCGAATTGAACGAGGCAGTTATGAAGACCCATAGAGGTTATCCTGATTGGTTTATTGAGCGGGTAAGAAGGATACCTTATCCAAAAGGCTTCACATGGAAGACAATTATCGAGGGGAAGCCCAGGTATTGTGAAGATGTAGGCCAGGATACGATTATCGGTCCTGCCGGAAGGGAGATGGGAACAAAGAGCTATGCATCTATGCCTATAAGCTATGAAGGAAAGACGGTGGGATGCATAAATATAAATTCTCTTAAGGAGAATGCATTTGATGAAGACGAGTTAAAGCTTCTTGGGATTGTAGCACATCAGATAGAGGTAGCGATCAAAAATGCAAAGCATGCGGAGGCGCTAAAGGAATCCGAAGAACGCTATCGAAACCTAGTTGAAACAGCAAGGGATATTATATTTATCCTCTCCTCAGATGGAACGATTACCTCACTAAATCCAGTATCTGAATACATTACTGGATGGAAGATGGATGAATGGCTTGGCAAACACTTCGCACCTCTTCTACACCCTGATGATTTACCTTATGCGATGGAGCTCTTCCAGCGAGTGATGAAGGGTGAAACTCCACCCCCGTTTGAAATCAGAGTTCTCACAAAATCTGGAGATTACATAATAATGGAATCTACCGGAACGCCGCAAATAATTAATGGGGAAGTGATGGGTGTTTTGGGGATAGCCCGAGACATAACTGAGCGAAAGCGCATGGAGGAGGCAATCAGACAAAGTGAAGAGAGATTAGCATATATCATTAACAACACTCCTAATGTTGCGATACAGGGTTTTGATATGGAAGGGAGAGTTCTATATTGGAATAAGGCTGCAGAGAATATATTTGGTTGGACCAAAGAACAGGCTTTGGGTAAAACCCTTGACCAATTGATCTTGGATAAGGAGTCGGCTGATAGGTTTAATTCAATTCTAATGACAATCAGGGAAACGAACAAACCTTATGGACCTTCAGAGTGGAAGTATATAAATGGTGAAGGCAATGAGGGAACTGTTTACTCTACAATATTTCCGATACCATCTTCAAACGGCAAGATGGAGTTTATATGTATGGATATTGATATTACCGATCGAAAAGTTCAAGAAGAAAAGATCCATTACATGGCTATGCATGATTCATTAACCGACCTACCAAATCGAAGAGCACTGCAAGAAAAATTAGAGGGTATTTTTAAACAGCCGAAATTTAAGTGCACTCACGCTTTGGTGGTAATGGACCTTGACAACTTTAAAATAATAAATGACACCCTGGGACACCTGGAGGGCGACAAAGTTCTTATAGATTTAGCGGATGTCCTCAGGAATACAATGAGACCCTCGGATTTATTGGCAAGAGTAGGCGGGGATGAGTTCGCAATGGTATTACAGAACGTTAACCGAGATGAGGCAAGGGCGATTGCCCTGAGATTTTATAAGGTAATCAACGGTTATAGTTTCAGTTTAAAGGGATATAACTTCCAAACAGGTATAAGTTTAGGGATATCGATGATTTATAGCGGATCTGAGTCAGACGTTATCTTGTCTTCTGCTTATTCAGCACTTGCAAAGGCAAAGTATGAGGGTAAAAACCGGATAATAGTTTACGGTTCAGAGGATTTCAAAGAAGCGGAGTATGATCAGGCTACACAATGGGGTATTCGGCTTAATGATGCGTTAAAGGAGAATCGTTTTTCGCTTTATTTTCAGCCGGTTGTCCATATAGGTAGCGGGAAACCAGAGTATATAGAGGCGTTAGTTCGTTTGAATGATGGTAATAATTGTACCATTCAACCAAAAGCATTTTTACCTGCCGCTGAACGATTTGGATTTATGTCTAAAATTGATCGTTGGGTCGTGGAAAAGGCTATGAGTTTATTGAGTGATGCTAATGGACTAAGACTTTTCTTAAACCTTTCCGGATCAAGCCTGAGGGATCAGTCGTTGCTTGATTTTATTGAAGATAATTTAAAGTCAAACCCTAAGATTTCAAGACAGCTGGGTTTTGAAATCACTGAGTTCACTAATATTCCTAGTATAGAACGTGCACGGGAGTGGATGAATAGAATAAAGGCTCTCGGTTGTCAATTTGCCCTGGATGACTTCGGCATGGGATATTCTTCATTTGCCCATCTGGTTTCCCTACCGGTTGATTATGTAAAGATAGAGGGCTCTTTCATTAGGGGATTGAGTACTGATCCTACTATCGTAGCAATAATAAAAGCAATAATTACGGTAAGTAACGTATTGGGTAAGCAGGTAATTGCTGAGGGAGTTGAGACTAACACAGTTGCTAAACTTCTAAAAAAGTTAAACGTGAAATATGGTCAAGGGAATCTATGGAAGGCACCCGATAAGGAGCTTTTAACATTATCATAAAAGGAAAAGAAGAAGGTCATTGACAAGAGATGGCATAAGGAGTAGTTTTTATTAGTCTCTACAGTTATTATCTTTTTGCGATAAATTGGCTTTAGATTTTAATTGGCTGTTAACGTATAATGCTTCTAGTATTCTTAAGTTTGAAGTTCATTTAAATAATTGGTTGAAAAAACTTTAAAACTGTGTTTAAATTAGATTCGTAACTTAGGAGGATGAATTGATTTTTGGAAGAAGGGAACTATTAGGAATAGATATCGGTACCAGTGCAATCAAGGTTGCAGAGGTAAGGGATTCGAAGAGTGGGTATCAACTAAAGAACATTGGGGAATCATTACTCCATCCGGAAGCTATAGTAGATAAGGTCATAGTGGACCAGGGTGCTGTTGTGGACGTATTATCCTCTCTAATTGATGATCTTAGAATCAAGACTAAAAACGTAGTTATATCGATTTCAGGTAATTCTGTAATCATAAAGAAAGTCAGTCTTCCGGTAATGAGTGATAATGAGTTGCGTGAGGCTATTCCCTGGGAGCTTAAGCAACTTATTACACAAAACATTGAAGAGATCAACTATGACTATCAGGTATTACCTGGGGAAGATTCTGAAGGCAGGATGGAGGTCTTAATTGCTGCAGCAAAAAAGGATATAACGAATGATTATTTAGCCGTTGTAAACGAGGTAGGACTAAATCCGATAGTTGTGGATGTTGATCTGTTTGCCCTTGAAAACCTTTACGATATCAATTACTCCGATGTTAATGGTATATTGGCTCTGGTTAATATAGGTGCTTGCATAACAAATATTAACATATTGAAGGATGGCATGTCGATTTTCACTAGGGATTTAAACATGGGAGGGAATAAGTTTACCGAGTGGATACAGAAGGAATTTAATATAGGATATGATGATGCCGAGAAGATGAAACTTTCTCTTGGACGTAGTGGTCTCCCTCCAGAGTTAGATAAGCTTACACAAGACTTCTTAGATACTATATGCAGGGATATTAGAAAAACGATGGATTTCTTTTCATCCACCTATTTGATGCAAAGGGTCGATAAAATAATGCTTAGTGGTGGATCCTCCAAGATCCCAAATTTGAAGAAATCACTCGAATCAATAACAGAGTCAAAGGTTGAGTCAGTGGATCCCTTTAAGAAGGTGTCCTTCAATGAAAGGGACTTTGATCCTGAATTTATTAAGGATATAGCTCCCAAGATGGCAGTTGCCATGGGTTTAGCATTAAGGAGAGATGGAGATAGGCGTTGATTAGATTAAACCTCATCCCTAGAGAAGAGAGAAAGGTACAAAGGGTAATTAGTGATTTTAATAAGGGAGTTATACTGGTATTAGCAATTGTAGGAGTGTGTCTCATATTGTATCTGTATCAGTATAGGCAACTGAGTGAAGTGATGGAAAGAACCGCTTGGGTTCAGAAGAGATTAAAGGAGTTAGAGGAAATTAAGAAAAAGGTCGACGATTATAAGGCTAGGAATACTGAACTTGAGCGAAGAATAAAATTGATCCAAGAGCTCGAAGATAACCGGAATGGACCTTTATTTGTAATGGATTCTCTGTCTAAGACTATTCCAGAGAGGTCGTGGATAAATAAATTTACTGAGACGGGTTATTCTGCAAAGTTGGAGGGTATAGCATGGAACGAATTTACTGTTTCTGACTTCTTGAAAAATCTTCAGGCTTCTAAGTATTTTGGAAATGTTGAACTTAAATCTATTAAGAAACAGATAATGCAGGACCTTCCATTGAGGAGTTTTGTAATAAATGCGAGCTTAAACTACTCAGGAAAGACCAAGGAAAATGTGGATACATCAAAGGGTAAGGGAGTTAAAGAAAAGGGATAATTAAGGGTAAGAAATGGCTAGCATCAGAGATTATATAGATTCATTCGAGGAAAAGTCGGTTCAAAGTAAGCTAATAACCCTTTTTGTTATAATTTTATTAATATGTTTGATTTATTGGTATTTCATCTGGTCTCCGAGGTCCGAAGAGCTTAATCTGGCCAGGGCAAATCTCCAGACGCAAGAGGCGAAACTACAAGAGTATGAAGCAGTAGCTAGGGACCTTCCAAAATTTGAGAAGGAATTCCAAAGGTTGAATAAGGAGTTTGAAATAGCGTCTTTAAAGCTGCCAAAGGAGAAAGAAATTCCAGCATTGATTGATAGTGTTTACTCGGCTGTGTCTGCTTCGGGTTTAGACCCCATAACCTTTGTTCCTCAGGGTGAGGTGAAACGAGACATCTATGCAGAGATTCCAATTGAGATGAAGGTCTTCGGATCATATTTTGAGGTTGCAAATTTTTTTGACAGAATTTCTGTTCTCCCTAGAATTGTTAATGTGAAAAACCTCAAGTTGGAGCGGGACCAGAAAATGAGTAGTGATGGGAATATTGTTTTGGATGCGGAATTTACCACAGTCACTTTTAGAGTGCTACCTATAGAAGTTAAAAAGGAAATTAGTTTGGGAAAAGGCAGTAAATAGGGGAATCGTTGAGATGTCTATTTTGAAAAAAAATTATTGGTTATCTGTTATTGTCATATTTTCATTAATAATTAATGTGGTTATGATTTATAGTCAGTTCGTTAAAGCGGAAGAAGAACAAATGGCAGATGATCAAACTATTCAATCAGAGGATATGCTTTCAACTAAACAAGATGAAGGTGGTTATCAACCCGAAGTCAAGAGAGACCCCTTCAGGCCTTTTCTCAAGATCATTAATAAAGAGGAGGAGACAGGTGTAAGCAATCAACCCCCAATAAAGAAATATCAGATTCAAGAATTCAGGATTGCTGGAATCATTTGGATAGAGGGTAGTCCCAAGGCAATGGTTATTGACCCGGAGGGCAATACCTATTATCTTGGTACTGGGGATCAAATCGGTAATAGGGACGGTATAATACTGGAAATTGGCAACAATGGTATATTAGTCCAGGAAAAGAGGTATTCCGAGGATGTATTTGGTAAAAAGAAATTAGAGATTAGTAAAGTTGTGCTGGCTTTTAGGGAGGAGGAATGAGGAGGAATAAGGTATAGGATTGTGATTTAAACTTACCAATGAGAGGAGGATGGGTGAGTGAGATATTTTTTAAAGGCATTTTTATACTCTAGTTTAGTTGTAGTTCTTCCCTCTTTTATCTGCATTTTTCAAGTAAATGTGATAAATCTGTATTCTCTTGCTGAGGAAGAGCCACAAGGCGTTTCAAACGATCAAAAACCAGAAGAAATCAGGAAGTTGGATTCCGAACCCCAGTTGACTCAGTCACAGGGTGACTCACCTGGAGGCGGTTCTAGTCCTACTGTAGCAGGCGAGTTAAATTCTGTCGAAAGCATAAATTTTAATGTGGAAGATGGAGCTGCAGTTGTTTTTATTAGGACAACAAGAGCTGCCACTTATAATAGACTCCCAGAACAGGAGAATAAGTTTAGGATAAAACTTCTTAATGTGATCCTTCCATCCAACCTTCAGGTCTCAAGGGACGTGAGTGAATTTGCAAGTCCAATTGTTTTTGTATCTTCTTTTAGAGATCCATCTTCTGAGAATGATGCTATTGTTATTGTAGAACTCAAAGAAGATGTTCCAGTAATGGTCAATCAGGAGAATAATTTATTGACTTTAACATTTGAAAAACCGGCTGAATTAGGAGCAGGAAAGGAAGGTGTAGTAAGTTTAGAACAGGATAAAAAACTCTATCCCTTTGAAATTTCTGTAACAACTCAACCTGGCGCAAAGAAGGAATATCGTGGTCAGCTCGTTTCTTTCGATTTCAAGGATGCTGACATTAGGGATGTTTTTAGAATACTTGCCGATATAAGCGGCTTAAACATGATTATAGCAAGCAATGTCAAGGGTACTGTTACATTAAAGCTATCAAACGTGCCTTGGGACCAGGCAATGGATGTTGTGCTAGAGGACGCAGGTCTAGGCGCATTTGTTGAGGGGAATGTGGTTAAAATAGCACCCCTTAAAACGCTCCAGAGCCGACAAACTGCGATTAGGGCTGCTGCGCAGTCAAAGGAACGATCAGAACCACTTGTGACGAAACAGGTTTTTATCAATTACGCTCAGGCCCAGGAGTTGGTCCCGCTCGCTGCTCCATTACTTGGAAGCAGAGGAGATCTCAAAGTCGATACACGCACAAATAGTATATTGATTACCGATGTGGGCCCCAGGGTTAATCAAGTTGAAGACCTTATAATTAGCCTGGACACTAGAACTCCCCAGGTTCTAATTGAATCCAGGATTGTCCAGGCTACCCTAATCTTTACAAGGGAGCTTGGTGTTCAGTGGGGCTTGAACTACAGAGCATCCGCTGCGACTGGTAATCCTACGGGAGCGACCTTCCCCTCAGATGTGTCTGTAGGTGGGGTGAATGTTGGTTCTCCCTTCGGAGCTAACGCCGATAATTTTATTATTGATTTGCCCGCGGCGGTGGGCGCTGGGTCTGGTGGTGCACTTGGGATTGTGCTCGGAAGCCTGACTGGAGCCTTAGACCTTGATATAAGGCTTTCGGCTCTGGAGAATAAGGGTGATGGAAGGGTACTTGCCTCCCCAAAGGTGTTGACACTGAATAATCAGCCAGCGAGGATCGAGCAGGGTGTTTCAATACCCTTCCTCAGTGTATCCGCCGCTGGCACACAGACCCAGTTTGTAGATGCAACGCTTCGTTTGGAGGTCACGCCTCAGGTAACTAATGATAACAGGATACAAATGGATATAAAGGTTACGGATAACTCCCCTGACTTCGCCGTTACAGGTGCGAATGGTCAACCCAGCATAAGAAGAAATGAGGCTGAGACTCAAGCCCTTGCCGCAGACGGGGAGACAATTGTGATTGGTGGTATTTTCAGAAAAACAACTGATGATAGCATCTCTGGTATTCCATGGTTTTCGAGGATACCCCTGCTTGGATGGCTATTTAGCAAGACAAGATCTGCGGATGAAAGAAGAGAACTTCTCGTTTTTATAACGCCAAGGATTGTAAGATAGAAAAGGAGTTTAATAAATGAGGAAGCACTTCCAAAGATTCGATCTATTTTTAATTCTTATGACGATTACCCTTTCTGGCGCTTTAAATCTTAGTTGCGTGGGGGGTAATCCTCCCCATGCGCCCTTTGGGTCAACTGTTTTATTCATATCAGAGCCTGGTGACATACTAATCCCTCCTAATGCCCTTGAGCCCTCGGAATTCGAGGCTCTAGTCACAAACCCCGATGGTGAACCCTTGAACGACGTGATAGTAGTGTTTCAGCTCTCATTTGCAACTCAGAATTCTATAATTGTGGATACAAACGGCGATGGATTGCCTGATTCTAGAGCCCTTCAGCTAGTGGATCCGGATGCCTGCCCGGGTGGTTGTTTAAACAATCCCATATCGACCTGGTTTGCATTTGGAGCCTTCGTGGATTCTCCCTTTGAAACCATGACAGACGATTTTGGGGTTGCAAAGGTCATTATTTTAGTTACCAATCAAAATGGGACTAATATTATAGATCCGGCATCTTTTTCTGTTTCAACCGAAAGCGGTTCAATCGATGTGGTAGAGTTCACTGTGAATGTGCCGTAGCCATTAAAAACTTGGGAGGAAATAGAATTGGTTAAGAGTATCGATAGATTGATTAGTGATATCAGAAGAAAGGCAATAATAATCCTTGCATTATTGGTATTCATTTCATTTAATTCATGCATTGAATCTTTAGATCAGCAGGGCTCTGAGGGACCTCCCATTGGATTTCAGCAGATTTTACTCAATGTGCTCCCTGGGGCGATCTTCGGTAATTCGTGTGAGTTTGCAGAGATTGAGGCTATATTCAATGAACTAACGACAATAAATGGGGCGACTATCCAGGTTGAGTTAAACAGTTCAGATCTGCCTTTTCAGTTGAGGGGTTGTATAACCTCTTCTGATGTAGTTGTTATTAATGGTAGGGCATTCATCGATTATCTGGGTGGACCACTCGTTGGTCCAGATTTTGTTGCTTTCGTAAATGTGGGTGTAACGGTCACTCTACCAAACGGGGTAAAACAGTCAAGTTTTGTTCCAGTCACGATTGTAGGGGTTGGAATTGTTGAGCCGATCATTGGGCCTACAACAATAACCACTAACCCATTAGGGGACCCATCGGCTTTACCCGTTTTTGCAACGATTCAGGCAAACACTCAGGGTATAATGCCAGGCACCTTAGTTTCTTTTGAGGTTACTGATCCCACATGTGGGGATATAACTGATGCAACCCCTGTGATCGGATCGACTCTAGAGGGCGCTGCAATCGCGCAATATAACGCCTTTGATGGGGTTGGCTGCACTCAGACGATTATTGTTACAATAATTCTTCCTGATCCGTCAGAGAAAAGTTCCGCTTGCGACCCGGTTCCGGTGGGACTGAGAAGTATTCAAGCCTCGATAACATTTAGACAGGTGGTTGGACCCCAGCCAACTCCTACTCCCACACCTGGTCCCACTCCAACACCTACACCAGTTCCGACTCAGACAATTGATGTTACATCGTTAAATGACGAGATTCCACCCAATGGTACTACCATCATAACCGCTACCACTAATACCGGAGCAAACACGGACGTATGTTGTGATATTCCAATTCAGAGCACCCCTGCCTCTTCGCTCATGCCCAATTGTGGGGTGACCGATATAAATGAAAAATTCTTTACTATCTTAATGGGTGGAAACGTAGTTACATTTCAGAATATACAGGTTAGATGCTGTATTGATGATAGCGGTATGCCAAACATGACTTGTGATCCCGATGATGTGCAGAATAGTGTATTTGTAGGCATAAATCCGAGCGGGGTAGAGCCTCTTATAGAATTAGAAGCCAGTCCCACTTCTGTACCGCCGGGTGGAACGAGTACTATAACCTCCTCAACAAACCCCATTGAATTTCCAGGTGAAACATGCTTTGAAATCGTTCTAAACGGTGTTTCCGCAGATCTATTTAATGGGGGGCC
>Ga0184637_10001125_pt1 | contig 18651 bp, 18 predicted proteins | sample PLM3_127_b2_FD_133143 | JGI IMG/M metagenome (GOLD analysis project Ga0184637, IMG submission 133143) | Groundwater sediment microbial communities from an aquifer in East River, Colorado, USA - PLM3_127_b2 | ecosystem: Environmental > Terrestrial > Soil > Riparian zone | place: USA: East River...
CATCTCCGCTCGCACCTCTCGCGCCTGCGTCGATCCCCTGCGCTGCTGCGAGGATGCGTGCGCGGCTCAGAGCTCCCCCTTTTTTGAGCCAAGCATTGCTTTATTTATGCTCATGTCAATAACTGACGGATGGCGGCTCAGCTGACGGGCACAGCGCTGGCCGCTGCGCCAGGCCACCGCTTCCGCGCTCGCTCGCTGAACTCCGCTCGCCTTCAGCACGCTGCGCGCTGCGCTTGCTACTCGTGGATCTGCTCGGCGAGGTAGCGCTCCTTGCCGATTTCTCCCACGATGTGCAGCTGGCTCTCGAGCCAGTCGGCGCCCGATTCCTCGCCGACCAGGATCTTCTCGAGCAGCTCCCGCGTGCCGTTGTCGCCCTTCGCGACGCACACCGCGATGCCCTTGTTGAGCCGGTCGATGGCGTCCTTCTCGAGCGCGAGGTCGAGCTCGTGCTGCTCGATCGGATCTTCGCCGACCTTCACCGGATTCAGGCGCTGCATGTTGGGAACGCCCTCGAGGTAGAGGATCCGCTCGATCACCTCGTCGGCGTCCTTCATCTCGCCCATCGACTCCTCCCGCTTCTTCTTGGAGAGGCGCTGATAGCCCCAGTTCTCGCACATCTTGTGATGGATGAAGTACTGGTTCACCGCGGTCAGCTCGGCGGTGAGGACGGCGTTGAGGAGCTCGAGGACCTGAGCGTCGCCTTGCATGGGACATCTCCTGTGGCGCGATGGGCTCGCGACAGGCTAACGGCCCTCGACGCGTCGGCCAGCGAATCGAAAATGAAATCGGAGTTCAAGCGGAGCTGCGAGAACGGGCTGCCGTGTCAGCCAGCGGCGGCGAGGTCGGGGAGGGCGAGGCGAGGCTGGGCGTCGAGCTGATCGAGCTCGCTGCGCACGATTTCGTCGATCGCATGCGTGCAGCCGCCGCAGCTTCGTCCCGCGGCGCAGGCGCGGGCGACCGACCTGCGGCAGCGGGCGCCGTCCCGGACCGCATTGCGGATCGCGCGTTCGGTGACGGACTGACAGTGGCAGACGATCATGCCCGGGCTCCAACCTGCGAAAGCGGGCTGATCCTAGCCCTCCTGAAAATGAAGTTCAATATCGTTTTAGCTCCTGAGCGCCGGCGCAGCCGCCCGTCCGCCGCCGTAGGTATCAAAAATACGTTTTGAATCAGTAAGTTGCACGATCAAGCTGCGGCGGCGAGCCGAGCCCGTCCGCGTGACCGCCCCTGACGCTTCCACCCCCTAGAATGCCTGCATGTCGACGAGGGGAAGGCGCGTGGCGCAGGGCTCAGGTGCGGGCGGGTCAGCGCAGGGCACCGTCCAGGTCGCCCGGGGCCCGCGCGCGGTCGAGGCGCTCCTGCTGGCGCGAGTCGCAGTGCTGCTCGACGAAGCGCGCCGCGAGCCGCAGCAGCTCGCCCTCCCGGTTCGCATCGTGGTTCCGTCGCGCAGCCTCGCCGACCACGTGGGCGAGCGGATCCTGGCGCACACGGGGCACTCGCTGGCGGGCGTCCTGGTGCAGACGCTGCACGGACTCGCGCTCGAGATGCTCGAACGAGCGGGCGCCTCGCCGCCTGATTCCGACGCGCTCTTCCCGATCCTCGTGCGCCGCTGCGCCGCCGAGGAGCCGCCGCTGTACGAGCGTCTCGGGGGACTAGTCGATGGCTACGCCGCGGTCGAAGCGACGGTGGCGGACCTGCTCGACGCGGGCTTCGACTCGGGCAGCGCCGACGCGGTTCTCGACGCTCTCGAAGCGGCCGAAGCGAGTGAGACCTCGCGTGAGACGGCGCTCGCGGTCGCGCGCGTGGCGCGCCGCTGCCTCGACGAGATGGAACGAGGGGGGATCGGTCAGCGTGCCCTGCTGCTACGCGCCGCGCGGGAGGTGCTGGTGTGCGACCCCGCCGCGGTTCTCCCGGCGCGCGCCGTCTTCGTCCACGGATTCGCGGATGCGACCGGTCTGCGCGCGGAGCTGATCGAGGAGCTGGTGCGCCATCGCCACGCGATCGTCCTGGTGGACGAGCCCCCCGATCCCACGCGCCCAACCGAGCCCGACACCGGCGGCCGGTTCACGAAGCGGCTGCGCGAGCGCTTGAGCCTGATCGCGCGTGAGCGAGCCGGCGAGGCGACTCCGTCAGCGAGGGTCGAGATCGAATGCGTCGAAGCCGCGCGTCCGGACGGCGAGGTCCGTGAGGTCGCCGCCCGCGTCCGAGACGCGCTCGACGCCGGCGAGCGGCCCGAATGGATCGGAGTGGTCGCGCGCGACCTCACGTCCTTCCGAGCACCCTTGCGCCGGCACTTCGGCCGCCTCGGCATCCCCTTCTCGGGCGGCCAGGATGGAGGCGCCGGGCCGCGAATGCGCCATCTGCGCGCCCTCGAGGTGTTGCTGCGCGAGCACGCGGAGTGCCGCGTCGAGCGCTGGCTGGATGCCAAGGCCTCCGCGACCGGAACCGTCGAGCAGAGCGATCTGCGCCTCGGTCTGCGCCGGCTTGGGATCCTGCGCCTCGGCGAGCTCGCCGCTCACCGCTCGGATGGCCGCGACGTCAAGCTCCCCGTGGTCGCCGGTTGGTGGTCCGACGCCGCCCCGGAAGTCGGCGAAGCGATGCATGTCGAGCGCCGGCGGCTGCGCGCCGACGCGCTCGCCAGCGCCGTCGCCAGCGCGCGCACGGTGTGCTCGCGGCTCGCCCGCCTGCGCGCGGGGGGCAGCTGCGCGCAGCAGCTCGCCGAGTTGATCGCGCTTGTCGCTGAGGATCTCGGCTGGGCTCCGCGAAGCGACGAGTGGGGCCCCGTCCACGAGGAGCTCGAGGGACTGCGGGGCGCGCTGGCATCCGACTTCCAGCTTGGAGCGGACGATCTCCCCCTGCTCGTACGCCGTCACCTGATTCCGCACCTCCTGGTTCCGCTCGGCGGGAGCGGCGGCGGTGTGCAGGTGCTCGACGCGACCGAGGCGCGCGGGCGCAGCTTCCAGCGGCTCTTCCTGATGGGGCTCGCGCGCGATGCCTTTCCGCGCAGCGTGAGCGAGGACCCGCTGCTCCCGGATACGCTGCGCGAGCGCCTGCGCGACGTGCTTCCCGATGTGCCGGTCAAGAAGCTCGGTCTCGACGAGGAGCGTTTCCTGTTCGCCGAGCTGCTCGCCTCGGCGCCGCGCGTCACGCTCTCCTGGCCGCTCGCGTCGGACGAGGGGCGGCCATGCGCGCGCTCGAGCTTCGTCGAGCGCCTGCGCTGGGGTGGCGTGTTCGAGAAGGCCGAAGTCGCGCGATCCGTGCTCGCGCGGGCGCCCGGCGGACCTGCGCAGCGCCTCGGGCTGGAGGAGCATCTGCTGCGCGCCGCCCTGTTCGGGCCGCCGAAGCGGCTCGCGGCGGTCCTCCCGATTGGATTGCGCGGGATCGCGGGCGAGATCCTCGAGCGGCGGCCTGCAGCGGCGGTGGATTCCCTCGCGGCAGCGCGCCTCGCCGTGCTGCGCGAGATGGAAGGCCAGGCGTTCCGCGGAGCGCCGCAGCTGGGTCCCTACTTCGGCTTCGTGGGACCCCAGCGCGCAGCGAACGATCCCCGCGCGGCGCGGCTCTACGTCACGACGCTGGAGCGGCTCTCGCGCTGCGGTTGGCAGACCTTTCTCGAGCGTCTCCTGCGCCTCGAAGCGCCCCCGGACGCCGGAGGCGCGCTGCCGGGAATCGACCAAAGGCTGCTTGGCATCACGGTCCACCGAGCCATCGACGCGGTCTTTGGCATCGACGGAGACGACCCGGCGGGCAGGCGCGAGAGCGCCGCCCGCTGGCCCGACGACGCGCAGCTCGCGGAGATCACGGCTGCGGCCGCGCTGGCGGTTCTCGAGGAGGAGGGCGTTCCGCTCCGGGGCCTCGCGCGCGTGCTCGCGCAGCAGGCGCTCCCGTTTCTGGTGCGTGCGCGCAGCCTCGACCAGGCCGAGCCGCTGCCGATCGAGATCGTGGCTGTCGAGCGCGAGCGCAGCATCGACGTCTCCGACGCGCGGGGTGGCGCCCAACTTCTCCATTTCCGAGCCGATCGGATCGAGCGCCTCGAGGGCCGCGAGCGTCTCACGGATTTCAAGACAGGAAGACCGATCTCGGACAAAAAAAAGCCGGACACGCGGCGCGCTGATTTCATCGCGGCGGTCGCGCGCGGGGAAGCGCTTCAGCCGGTTGCGTACGCCCGCTCGACGCAGGGCGAGGGGTCGGGCCGACTGCTGTACCTGCGTGCGGATCTTCCCGACGGCGCCGCGGAATTCTCGGCGCCGCACGGCGACGCCGAGCTCGGCCAGGCCTTCGACTCCGCGCTGCACGGGCTGTTCGACGCCTGGAACCAGGGGAGCTTCTTTCCTCGCATGCTCGGGCCGGATCTGGACGAGCCGCCGAGAGCGTGCCAGCGCTGCGACGTGGCACAGGCGTGCCTGCTGGGAGACACGGGCGCGCGTCGGCGCCTTTCGGCCTGGCTCGCGCAAGCGTCGGACGACGGGGCAGGGCGGCTGGCTGGCGCCGAGCGCTCCCTGCTGAACCTCTTTCGCCTGGGCGCGGAGACGGACGCCGAGGCGGAGGACGCCCCGTGAGCGATCCGGCCAGGGCGGCCGCCCTGCGAAGCGCCGACGCGGCGGTCTCCTCCGCCGCCCAGCGCGTCTTCGACCGCCCCTTCGTCGTGGAGGCCGGGGCGGGCACGGGCAAGACGACCCTGCTCGTCGCGCGCTGCCTCGCGTGGGCGCTCGGTGACGGGTGGAAGCTCGCCGAGGATCGACTCGGGTCGGTCGATCTCGATGGGGTCGCCGCCGAAGTGCTCTCCCGCGTCGCTGCCATCACGTTCACGGAGGCCGCGGCGGCGGAGATGGCGACCCGCCTCGGCGAAGTGCTCGCCGAGGTCGCCAGTGGAAAGCTGCGAGAGGGAATCGACCCCGGGGCGCTGATCGAACCCGAAGCGCTTCGCCAACAACGCGCCCGCGCGCTGCTCGGTGCGCTCGACCGTTGGGTGGTGCGCACGATCCACGCCTTCTGCCGGCGCCTGCTCGCGAGGCATCCGCTCTCCGCCGGCCTGCACCCGGAGTTCGAGGTCGACGCCGACGAGCGCATCACGCGCGCGGTGGCTCGCGAGGTGGTCGAAGCCGTCGTGCGCGAAGGGTACGGCGAGCCGGGCGATCCGGACCTGATCGCGCTCGGGGTCGAAGCGATCGGTCCCCCGGAGCTCGAAGAGGCGCTCGTCGCGTTCCTCCGGGAGGGAGTCGATGCGAGCGCACTCGCCGATGCCGTCTTCACGCCCGAGCTCATCGCGCCCATCCTCGAGGAGCTCCGCGCCTCGCTGGCTCGCTTCGCGGCGGCCGACGGAGGACGACTCTCGAAGACGAAGAAGTCCGCGACCATCACGTACGAAGCGCTGGACGCAATCACGGGGACGGACCACGAGCTCTCCCGCTGTAGCCCGGACGTCGGCTCTCTCGACGCCCTCGCGGAAGCGGCGCGCGGGCACTGGTCGAAGAGTGCGCTCGATCGGCTCCGGGACTGGGGCGGACCCAAGGGTTTCAACGCCTCGGAGACGAAGGTGCTCGGGGACGGCGCAGCTGCGCTGGCGGAAACCGCCGCAGCCCTGCGCACCGCGCTCGAGCGGATCCTCCCGTTGCGACCGCTGCGCCTGGAGCGCGCGCGCCGGGTGCTGCACGCGCTCCTCGCGCGCGCCCGCGGGAAGCTGCGCCAGCGCGGCGCGATCGGATTCGCATCCCTGCTGCGCGAGGCGCGCGATCTGCTGCGCGACCAGCCGTCGGTGCGCGCGCGCGTGCGCTCCGAGTTCGATCAGCTGCTGGTCGATGAGTTCCAGGACACCGACCCGGTGCAGTGTGACATCGTGCGCCTGCTCGCGCTCGACGAAACCGTCGGTGCGCGGCCCGGACTGTTCCTGGTCGGAGACCCCAAACAATCGATCTACGGCTGGCGCGCGGCCGACCTGCGCTCCTACGCCTCCCTGGTGGCGGACGCGCTCGGCCCCGGCGGCGAGCCGGCCTTGCTGTGCGTGAACCGCCGCTCGGTCCCCGCGATCCTCGACGAAGTCGAGCGCGTGATCGAGCCCGCGATGGCGGAGGGAGGCGCCGATCAGGCCGCGTTCCAGCCTCTGGTCGCGTCGGAGAAGCGCGAGCGCGAGGCGACCCCGCCCTCGTCGCCGCGCGCATTCGTGGAGCATTGGATCACCTGGTCGTGGAATCCGGAGACCGGCCGGCCTCGGCGACCGCGAGCGGGCGAGGCGGCGAAGCTCGAAGCCGAGGCGCTGGCGCGCGATCTCGTCGCGTTGAAACAGACGGACGGCTTCGAGTGGAAGCACGCCGGCGTGCTGCTGCGCACGTGGGGCGACCTCGAGGTCTACCTCCACGCGCTGCGCGAGGCGGGGATTCCCTACCTGGTTGAAGGAGGCCGCAGCTTCTACCAACGCCGCGAGGTGATCGACGCGAGTGCGCTCGTGCGCTGCGTGCTGGATCCCAACGATCATCTGGCGCTGCTCACGTGGCTGCGCTCGCCGTCGGTCGGCGTGCCGGACGCGGCGCTGATCCCCCTCTGGACGCGCGCGTTTCCCCGGCTGGTATCGGCGCTGACGGGCCCGGAGACGGTGGCCCTCCCGGCGCTCGGCCGCGTGATCGACGCGGCGCTGGCGGACCTGCCGGAGGGTGTTCCCGGCCTCGATCGCATCGCCGGCTGGGAGCGCAGCCTCGCGTTCGCGGTCGATGGCATCGCGCACCTGCGCGCGAGCTTCGCGCGCGACGCGGTCGATCTCTTCGTCGAGAAGCTTCGCGGCCTCACCCTACTCGAGGCGACGGAAGCCGCGCGCTTCCCCGGCGCCTTCCGGCTCGCGAATCTCGATCGCTTCTTCCGCGAGCTGCGCAGCGAGCTCGAAGCCGAGGAGGCGGACGTACAGGCCCTGCTGCGCCGCCTGCGAAGCGACGTCGATTCGGAGCGCGCCATCCCGGATGCACGCCCCGAGCACGCCGGGCAGGACGCGGTCCACGTCATGACGATCCACGGGGCCAAGGGCCTCGAGTTCCGCCACTGCTACCTCGTCCAGCTTCACAAGGGATCCGGCGGCAAGCGCGGGATGGGCAAGCAGCCCGTGGCGAAAGAGGTGGAAGGCCGCTGGGAGTATCGGGTCTTCGAGGCGCCGACCCCCGGCTTCTCCGCGGTATTGGCGCGCGAAGCGCGCGTCGAGGCGGCCGAACGCGTGCGCGCCCTCTACGTCGCGATGACCCGTGCGCGCGATCGGCTGGTGCTGTTCGGAACCTGGCCCCTGGCGGGCGGCGGGAAGCAGGGCGCGAAGGGGGAGTCGCTGATCGACCGGCTGCGCTCGCGGCGTGAGAGTCCCGCTTCTCTCGAAGAGGTGATGATCCGCGTGCACGCCAGCGGGCAGGACGGCGAGATCGACGGCCACGGCGTCCGCTGGAGCTTCCCCGTTCTCTGGCCGGCGCAGCCGCCGCCGAGGTCGGCGGAGCCCGGCGAAGGCGGACGCGAGGATCTCGCGGGCGTCGAGTCCGACCTGCTCGCTCTGGTCGCTTCTCGTGATGCGGCGGGGCGGCGCATGCGGCGCCGCTACCGTGCGCCGGCATCAGAGGATGCGCATGCGGACGATCGCGAGAGCCGGGCCGAGCGGCGCTTCGGCGCGGCCGCCAAGCAAACCGCGGAATCGGCGTCCCCGGCTGCGCGCTCGAACGCGGCGGCTGCCGGGACTGCCGTGCATCGCGTGCTGGAGGAGCTGCGCCTCGACGGGGACCTGCGGGAGGGTCTCGCGCGCGCGGGCGCCCGTCTGCCCGACCGGGTCGCGATCCTGGTGCCCGCGGACGAACGTGCTGCGACGCTCGCGAACGCGCGCGAGACGCTCGCGCGGTTCGCGAGCGGACCGCTCCTCGCACGCCTTGCGGCGCTGAAGGACGCCGTGATCGCGCGCGAGCTACCGCTCCTGATTCCGGCCGATCCGGAAGGAGAGGGCCCGGTCGGGTTCGTGACCGGCGCGATCGATCTGCTCTACCGAGACCCGGTGGATGGCGAATTCGTGATCGCCGACTACAAGACCGACCGCGTCGAGGCAGACGCGACGCTCGCGGAGCATGCGCGGCGCTACCAAGGCCAGGCTGCGCACTACCGCCGGGGGATCCAGGAGTCGCTCGGACTCCCGCACCCGCCGCGCTTCGAGCTCTGGTTCCTGCACGCGGGCGCCATCGTGCGTCTCGGTTGACACCCGCTCGAAGCCGACGCTAGCGTCGATTTTCCCGACAAGGACCTCGCGCGCGCACAAGGAGCATCGTGAAGCACTTCCTATTCCACCTGATGCCGTACCGCGACCTTCCGGCCGACTTCGAGAAGAAGCACGACTCGGCCTGGGTCTGGGTGCCGAACGACCTCTTCGACCCGAAGAAGGCGCAGGTCTACTACAACGAGTACATCGATCAGCTGGCCGAGGCCGAGACGCTCGGCTTCGACGGCGTGTGCGTGAACGAGCATCACCAGAATGCGTATGGCTTGATGCCTTCGCCGAACATCATCGCGGCGATGCTCGCGATGCGGACGCGGCGGATCAAAATCGCTGTCGTGGGCAATGCGCTGCCGCTCTACAACCCGCCCACGCGCGTGGCCGAAGAGATCGCGATGCTCGACTGCATCTCGGGCGGGCGCATCATCTCCGGGCAGGTGATCGGCGGCGGCCCCGAGTACTTCTCGTTCTCGATCAACCCTGCCGAGGCGCGCACCCGCTTCGCGGAAGCGCACGAGCTGATCATGCGGGCCTGGACGGAGCCCGGCCCGTTCGAGCACTACGGCGAGCACTTCAAGCTGCGCTACGTGAATTGCTGGCCCAAGCCGCTCCAGAAACCCCACCCGCCGATCTGGATCCCCGGCGCCGGCTCGCTCGAGACGATGGAGTTCGTGGCGAAGCGACGGTACGCCTACATGGGCATCCCGTATTTCCACATCGACTTCTTCAAGCGCAACTACGCGACCTTCCGCGAGTGCTGTCAGAAGGAGGGCTATCAGGCCCACCCCGAACAGATGGGACTCTTGATTCCGATCTACGTGGCCGAAACCGACGCGAAGGCGCGCGAGGAGTTCGAGCCCCACTTCTGGTACTTCCTGCGCAAGCTGATCCCGGGACTCACACTCTCGCCGCCCGGATACACGTCGACGCGTTCGGCGCTTCGCATCATCAAGGCGCTCGGAGACGGGAAGTCGTTCATCAACGGCTGCGAGACCTGGCAGGACGTCGAGAAGGGCACCTTCGCGATCGTTGGCAGCCCCGAGACGGTGGCCGAGAAGATCATCGAGCACGCCAGCGAGATCGGCTGCGGCAACCTGCTGGGCCTGTTCCAGCTCGGGAACATGCCCGCGGACAAGGCGCGCGAGAACGCGCGGCGCTACGCCGAGGCCGTGATGCCGGTCGTGAACCGGGCGCTGCCGAATTCGAAAGTGCCGATGCCGGCGGCGATTCCGTTCCCGGAGGCTCACTAGCGATGGCAAACGTCGTGACCCACGTCGAGGTGCTCGGGCGCCGGATCCAGGAGTGCCGCGGGGGGAGCGGGAAGCCGCTGCTCTACCTGCACAGCGCCGGTGGAGAGGCGATCTGGCTGCCGCACCTCACGGGCCTCGCCGCGAAGTACGAGCTGCACGCACCCGCGCATCCGGGCTTCCTGGGGAGCCAGGGCATCGAGCAGATCCGCGACATCGAGGACTACGTCTACCACTATCTGGCCTACCTCGACGTGATGGGCTGGAAGTCGATCGACGTGGTGGGTCTCTCGCTCGGCGGATGGATCGGTGCGGAGCTGGCGGCGCGCTACCCCGAGCGCGTCTCGAAGCTCGTGCTGGTCGACGCGGTCGGCATCTGGATCCGGGAGAAGCCGATCGCGGACATCTTCGCGATCGACAGCCGCCATCCGGAGAAGCTGCAGCAGCTGCTCTTCCACGACCTGGAGCACCCGATGGCGAAGCTGATGGCCATGCCGCGCGGCGAGGGTATGCAGAACCTGCCCGAGGAGATGGTGATCAATTTCATGAACGCGCTTGCCGCCACCGCCAAGGTGGGCTGGAACCCGCTGCTGCACGATCCGCGCCTGGAATCGCTGCTGCACCGGGTGACGGCGAAGACGCTGTGCCTGTGGGGAGCCCACGATCGCGTCGTCCCGGTCGAGTATGGCGAGAAGTACGCGAAGCTGATCCCCGGCGCATCGCTCGAGGTGATCCCGGGCTGCGGCCACATGCTGCCGTTCGAGAAGACTGCGGAATTCCTCGCGGCCGTGACGCGCTTCGTCGGCTAGCGCGCCTTCTGGAGCACGAACTCACGCAGCGCACGGGCGTCCGTGAAGGTGAGCTCGATGTGTCCGAGCCGCACGTTGTCGCCGGGCTTGAGGCGGCGCGGCGGTCCGGCGCCGGTGGTGAGCACCGACTCCCCGTTCACCGTGGTGCCGTTGGTGGAGCCCGCGTCCTGGATGACGAGCGCGCCGTCCGCAGCGGGCTTCGCGAAGGCGTGGAAGCGCGACACGCTCATGTCCGGGATCACCACGTCCTGGCGCGACTCGCGACCGAGCGTGACCATCGGTCCCTTGGCCGGATCGCGCGACCGCATCGGGTAGACCACGATTGCGAGATTCGCAGTGCGCCCGTCCGGCGCGTCGTCGTCGCCATCGTCCAGCAGAAGCTTGGTGCTGTTGGTGCCCTCCGGGCCGTCGAGCCGCTTGGCCGTGAAGAGCAGGAAGCTGTTTCCGTGGCGCGCGGCGAAGGCGTCGGGGGCCAGGCTGCGCGCGTCCGGGACGAGGGATTCGAGGGCGATCGCCGATCCGAGCGAGGACTCGCCCGGACTCTTGCTCACCACCGGCATCGCCTGTCGATCCTGCATCCCCCTTCCGGTCGGCCGACGGCGCGGAAGCTTTAGGCCCCGGCTCAGCGGCCGGCCAGGCGAAGCAGGTAGTCGTTCCGCGTCGACGAGGGCCGGCGCAGCTCGTGATGGCGCCGGCACTCGACGCCGAGCCTGAGCTTCCCGCAGAGCGCTTCGAATTCCTGCCGGGGGATGTGCAGGTTGCTCGCGGGGTAGAGAACGACCGGCTCTCCGCGAAGCAGCGGTCTCGCGTAGACGTGGTACAGGGTGCGCAGCAGGCTCCGCGCGCCGAATTCATGCAGCTTGCGCGCCGTGTGGACCAGGATGCCGCGGTCGAGCTCGCTCCGGAAGGGAAGCTCTCCCACGAAGATCAGGCCGCCGGGCCTGCACACCCGGATCAGCTCGACTAGCGAGCTCTGGATGGCAGAAATCGACGGCAGCATCTGGAGGACCGAGTTGATGACCACGATGTCGAATCCGGCATCGGGATGGGGAATCGAGTCCGCCGACCCGATCGCGAACTCCACGTTGGATACGCCCTGGAACGATCGCCGGAGCTTTGCGATCGCGCCTTCGCTCGGATCGACGCCGCAGCAGCGGCGAACCCGGCTCGAGATCAGCCGGAACAGCGTCCCATCGCCGGGCCCCACGTCGAGGACTTCCGACTCCTGCGTCCAGGGAAGCTGGCGGACGAGCACCTCCAGCTTGCGACGGGTCGTCTCGGAGTCCCGGTTGGCCATCAGGGCGGGATCATCGAAGTGCGTGGCCCAGAAGTCGTACGCCTGTTGGTGATCGCGTGCGACGAGCTTGCGGACCATTCAGGCGCTCCGATCGGGCTTCACGCGAAGGCCGAGCCGCTCGCCTTGCGGCAGGCTCCGCAGTGGCAGTAGTACATCAGGCGAGGCGCGCCACGCATCTCGTACTTCACCTCGGGTCTACTTCGTCGAGCGGGCCTTCCAGGCGCGAACCATCGGCAGCATGTCTTCGGGCTGCTGCTCGTAGCGCAGCGTGTCCGTCGGTATGCGAACCCAGGGCTGCGCGCTGCGCGTCCAGATGTGACCGACCGGCTCGAACCAGGAGGTATCGTCGAGGGTTCCGGGGTGCAGGTTCAAGACCTGGGGGACGCGCTGCGGCGCGCCCCACAGATGCGTCCTGCAGCTCGTGCAGCGGAATGCGCGCTTCCGGCGTCCGTCTGGAAGGTCGACTTCGCAGAGCTCGGGCTTCCCCTGAAGAAGCTCGATCGACTCGCGCGGTACGATCATGGAGAGCGCGAAGCTCGAACCGGTCGAAGTCTGGCAGTCCGTGCAGTGGCACGCGTACAGCGTGACGGGATCACCGCTGAATCGGTATCGGATGGCGCCGCACAGGCAGCCGCCGGGTCGCGCGTCCGACATGTCGCCTCGGGTAAACAGGGCGCGGAATCTCCGGACCGGGGGAGTCTCCTCGTCGAAGAAGTCATCGAGCGACAGCTCCCGGAGACCCTGCTCGCGCAGCGCCTCCAGCTCCTCGCGGGTCAGCGGCCACGGGAGCTGGCACTCCGGCTCCTCGCGATCGCGGGCGCGGCAGAGCACCAGCAGACGCCCGCGTGGCGAGACGAGAGAAGCCAGCGCCGCGATCGCCAGGGAGCGCGCAGTGGGCGGCAGTACCTGGAGCGTGTACGACTCGAACACGAGGTCGAATCGTCCGGTCCACGCCGGCGGCGGCGCGAGCACGTCCGCGACGGTGTACTCCACCTGGGACGCGGGGAACCGCGACCGACAAGCTGCGATGGCGGTCGGCGAGATGTCGAACGCAATCACGCGGAACCCGGCCGCCGACAGGGCCTCGGCGTCGTCGCCGAGACCGCACCCGACCACGAGACATGCCTTCCCACATGCGCGCGCTTCGGAAGAGGCGAGCCACTCCAAGAGATAGGGGTTGGCAGCCAGATCCGCCCAGGGAACCCGGTCCCAGCTCCCGGAAGCGCGCTGATACAGCTCTTCGAACCAACCCGTGGCATCGCCGCGCGCAATCGATTCCTGGGCCAGGCGTCGGACCTCGTCGCGTTTCGACATCAGGCGCGATCTCCTCTGCGCCGCGAAGCCATCCCCTGCGCTCCATGCTCGGCTGCGACAGATGGTTTGGCGGCATGTTTGCCGACTCGGGCCAGTGCCATCCGATAGAACTCATGTCCACGCATCTTGCGTGCGGCTTCCTTGAAGTAGCGTTCGCGATACTCCGTGGCGCCAAGATCGCTTTCGAGGGAGAGGCCGCGTTCGGCGAGAAACTCCGGAAGCTTCTCCGGTTCGATGCCCCACGTCAGCTTCTCGCCGGACCTTTCCAGGGAAGCGAAGAGCCTCTCCGTCCCGATGAACTGGCGTGGTCTCGTCAGTACGTCGCGGTGAATGTACGTGAAGAGGAGAGAACTTCCCGGCGACGCTCGCGAACACCACCGGAGCGTGTTGTCGACGGCAGCTGCCGTCAGATAGTTGGTGACGCCTTCCCACAGAATGAAGGTGCGCGCCGACTCGCTGTACCCAGCGGCGCCCATGGCGGTCTCCAGCTCGCCCTGGTCGAAATTGCAGGGCACGAACCGGACGTGATCGGGCGCCGCGGAGAGCGCGCGTTCCAGAACTCTGCGTTTGGCTGCCTGCGTATCTGGATGGTCGACTTCAAAGACGGTGATCCCGCGCAAGCCCGGCAGGCGGTAGGCCCGGGAGTCGAAGCCCGCGCCCAGGATGAGCAGCTGTTCCGTGTCTCCGAGCGAGGCTGCGATCGCATCGTCGATCAACCGCGTGCGCGCGACGACGGAGGAGCGCACCCCGGGCCACCGTTGGTCGATGTACCAGGGCACGAACTGCCGCAGGCCGGGAATCACCGACAGCCGGGCCACGAGTGTGAGCGGCCATCTCAGGAACGACCGAGCCAGGGGATCCTCGAAGAGTCTTCTGTTCTCGGAAAGGGAGGACTCGAGCGCGCGGAAGAGCGCGTTCTGTTCTGCCGTGCGGCTTGCGTGTCCTTCCCGCATCGACTCACCACCCGGGCTTCGCGGTCGTGCCGAACAACGGCTGCCGAGCCTGAACGCAGCCGTAGATGAAGAACTCGCCGGGGCTCCGGACATACCCCTGCCACCCGAGAGCTCCGAGTCGCTGCTCGAGAACCGGGGGTTCGTAGAACACCTTGACCACCCGGAAGCGCCGGCCGTCATTGAGCTCGCGGTTCATCACGAAATCGTCGGCCTCGGGGAGACGGTGATCCCTGGCTGCGATCTGCGCGTTCCTCGCGTTGTCCACGAAGAAGGCGGATCCGCCAGGCTTCAAGGCAGCTCGCACCTTGCACCAGAAGGATTCGAAGGAGCTGGGGGAAACGCGAGAGCGCCGATTAATCTGGAGAACCTCGGGCGTTGCGTCGAGCGCCGTCACCTCTGCCGCGAGCTCCGCGAGTCGGCGGGTCCAGAGTCCGGTTCCGCATGCCAGCTCGAGCACGCGGCCGTAGCGGCCGAGACGAAAAAACCACTCGTCGTACTCCGACGCGCGAGCCCGGTAGTACGAGATCTGTTCGTCGAGGAGCTCTCGGTCCACCGGCTCACTTCCGGCTGCCCAACGGATCGATGCTCGGCTTCAGCATCTCGTTGGGCAGAGATCCCAGCGGGCGATCCTCTGGAGCTTCGGGGACCCAGCGGAAGACGCGAACGTAGTCGATCTCGAGGGTCGCTGGAAAGAGAGTCGATTCGTCGGGCGCGCCCGGGAAATCTCCGCCCACGGCCAGGGCCGCGTTGAGGTACATCGGAGTCGCCGGGATTCTCCTCGTCGCGCGCCGGGTCTCCGTGCCGTCGAGAAACCAGACGATCTCGTCTGGCTTCCATTCGAGTCGGAACTCATGGAATCCGGCCGAGAGGTCGGGCCCGAGGTGCTGTGCGGTATCGAACTGGGGACCCCGTTCCGGATCGCGCCAGTGAACGGTCTGGTGTAGCGCGTCTGGCGCATGACCCCGGACCTCGAACAGGTCGATCTCGGGCGGCCATTCCAGGGATTCCGGGAGCAGCCAGAACGCGGGCCAGAGGCCCTTCCCACGCGGCAGCTTCGCGCGGACGTCGACCCGGCCGGAGGAGAACGCGAACTTTCCGTGGGTCGTGACCGTCCCCGAGCTGAAGGGAAGCATCTTCCCACGGTAGGCGTTCGGCGCGCGGGTCGCCGTCAGCTCGAGCATGCCGGCGCGTACCCGGACCGCGTCGGGAACATAGGCCTGCAGCTCATGGTTGATGATCCGATCGAGGGGGTTCGCGAGGTTCCACCTTGCCGATTCGACCGCAGGACCGTCGAACTCGTCGGAGAAGGCGAGGGTCCAGCGCATCGCTTCGCTGGCTCGAACGTCTGGCCGATCGAGGCCGAGCGACGCGACACCGAGCGCGAGGAGTATCGACGTACGCGCCTGCGTGGTCTTCCTCGCCGGGCCAACGGATCGATGCTCGGCTGCAGCATCTCGCTGAGCGGCGGGCCGGGTCAGCATGTCGAGTGGAACAGACCGCCGACCACCTCGCCCTGCTCGGCCAGCTCGTTGTAGATGCGCGCGGCCTCGCGTGTCTCCGCGACACGGAACCGGGCGCCCCGCGTCCGGAGGTATTCGAGAGTCTCCGGGCACGTCCGTAGGACCAGCTCCATCCCGCGCGTGAGGACGACGATTCCCGCTCCGTGCTCGAGCAGCTCCTCGACGTCCGCCACCTGGATGCCGGGCACATGGTGCGTTCCAGTCTCTCGCCAGTCCCACGCCCTGCCGCCGCCAGGCCAGATCTTCAGGTCGCGGGCGGGGGCGAGCCCCACGACGTTCATCACACCCCACTCGAGATGGGTGATACGAGGCGATTGCGTCATCGTGTCTCCCTCGCCGTCCGATCGGCCGGCGCTCGGCTGCGCGCCGTCGTGAACCACTATGCCACGACCACCGGCGGCGCGTCAGCTGCAGCGCCTCGTCGGGCAGCGCCACGGGGAAGGTCGCAAGGGCCTATCGGCTGAACTGGAAGAGCAGGAATTCGAGGAACAGAGCCGAGCCTGCCGCGGCGACGGCCGTATGCAGCCTCTCGGTGGGATAGGCCGCGGCCAATCCGGCCACCAGCAGGCCCGGAAGGCGAAACGCGTTTTCCGGGTGGAAGAAAGGCTGCTCGCCGACGAATCGATCGACGAGTGTGAGTTGAACGATCAGGATCACCGCAAGCGAGAAGTAGAGCCGACAGTGATCGAGAATCGTGAAGCCGGACCAGAAGGCGTGCAGTCAGTAGAAGCGAACACGAGCTCGGTTTCGAAGCAGGCGACCCCAGGCGCTGGTAATCTCGGAGACTCCCAGCCCGATGACGATCGAGACCAGGACCGAGAGGTACTCGAAGCGAGACACTGCTCTCTACTTATCTGGGATCCAGCCGAACGAAGTATCTCGGCGGGAAACCCGTCAGGATCCGGAAGAACACACCGTGCCTGTTCTCGCTCTCGACGCGATCGTGTTCCACGCCCGTCACGGTGACGGCTCGATAATCGCCCTTCTCGCCATCCAGCGAGACGTGCACTTCCGGGTTCTCCAACGCGCGCGTGTACCAGGCCCGGGGCCAGTGGTTGGCCGCCACGTAGAGCTGGCCACCGCTCTCGAGGCGAGACACGACGCGGTCATGCGGGGTTCCGTCCGCATCGAAGGTGGTGATGACGAGGGTCGACCCGGCCGTGGGCTGTAAGAACCCAATCAACGACTCGAACGCGACGACGATTCCCAGGTAGGCGAGGACGACGATCGCAACGATCTTCAAGGCCTTCATCGGTTGACTCCCACGGGCACGGAGGCCAGCGGACCCGACCCCCGTCGCCCAACGAATGGCCGCTCAACTGCGGCCGCGCGTGATGCTACCACAATTCGTGTCGGCTGAAGCTGCACGATTTGCTGAAGCCCGCGGCCGACTGCTTCAGCGGTGTGTTAGATGGAGGGCTTGCCAACCGAAATCTCGAAGTGGTAGGCGCAGATCTTCAGACCCTGGCGCTCGTAGAAGCGATGTGCGTCCTTCCGCTGCACTCCCGAGTCGAGCTCCAGCCCTTGGCACCCCTCCGTTCGAGCGTGACCGAGCAGCCATCCGAGAAGCTTGGCACCGTGGCCTTTTGACCGCTCGGCGTCGAGGGTTACGAGATCGTCCACATTCAAGAAGCGACCCGAGACGAGGGTTTCCAAGATGCGAAACCCCGCAACTGCGACCGGGCGGCCGTTGGCTTCGAGATAGGCGATCCGATAGCCGGCTCGCTCCTGCAACCGGACCCTCGCGAGGAAGGCATCGGGCGTGAGGTGAGGACGCAGCTGGCACATCACCGGGAAGCACGCGGCGATCTCTTGATCGGAACCCGCGAGGTGGATGCCCATGAGTACTTCCGACCGTCTAATTTCCAGTGCGCGGCACGCGGACGGCTACTCGACCCAGAAGTGAGGATTCCACGCGACTTCCCACAGGAAGGCATCCGGGTCAGCGAAGTAGCCCGAGTACCCGCCCCAGAATACCTTCTGTCCAGGCTTGATGAGCTCGGCACCGGCTTCCACCGCTTCGCGCAGGGTTTGATCCACCTCTTCGGGCGAGCGAACGGTGTGCGCGAGCGCGAAGCCTGAGAACCCGGAGCCCTCCGGAGAGACCGTCGCGTCGCCCGCGAGCGCCTTGCGGGGATAAAGTGACAACCATGTGCCGTGGGTCTCGAAGAACGCGACGCCCAGGGGTCCGTCACGCAGCGGCAGCTTGAGGCCGTCGCGGTAGAAACGAATCGAGCGATCAAGGTCCGCGACGCCGAGGGTGATGAGAGTGATGCGAGGCTCCATCAGGGTCTCCTGCTCGAGTCACCGAACGAAATGGGCGCTCAGCAGCGAGCGCTCCGGGCTGAAATAGAAGCTAGCTCGTGATGGCCGCGGCGATCATACCACCGACCGTGCGCCACTCGGAGCAGGGCAAAGCGCTGCGGATTCTGGCTCTCTCCCGAGCCTAGAGACAACGGACCTTCGAGGTCAGCAGCCATGAGAAGGCCGGTACCGTCTCATGGGTGTCAGGCAGCAGAGGCAGACAGCAGCTCCGCCCGTGGCCAGGTGTACCGGCAGCTGCGTACCACGGCGCCACCGTGAGTTTCCATGGTCGATACGCCGGCGTTCTGGCCACCGAGGCGCTCGTAGAAACGCCTCGCCGAAAAGTTGGCCTCGAGAACCCAGAGATAGATCCCCAGGTCGGGGTACAGGGGGGCGAGCCAGGCTCCGGCTTGCCTCATGAGCGACGACCCAATTCCGTTGCGCTTGGAGCCATGGGCAACATGAAGATTGTCGACCAAGGAGCCCCACTGGGGATCGTGGGCACCGTACGCGCAAACGAAGCCAACCAGGTTCGTGCCATCGACGGCCAACTGGACGAGCTGATGGCCATAAGGATGATCGAGCCTCTCGCGCCACACACGCATCCGTTCCTCGGGTAGATCTCCGTCCAGGAACGCGTCGTGAAAGGCACCCCGATAGTTCTCACGCCAGCTACGCGCGTGAAGAGACGCGATCGCCTCCGCGTCGGACGGTTTCGCTGGCCGGTACTCGATCATCGATCGGTTCTGCTGCCTGACGAATGGCGGCTCCGCTGCGGCCGCGCGTGATCCTACCACGACTCGTGTCGAGCAAGGTCGTCCGCACAGCTGAAGCCCGCGGTCACTTTCTCGGGGGAAGATCAGTCAGCTTCAGCGGCGTGTTGGACGGCGCTCCGAGACTCGGCCAGCTCGCCGCACCACTTGAAGAATTGTGAGGTGTCGTAGGGCAGTTCTTGATGGGAACGAGGCTCCCACATGCTCCGCTTGGAGGCG
>Ga0184637_10001126_pt1 | contig 18637 bp, 17 predicted proteins | sample PLM3_127_b2_FD_133143 | JGI IMG/M metagenome (GOLD analysis project Ga0184637, IMG submission 133143) | Groundwater sediment microbial communities from an aquifer in East River, Colorado, USA - PLM3_127_b2 | ecosystem: Environmental > Terrestrial > Soil > Riparian zone | place: USA: East River...
GGCCGACGGATTGTCGAGGCTGTCCGAACCTTCGATCGCCACCGCGCCGATCTTCAAGGCTTCGATCGCCTTTTCCACCGCGCGGGTCTGGGCCACCAGCCCGTCGATCGCGTCCTGGACCATCTTGTTGCCCTCCGCATTGCCGTCGCCGATCATCTGATCATAGGCCATCTTGCCGCTATCGGCGGTATCCTTGATCAGCTTCAGCTTGGCTTCGGTATTGGCCATCGCGTCTTTCACATCCTTGTCCGCTTCGGGCGAAGCCGCGGCGACCAGTTCGGAGAGGCTGGCGCCCTTCACCACGCTGCCGTCGGTGCGCGCATAGCTGCCCAGGTAGATCGCGATCATGCCCACTTGGTCGTAATAGTGCGAGTTGTGGGTGTTGTCGGAGAAGCAATCATGCTCCTCCTCCGGATCGTGCAGGATCAGGCCGAGCTTCATGCGCTCGCCCGCCAGCTCGCCGTAGGACAGGCTGCCGAGGCCGCCGAACATCATGACCAGGGCCTGGTTGCCGCCCGCATCGCGCAGCGCCTTGCGCGCGGCACCTTCGGCGGTCCAGTTCGCCGCCATCTCCTTCAAATCATCGACCATCAGCGAGGCTGCGGTCTTGAGATACGCCGCCCGGCGGTCGCAATGGCCGTTGCTGCAGTTGGCCTGGTCATAATCGCTGGCCGGGCGGTTGCCGGCGCCTGGGCCTGTGCCGTTCAGATCCTGGCCCCAGAGCAGGAACTCGATCGCGTGATAGCCGGTGGCGACGTTGGCCTCGGAATCGCCGGACTCGTGCAGCTTGTCGGCCAGCAGCTCCTTGGTGATCTCGGTCGCGTCGATCTCTTCGCCGCCGACGCTGAGCTTCGGATTGGCGATGACGTTGGCGGTGTAGAGCGGGTTCTCGTCGGATTCGGCGCCGTAGGAGGCATCGACATAGTCGATCAGGCCTTCATCCAGCGGCCAGGCATTCACCTTGCCTTCCCAATCGTCGACGATCGGGTTGCCGAAGCGATAGCCCTCGGTCTCCTGATAGGACGGGCGCGAGGCGAGCCACGCTTGCCGCGCGGCCTGAAGATTGGCATCCGTCGGCGTCGCGATCAGCGTGTCGATCGCGGCTTCCAATGCGACGGCGGTATTGAGCGCGTCTTCGTATTTGGCGTGCGCGATGTCACTGTAGGTTTCGATCACCTGGGCGACGTCGGCGGCTTGCGCCGGCGCGGCACCGAACAGCGCGGCGCCGATCAGCGCGCTCGCGCAAACACTTCCAAGGATGCTCTGACGAGCGGTTTTTCGAGCCATTTGGATCTCCCTCAATCGGCGGCGGATAACATAATGAGAATGATTATGAGATGCAATCGCGACGGCCGGCGCATTTCGCCGCAGCCCAGAGGCTCATGCAACCCATTGTAATAAAGCGCTATTTCACATGCTGGACGACCTCGAAGCCTTCGAAGTTGGGGCCGCCGATATAGAGATCCTTATGCTGGCCGGCATTCTGGTGCGCCTTGCGGAAGGCGTCGGACTTGGTCCAGCCCTCGAACGTGTCCTTGGACAACCAGATGGTGTGCGAGGAATAGAGCGTGTGATCCTCGCGCTTCGGACCTTTGAGCAGATGGAACTCGACGAAACCGGGCACCTCGCGCAGCAGGATGTCGCGTTCGCGCCAGACGCGCTCGAACGCCTGCTCCTGGCCCAGCTTCACCTGAAAGCGGTTCATGGCGATGAACATGTCGATTCTCCTTTTGGGTTGATTTGAAACTCAATGCGTGGCGCCGGAATGCGGCGAAGCGCTGGGCCAGATCAGGACATAGGGCCGATCGCGACCGGGTTCGTTCAGCACGCGCGCCGCGACGCCGAAGACCGAACTCATGAGATGGGATGTCAGCACATCACGCGGCGCGCCGGCGGCGAAGGTGCGGCCATGTTGCAGCACATGGATGCGATCGGCATAGGCGGCCGCGTGATTGGGATCGTGCAGCACAACCAGCACCGCAACACCGGCATCGGCCAAACGCCGCGCCGCCGCCAGCACCAGGTGCTGGTGCGCCAGATCGAGATTGTTGGTCGGTTCGTCCAGCAGCAGGTAGCGGCCGACATTGGACTCAGCCGTTTCCGCATCCGCCGCGATCTGCGCCAGCACGCGCGCCAATTGCACGCGCTGCTTCTCGCCGCCCGACAAGGTCGGATAGGAGCGCTCCGCCAGGTGCAGCACGCCAGTCTCGCTCATCGCCGCGGCAGCGGCGCGCAGGTCCCCGCGCCCGGGATGGCGCCCCATATGCGGCGAACGGCCGATCATCACCACCTGCAACGCGGTGAAGGGAAAGCCGAGGGTCGCGTTCTGGGTCAGCACGGCGCGACGGCGGGCCAGCTCCTTGACCGGCCAGGCGCCGAGCGCGCGGCCGCCGATCTCCACCGCGCCGCCATCCGGCAGCAGCGCGCCCGACATGGCGTGCAGCAAGGTGGTCTTGCCGGCGCCGTTGGGGCCGATCACCGCCGCCATTTCGCCGCTCGAAACCTGCAGGCTGACATCGTCGAGGATGCGGCGCTGGCCGCGCACGACGCGGATTTCACTGGCATTCAGCATCACCAGGCCCCCTGGTCGCGCTGACGCATCAGCAGCCAGAGGAAGAACGGCCCGCCGATCAACGCAGTCAGGATGCCGATGGGCAGTTCCGCCGGCACCACAATGGTCCGTGCCACCAGATCTGCCAGCAACACCAGGGAAGCACCTAGCAGGGCCGAGAGCGGAAACAGCGTGCGATGGTCGGCGCCCATCATCAGCCTTACCAGATGCGGCACCAGCAAGCCGACGAAGCCGATGGCGCCGGTCAGCGCGACGATGGCGCCGACGGTCAGCGCCACCAGCCCTACCATTACGCGCTTCATGCGCTCGACCTGGAAACCGAGATGGCGCGCCTCCGCCTCGCCCAGCAGCAGCGCGTTCAGATGCCGCGAGAATTGCATCAGCAGCAGGGTCGGCAGGATGATGAGCGGCGCGGCGAAGGCGAGCCGCGACCAGGTGATGCCGTTGAGACTGCCGAGCATCCAGAAATTTAGGCTGCGCAGTTCCTGCTCCGAGCTGATAAAGACGAGCAGGCCGATGCCTGCCGCCGCCATCGCATTGATAGCCACACCGGCCAGCAGAAGTGCTGCGACATCGGTGCGGCCTTCGCGCGTGGCGACAGCATAGACGACGATGGTCGCGATGAGGCCGCCGAAAAACGCCGCCAGCGGCAAGGCGTGGCGCAGGATTTCCGGCGACAGATATTCCGCCAGCGAACGTCCCAGCACGATGAAGGCGGCGGCTGCCAAGGCGGCGCCGGTCGAGACGCCGACCAGACCGGGATCGGCCAGGGGATTACGGAACAACCCTTGCAGGGTGACGCCAGCCACCGCCAGTCCGGCCCCGGTCACGATGCCGAGGCCGATGCGCGGCAGGCGGATCTCGATCAGGATGACCGACAACGCGTCGGTCGCCGGCACCGCATCGACCAGGCCGGTGCGCGCGGCCAACATCCGCAACGCATCCAGCGGCGCGATGTGAATGGCACCGCCATGGATGGTGACGAAGCAGGCGACCAGCAGGAACGCGACGGCGGCAAGGACGGCCAGCGTCGTGCGCCGGCTCTGCCGTCGCGCCAAAGCGATGAAATGGCCGACCGGGTCGAGCACGGTCATTGCGACGCGGTCCCCAGTTCCGGAACGGAAGCGTCGGGATGCAGCGCTGTGGCAAGATCGCGGATCGCCTGCGGCGTGCGCGGCCCGAAACCGAGCAGCAGCAGGGATTCCATCGCCACGATGCGCCTTTCCTTGCCGGCGGGCGTCTGCGCCACGTCGGTTCGCTGGAGCAGTCCGTCGACGCCGCCCAGTTTTTCCAGAGTGAGCTCGGTCACCAGCAGCACATCGGGCTTGGCGGCGATCATGCCTTCCGAGGAGACCGGCTTGAAGTTCTCGAAATCCTCGATGGCGTTGCGCCCACCCGCCAGTTGGATGATGGAATCGGCGGAGCTGTTGCGACCGCCGACCATCGGCGCCCCTTCGCCGACGGAGAACAGGAACAGCACGCGCGGCTTATCGTTGAGCTCGGCAATGCTGGATTGAAGCGTTGTGAAGTCTTCCTTCAGGCGCTGCTCCAGCGCCTCGCCTTCCGCCTTGCGGTCGATTGCCGAAGCGACCGCCTCCACCTTGTTGAGGACGCCTTCGGGCGAATGATCGTCCGGCACCAGGACCAGGCAGGCGCCGGCCGCCTGCAACTGGTCCAGCACCGTCGGCGGGCCGGAATCGGCGATGGCCAGGATCAGCGCCGGCGCGAGGCTGAGAATCGGCTCCGCCGACAATTGACGCATGTAGCCGACCTGCGGCAGGTCGCGGGCCTCCTTCGGGTGCCGGCTGGTGATGTCGACCGCGATGACGCGGTCCCCCGCACCCAGCGCATAGACGATCTCGGTCACGTCGCCCCCGACCGAGACGATCGGCCCATCGCGCACCGGAAGATCGCAAGCAGCCTGGGCCGAAACAGCCCAGGCCGACAATGCGATTGCCGCACAAGCTCCCAGAATGCCGCGCATGTTCGTTCGTGCCTCCATCTAGAAGTTCATGCTGTAGCTGACCGCGGCTTTGAAGTTGCGGCCGGATTCGACCGAATCGTTGAAGACCCGCGCATAGGATTCATCGAAGATGTTCTCGATGCCGAGATCGACCTGCACGCCTTCGATCGCCATTCCGGTCGGCGCCCAGGAGAAATAGAGGTCGTGCACGTCATAGCCGTCGCGCCGCAGTTCCGGCTCGTCGTCGTTCACCTCGTCGAAATCGTCGGCGAGGAAGGTGCGCCAGCCGATGATCGAATCGATTTCCGGGAGCTTCAGGGCCGCGTCGATGGTGAATTGCGGCGGCGTCAGGGTCAGCGAGCCGAGATAGTCGCCGGTGTCGCGGTCCTTACCGTTGATGTCGGAGAAACCGAAACCGAAGCGCACGCGTTCGTTTTCGTAGCTCGCTTCGACTTCCCCGCCCCACAGCTTGGCCCGGGCGATGTTCTCGGCAAAGGTGGTGCCGTTGCAGTTGGGCGGGAAGCAGGAAGGCGGGCCGGGCTGGTCGACGCTCAGCGAGATGAAGTCCTCCCCCTTGATCCAGAAGTACGACCCTTTGATGGTCAATCTATCGCCGGTCGTTGCCACATCGGTGAAGTCCAGGCCGGCGCCGACTTCCACCGTCTCGGTGGTTTGCGGCCGCAGCTCTGCATTCGGCACGAAGAAGTTGGTGCCGAAGCCCGGTATCACGAAATGCACGCCCTCATTGTACATTTCGTTGATCGTTGGTGCGCGGAACGCCTCGCCATAGTTGGCGAACAGCAACGACCATTCCGTCGGCATATAGCTCAATCCTATGCGCGGAGAGACGGCGTCATCCTTGTTGCTCTCGCCGATGTCGCTCGACGTTGAATAGTGGTCGTAACGCACGCCGCCCAGCAGCAGCACCTCGCCCGGCACGAAGCCGAAAGGCTCCACGACGCGCAGTTCGGTCTGGAAGAAGCCGCCGATGAAATCGGCCTCGGCGTCCGGTACGCCGCCGCGGTCGCCGTCGGCGGATTCGCCGTCCTGCTTGTCCTGGTAGCCTTCGGCGCCATAGGTGAAGGTCAGGCCGACATCCTCGGAGAATTCGACGCGCGAACTGTTCTCCGCCCGGAAGCCAAGCGTATCGACGGCGCGCTTCAGCTTCTCGCCCTCCGGCCCGGCGCCGAGATCGTCCAGGCGCAGGGCATCGACTTCGAAGTCAGTGTAGTAAAGCGTCACATCCAGATCGAGCAGCTTGTCGTCGGGATTTGCGTAGGAGTAGGAAAGCCGCGTGGTATCAGCGCGGATGTCTTTTTCCACGGAATCCTCGCCGCCCAAGCCCTGGCCGTTCAGCGGCTCTTCCGCCTCATTGTCGAAACGCTGGAACGAGGCTTCGAGGCGATGGAATTCGGTGAAGTCGAAGCCGGCTTTGACCAGACCGGCCACGATATCGTCCTCGCTGTCGAGCTCGGTGCCGTCGCCCAATTCGATATCGCCGGAATTGCGCTTGGTGACGCTGCCCAGGAGATCGACGCCCTCCACCGGACGGCCATAGAGCGTGAAGGTACCCATCACCTCTTCATTGACGCTCTGATGGCCGACGCCCACGCGGAAGCCCCAGGTCTCGTCCGGCGCCAGCAGATCGTCGGCATTGAGGGTGCGGAAGGCAATGACACCGCCGCTGCCGCCGCTGCCATAGAGCGCGGAAGCGGAACCGCGCAGCACCTCGACCTCGCCAATCAAGCTTGGGTCGAGGTAGAAGCGTCCCTCATGGCCGGTGTCGATATTCTGACGGGCGCCGTCGATCATGATGACCACGTCCGGGCCGGAGAAACCGCGGATGCTCGGCACCTCACCGGTGCGCCGGGGGCCGTTGGTGAACTCGACGCCCGGGACGCGGTTCAGCAGATCGTCCGGCGTCGAAGCATTGCGCAGATCGGGTCGGTTCGTATCGATCACCGTCACCATGCCCGGATACTCGAAAGCCTCGATCGGGTTGCGCGTCGCGGTCACCGAGATCGGCGAGAGGATTGTGGGCGCCGCGACGATGGCGCCATCTTCCGCCGCCGGCGCGGCCTGCTCTCCGGCCGCTGTGCCATCTTCGCCATCCTCTCCGCTCTCGCCGCCCTCGTCGGCCGCCGCTTGCGCGATCACCGGTGCGTCCGGCGTTACGATGTCGTCAGCCGCCGCGCTCATCCATTGCGCCGACAGCAACAGGATTGCCGTCGCGCCAATCGTTTTCTCCAAAGCCATGCCATATCCCCCTTCGGCCCTTCGTTTTCATGGAGGTTCCCTGGCTGGCTACGTGACCTTATGGGCCGGATTGCTGGCTTGGGTTCACGCCGAGCGTTGCGTCCGGCCCCGCGCCGGACGCCAATCCCCCGCTCGACGATCCGTGCTTACTTGGTCAGCACGAGTCCGCCGCGGCTGGTGCGCCGCAAGCGGTAGAGATGTCCGTCATGCTCGATCACCGCCTCGCCGGCCGCGCCCAGAATCTTGGAACTGGGAAAGCGCGGAACATCGGCGGATTCAGAGCCGGCTGTGTGTCCGGAACCCTGGCCGGAGCTTGTCTGGCTGGTACTTGGCTGGCCGACATTCCGGCCATGCGCGGTCGATTGCTGAATATTCATCGGCGTCCACTTCGCTGTTGCTGTGTCGCTGCACAACTCCCAGACCATCAATCCTTAATGCAAATCATTCTCATTTGCAACAAGCTTGCGCACTCCGCCCCGGTCGGAACCGCGCTCAGCGCAGGGTGAACTGCACCGGCACCACGATTTCCACCACCGCCTCACTCATCTCGGCCGGCAGGGCCGGCAAAGGCTGGGCGCGCGCGATCATTTCCAGCACCTCTTCATCCAGCGTCTCGTAGCCGGAGCTGCGGGCGAGCGCGTAGCTCAGCACCGTGCCGTTGCGGTCCATGCGGAAGCGCAGGAAGCTGGTGCCTTGTTCGTGCCGCTTGCGGGCGCTCTTCGGGTATTTCTTGTGCTTCTCCAGATGCGCCAGGAGCAGCCCCTGCCAATTGGCCTCGGCATTGGCCCGGCGCGCGATGTCGGCCGCCGAAGGTGCCGCCGGGACTGCCGCCTGCTGCACCGGCGCCGCGGCGGGCGCCGCCTGCTGGGACGGAAGCGGCGTTGATTCCTGCGCGACGGTCGGTTCGGCCTGCGGATCAGGCTTGGTTTCCGGCTTCGGCTTTTCCTTGGGCTTTTCCGGCTTCGGCTTCTCTTTGGGTTTTTCCTTCGGAATCTCGGCCACCTCTTCCACTTTCGGCTTTTTCGGCAGCGGCTTGGACAGCACGACTTCCGGCTCGCGCATGGTCAGCGGCACCGGATCAACCGGCGGGATCAGCATCGGCGGTTCGGGCAGCGGCTCCGGCGCGGGCGCAGGTAGGGCTTCCGGCGGCGGTGGCTCCTGCGCGGCCTGGGTCAGCGGCGCCGGTGGCGAGACCGGCAGCGGCGCCAGTTCCAGCATGATGGCGGCTGACGGCGGTGCCGGCGGGACGATGCTCTGCCACGTCATCAGCCCGGCCGCGACCGCACCGGTGTGGAGCGCGATGGTCGCGATCAGCGCGCCGGTCCAGCGGCCGAGGCCGTGATCCGGCCGCCAGCTATGGCCGGCTGCCAGCAGCATCGATTTCAGGCGCCGCTTGCGGCGCGGGCCTCTCGGGTCCCGACGCCGCAGCCGGCATCACGGATTCCAGGCCGACCAGCGCCACCTTCAGATAACCGGCGGCGCGCAGCAGGTTCATCACCTCCATCAGCGCGCCATATTCCACCACGGTGTCGGCGCGCAGGAAAATGCGGGCGTTCTTGTCACCCTTGGTGGCCTGATCCAAAGCGGCGCCGAGCGCGTCGCGCGCCACAATCTCATCGCCCAGGTTGAGTTGCAGATCCTTCTGCAGGCTGAGGAACAAGGGCTTGTCGGGGCGCGGCTGCGGGGTGGCGGTGGAGACCGGCAGGTCGACCGCGACATCGACCGTGGAAAGCGGTGCTGCCACCATGAAGATGATCAGCAGCACCAGCATCACATCGATGAAAGGCGTCACGTTGATCTCGTGCGCCTCGGCAAGCTCGTCATCTTCGCGCTGCAGGCTGGCTGCCATGGCCCTACTCCGCCGCGTCGCGCCGCAGATCGCCGTGCCGGCGCAGCGGATCGCGGTCCAGGTCGCGGCTGACCAGTTGCAGCACGCCCGCCGCGGCATCGCTCAGCAGCGCGCGATAAGCGGCGATCAGGCGTGTGAAGTGATTGTAGATGATTACGGCGGGGATCGCGGCGGCCAACCCGATCGCGGTCGCCAGCAGCGCCTCGGCGATGCCGGGCGCTACGACCGCGAGGTTGGTGGTCTGCGCCTCCGAGATACCGATGAAGGAATTCATGATGCCCCAGACGGTGCCGAACAGGCCGACAAAGGGCGCGGTGGCGCCGATGGTGGCGAGCAGGCCCGTCGCGCGCCCCGCCTGGCGGCCGGCGGCATGGACGATGCGATCGGTCACCAGGATGAGGCGTTCCTTGATGCCGGTGGCATCCAAACCGGCGGAAAGCCACATCTCATGCGCCGCCGCCTGCACCAAAGCCGCGGCGGCGCCGTCACGCGTATTTACCGCCGCGACCGCCTCGCCCAGCGAGGTGGAGGATTGCAGCGCCTGCAGGGTGCGCCGCGTGCGGCGGCGCGCGCCGGACAGTTCCAGGCTCTTCGCCAGCCACACGGTCCAGGTAATGACGGAGGCAAAGGTCAAGCCGATCATCACCGACTTCACCACCCAGTCGGCCTGCATGAACATGCCCCAGGGAGACAGATCGTGCGGCGGCAGCGCACCATCGATCGGGATGGCAGCGGAATCCATCGGCAAGCCCGTCACCGGGTCGATGGGAAAGCCGGTCGCGGGATCGATGGCAAGATCGGCGGTGGACGCAGCCAGCGGATCGCCGTACTGCGCCGCATCGGTGCCCGCCACATCCGAAGATGCCGGCGCACGTGTCTCCGATGCCGGAGCCGTCGGTGTTTCCTGCGCGAGCGCGGGCGGGAGGCCGATTGCCATCAGCGCCGCCGCCAGCGCGAGAGCGCGCAGGGTCAAACCGTGCCGTTGAAGAACCATTCGCGTTGTCATGCTCGACGGGCCATCCGCGTGTTGCGCACAGGCTTCCGCGGCGCTCGGATATCCGGGCGCCGGCGGCACACTGGCCAGCCCGTCTTAGCTTATTTGCGAATGCCTCGCAATATCAGTTAAGTCGCTGCGGGATCACGCTTTCGGCGCGGCACTGAGGGACGGATAGAGACTTTGCAGGCGCCGGTAGGTGTCGCGCCACAACGCATACTTGGCGTCGAGGGCCGCGGCAGCGCGGGAATCCGGCTCGAAAACACGGCCACGCGCGACATAGCGGCCGATCTCCGACCAATCTGTGAGCGCGCCGGTGCCAATTGCGGCGACGAAGGCGGCGCCCAGGCAGGAACCGGGATGGCGATCGATGCGAGTGACCGGTCGGCCCAGCGCGTCGGCCGCGATCTGCAGCCAGAGATCGCTGGCCGCCCCGCCATCAGCGGCGAAGACTTGCGCGACCGAGAGGCCGCATTCGCCGAAGACGTCGACATGGTGGCGGAAGCCGAACACCACGCCCTCCAAAGCGGCGCGCCAGATGTGGCGCAGATCGTGATGCAGGCCTAAGCCCACCAGGGTGCCGCGCGCATGCGGGTCCATCAGCGGCGTCTTCTCGCCCAGCACATAGGGCAGGAACAGCAGATCATTTTCAGGTGCGATCTCCGCCGCCTTGCGGTCGAGCCATTGATGGATCGAGAGGCCGGCGGCGCGGGCCGCCTCGCGCTCGCCGCCGGCCCAGTTGGCGACGATCCAGTTCAGGAACGTGCCGCTGGCCGCCATGCAGCCGTTGGGGAAATAGAGGCCGGGGACGATGTGGTAATCGATGAACAGGCGGCGGTCGGTCACCGGCTTGTCGGAGGAGAGCAGAATGTCCCCCGCGCCGCCGAACTTGATCACCAGATCGCCATTGCCGGCGGCGCCACAGACGAAGGCCGAGGCCACATGGTCGGCGCAGCCGGCGACCACCGGCGTTCCGGGTTTCAACCCCGTGTGGCGCGCGGCGTCCGCCGTGACCGCGCCGATGACCTCATGGCTCTTGCGGATCGGCGGCAGCATCGCGGCATCGATCCCGGCCAGCGCGAGCAGCCGCGGGTCATAGGCGCCGGTGGCGATACCTACAAAGCCGGATTCCAGCGCCCAATTATGCTCCACCTGCAGCGACCTGGTCAGGCGCCAGGTGATGTAGTCGGAGGCGCCGAGCACATGCCTGGCGCGGGCGAACATCTCCGGCTCGTGCGACCGCAGCCACATCAGCTTCGGCCCGACCAGTTGCTGGCTGAAGCCGGTGCCGGTCAGGCGCAGGAACTCGGACTCTGGCATCGTGCGGCGATATTCGTCCAGCTCCGCCGTTGCGCGCGCGTCATTCTGCTGGATGGAGCGGCGCAGCGGCTTTCCCGCCTCGTCCAGCAAGATGACAGCCGGCAACATGCCAGTGACGCCAACGCCGGAGATGTCGCCGGGCGCGACGCCGGCCTTGGCGATCAGCGCGCGGCAGATCTCGCCGGCATTCGCCCACCATTGTTCCGGGTCTTCTTCCGCCCAGTTGGCGTGGTCGGAATGGAAGGCGACCGGGCGGCTTTCCACGGCGAGCGTGGTGCCCTGGTCGTCGATGATGATGCCGATGGTGGATGTGGTGCCGATATCCAGGCCGAGCAGCAGTGCCATCGCCGCTACCGGATCTTGCGCACCTTGTCCATGAAGCGCTTGACCCGCGCCTTGTCGACATTGTTCCAGGTGTCGCCGTCGATCTTGAAATGCGTGCCGATCACGGCACCGTCGGCGATCTTCAACACGTCGGCCACGTTGTTGATGTTGACGCCGGTATTGGCGAAGACCGGCGTCTCGGGCAGCGCATCCTTCACCAGCTTCAGATCGGCGGTTTCCGCCGGCTGGCCGGTCATCGGGCCGGACACCAGGATGATGTCGGCGAGCGAGGAGAACACCGCACTCTTGGCGCGCTGGGCAATCGGCCGATCGCCGATCGGCGAGGCGAACTCGGCGTTGATGTTGTACAGGAGCTTCAAATCCGCACGATGACAATCAGCACGCAGGCGCAGCGCGCTGGCCGCGTCGGGCGCCCACAATCCCATGTCGGAATCGTAGATGCCGGTGAAGATTTCGCGCGCGAAAGAGGCACCGCTGGCCACCGCCAGCGCCACGGTTGCCACCGGATCCCACAGATAATTCACCCCGAACGGCACCTTGATCAGGCGCTTCAGTTCGCCGACCGCGAAAGCCATCGCCGCCAAAGGCGCCGGCGAGGCTTTCAGCAGATAGGGCCGGTCGCCTTCGTTGCCGAACATGATGGCGTCGACGCCGCCGGCCTGCAGCGCCTCGATATCCTTGGCGCAGGACTCGATGATCTTCTTCATGCCGCCCTTCGGATCGTAGAGCGGTGCTGAGGGCAGCGGTGGCAGATGCACCATGGCGATGATGGGCTTGGCGCTGCCAAAGGTCTGTTTCAGATTCATTTTCTGCTCCAATCGATTTAGACCAGCGACGGGCGCGGCAGCGCCTTGGTCGTCGCCTGGTCGAACACATGGATTTGCGAAAGGTCGTAGTGCAGGGTCAGGCTCTGGCCCGGCGTGGCCGTGAAATCGCGCGGACAGCGGACCATGATCTCCGGCCCGCCTTTGCCGCCCAGCTCGCAGACCAGGATGACTTCCGGTCCCAGCACTTCGAGCGCGACGGCGGAGACCTGCACCGGATGGCTGAGCGACAGGCCGCTGCCGTTCAGATGGAAGTCTTCGGGCCGCAGGCCGAGCGTCACCGGCGTGCCGGAATGACCGGCATAGGCGGCGCGCAGCGGCACCGGCAGCGCCAGATGTGCATTGCCTGCAATCGCCGCCAGACCGCCGGCCTCGGCGTCCAGCCGCCCCCCGATCAGATTCATCGGCGGGCTGGCCAGGAAGCCGGCGACGAAGGTATCGGCGGGATTGCGATAGACCTCCATGGGCGCTCCGACCTGGACGATCTCGCCGTCGCGCATGATGCACATGCGCTGGCCCATGGTCATCGCTTCGACCTGGTCGTGGGTGACATGGATGATGGTGGTGCCGAGCTTCTGGTGCAGCTTGATGAGTTCGGTGCGCATGGCGGCGCGCAGCTTCGCATCGAGATTCGACAAAGGCTCATCCAGCAGGAAGGCTTTCGGCTCGCGCACCAAGGCGCGGCCAAGCGCCACGCGCTGCCGCTGGCCGCCGGAGAGATGCGCCGGCTTGCGCTTCAGCAATTCGCCGATGCCCAGCATGGCGGCGATGCCAGCGATGCGCTTGTCGATCTCGGTCCGCGGAACTTTGCGCAACTGCAGGCCGAAGCCGAGATTGTCGGCGACCGTCATATGCGGATAGAGCGCATAATTCTGGAACACGATGGCGATGTTGCGATCGGCCGGATCGACATCGTTCATGCGCGCAGGCCCGATCTTCAGCTCGCCGCTGGTGATGCTTTCCAGCCCGGCGATCATGCGCAAGGTCGTCGACTTGCCGCAGCCCGAGGGCCCTAGGAAGATCATGAACTCGCCATCCTTGATGTCGAGCGAGACGTCGCGCACGGCGGAGACGCCGTTCGGATAGACCTTGTTGACGCGGTCGAGACTGATGGCGGCCATGCAATGACTTCCGGAAGGATCAGACCAAGGAGCGCATATAGCGATAGAGATAGAGGGTGAGGCCGAGGACGAAGGCCAGCAGGATGATCGACATGGCCGAGGCCTCGCCGATATTCAAACTGACGAAAGCGGTGCGATAGATGAAGTAGCTCACGAAGTCGGTGGAAACCCCCGGCCCGCCGCGGGTCATGATGTAGATGAGGTCGTAGGTCTTCACCGCGAAGATCAGGCGGATCAGCAGCGTCACGATGATGACCGGGCGCATCAGCGGCACGGTGATGCGCCAGAAGCATTGCCAGATGCTGGCGCCGTCGACCCGCGCGGCTTCGTACGGCTCCTTGGGCAAGGCGCTCAATCCCGCCAGCAGCAGCACGATCATGAACGAAACCTGGTGCCAGATATCGACCATCACCACGGTCCACAGCGCCACGTCGGTGCTGCCCAGCCAGTTCACCGGCGCGATGCCGACCACCGACAGCAGGTAATTCACGATGCCGAGGCTGGGATGCAGGAACATGCGCCAGATGAGGCCGACGATGACCGGATTCATCAGCAGCGGGCAGAGCAGGATCGCGTAGTAGATGCCCTTGAACCGCTCGACGCTGTTCAGCATCAGCGCCACCAGGAATCCCAGCGCGAATTCCAGCAGCACCACGGCCAGGACAAAGAACGCGGTGAGCCAGAGCGTGTGGCGGAATTCCGCCTCGCCCAGCGCCTTGGTGAAATTGCCCGTGCCGGTGAAGGTGTCGAAGTTCGGCGCGATCAGCGTGTAGTCGTGCAGGCTGGTGAACAAGGCCCAGAAGACCGGAAACAGGATCACCAGGAACAGGATGGCGAGGCTGGGAGAAGCCATCAACCAGCCGAACCGCCGGTCGCGGCGATCGGAAGGCGTCAGCGCCCAGGTTGACCCAAGCTCGGTCATGCGCGTTACGCCCCTGTCGTCATCACCGGGCCGCCGCAGAGCGGCGAGACCCGGTGATCCAAGTTTCGTCGTGTGGTTCCGCTGCAGACTTGGATTGCCGGGTCAAGCCCGGCAATGACGGGAAGGGAAAGGGAGCGCGTCATCCGCAACCCCGCACTCCGTCATGCCAAGGCTTGGCCTTGGCATCCACGAGTTTGCTTGCGACAACTGGATGTCGCCCAGCGAAACTCGTGGATGGTCGGGCCAAGCCCGACCATGACGGTGGGGTGAGCATGGGCGTCGGCGCTCTACTTGCCGCGGCCTACTTCAACTTCCCGTCCTTCTTGGCGAGCTCGACGAACTCGGCCTGGATCGCGTCGAGCGCGTCCTTGGGCGTCTTTTCGCCGGCGACCGCCAGGCTCAGTTCGCGGCCCAGCACCTCGACCATTTGCGGGGTGTAGGTGAAGACCGGGAAATTGTGCGAGGTCAGCAGCATCTGCTTCAGCGCCTGGGCATAAGGATATTTCGCGTTGACCTCGGCATCGTCGAACACGTCGGTGCGGGTGGGCGAGCCGCCGAGCAAAGCACGCTTCTTGGCGATCTCCGGGCTCTCGATCCACTTGATGAACTGCCAGGCGGCGTCGGAATTGGGCGAGGACTTGGGAATCGCCCAGCCCCAGGCGCCGTTCAGGCTGCCGCCGGTATCCGCCGTCGGTCCGGGCACCGGCATGATCTCCACCTTGCCGACCACCGCCGACTTCGACGGATCGTCATAGGCGGTGCGGAAGAAGTTGTAGGTGATGTAGGAATAGGCCTTGCCCTGGGCCATCACGTTGAAGGCCTCGTCGAAGGAGAAGCTGGCCGAGCCGACCGGGCCGTATTTGTTGATCGCGGTCGAATATTGCTCCACCGCCTTCACCCCGGCCTCGTTGTTGAAGGTCGGATTCCAGTCGGCGTCATGATACTCGGCGCCGTTGGCGAACAGGTAGTTCGACCATTCCATGGCGATCGGGTCGGGGCGCAGGCCCTGATTGACCACGCCATGCATGCCGTCCTTGGTGAAGAACTCGACCTGCTTCAGATACTCGTCCCAGGTCTTCGGAACGCCGAGATCCATGCCGTATTTGGCCTTGAAGTCGGCCTGATTCTTGGCGTCCGCCAGCAGATCGGTGCGATAGGTCAGACCCATGGCATAGTTGTAGAAGGGCAGCATCCAGGTGACGCCATCGACCGCGCCCACCAGATCCATCAGCGCCGGTACATAGACCGAGGTGTCGAACTTGTCGGCGGCGATGCGCTCGTCGAGCGGCTGCAGCCAGCCGGCCTTGACGAACTCGCCGACCCAATAGAAGTCGACCACGATCACCGAATAGCTGCCCTTGGGCGCCACCAACTGCGGCACCAGCTTGGTGTGCATCTCGGCATAATTGACGACCTCAAGATTGACCTTGTGTCCGGTGGCGGCCTCGAATTCCGGCACCACCTGCTTGACGAATTCGGTGTCCGGCACGCCTTCCATCAGGATGTTCAGCGTTTCGGCGCTGGCCGGCATGGCGAAGCCGATGGCGAGCGCGCTGGCAAGCAACAATCTGCGCATGGTCATGTTCGTCCCTCCGAGTTTGTAGCCGCGTGTAAAGCCCATGGTTGAACCCGATTTCCCGTCACTTCAGGGCGCCCAGCGACAGGCCTTTGATCAGATGTTTGCGCAAGAACGGCAGCAACACGAAAACCGGCAGCAGCGACACAACGGTCGCCGCGGCCAGCGGCGCGATCTCGACGCCCGCATGCGTCTCCAGGCCGGCAAGGCCGACCGGCAGGGTCTGCGTGTCCGGCCCGCTTAAGACCAGCGCAAACAGAAACTCGTTCCAGCTCAGGATGAAGCCGAGCAGTCCGGCGGCGAGCAGGCCGGGTGCGGCCACCGGCACGGCGATCTTGATAAAGGCCTGCCAGCGCGTGGCGCCGTCGACCCGCGCCGCCTCTTCCAGCCGCGCCACGTCGCCCTCGAAGAATGAGACCAGCATCCAGGCCAGGAACGGCAGGCAGATGGTGAGATGCGCGATGATGAGGCCCAGGCGGCTTTGCATCAGCCCCATGGTCAGGAACACCACGAACAGCGGCAGCACCAGGATGATGGGCGGCAGCATCTGGCTGGCCAGCACGCCGAGGCGCAATCCGGCGCCGCCGAGATTGTAGCGCGCGAAGACATAGGCCAATGCCGTCGCCAGCGGCAGCGAAATAATCGTCGTCGCCAGCGCCACGATCAGGCTGTTGAGAAACCAGGAGACGAAGGGATAATCGGCGAAGATGGTGACGTAGTTCATTAGGCCGAGCGTGCCCACTTCCGGCGGGATCTTGTACGCGGTCAGCTTGTCGGTGAGGCTGACCCGCAGCATCCAGAGCAGCGGCAGCAGGATCAGCAGCGAAAAGATCGCCAGGATCACATGCGGGACGATGGATTTGGCCAGGCGCTTCATCGGGGTCAATCCATCCGCACGCCGCCGGTGACGTTCAGCGCCTCGCCGGTGATGAAGCCGGAAAGGTCGCTGGCCAGGAACAGCACCGCCTTGGCCACATCCTCCGGCTCCTCCAGCCTTCCGAGCGGTGTCAGCGTCACATATTCGTCGATCACCGCTTCCGGCGACATGCCGCGCAGCTTGGCCTCCCACTGCACCTCGCGCGATTGCATGCCGGTCTTCACAAAGCCGGGGCAGACGCAATTGACCCGGATGCCCTGCGCCGCCACTTCGCGCGCCAAACCTTGGGTAAAGCCCATCACCGCGAACTTGCTGGCGGAATAATGGGCCAGCCAGGGTGCACCCGATTTGGCGGCGAGCGAGGCGGTGTTGACGATGATTCCCTTGGTCCCGGTCTTGAGGAAATGACGCACCGCGATCTGGTTGGTCAGGAACACGCCGCGCGCATTGACGTCGAAATTGAGATCCCATTCCTCGTCGCTGAGATCGACGACGAGATTCATGGTGGAGACGCCGGCATTGGCGCAGAGAATGTCATAGCCGCCGAAAGCCGAGGCGACGGCGGCGAAGGCCTGCTCGACGCTGGCGCGCTGGCGCACGTCGATGGCAACGCCGATGGCGCCGTTGCCGATCTGCCGCGCCGCCTCGGCTGCGCCCGCCTCGTTCAAATCGGCAACCGCCACGCGCGCGCCGGCATCCGCCAGGGCCTGGGCGATGGCCAGCCCGATGCCGGTGGCGCCGCCGGTGACAATGGCGCGCTTGCCCGCGATGCCTTGCAGCTCAGCCTCCGTGCTTTCTTGTTGTTCGGCTCTTGCCGATTGATCATTTTTGATCATTATGATCAGCCATTGTTGCCACCGCAACCGATTTCATTGATCACAGCCCTTCAGCGGAAGCGATCAAATATGATCACGCAATCACTGATCCAATCCGGCGAATCCGATCTTCCGAACCGGCGGCCAGGCGCGCGACAGGCGCGCATTCTCGATTTGCTGTCGCGCCAGGGTTTCCTCAGCGTCGGCGACGTGGCCGCCGCGACCGGCATTTCCGAGATCACCGCGCGGCGCGACCTGGCCGAACTCGCCCTGCGCGGCGCGCTCAAACGCACCCATGGCGGCGCCATGGCGCTGCGCAACGGCCAAGCGGAGGTGTTTGACGCCTTCGAGCCGGCCTTCGACGCGCGGCGACGGCGCAACAGCGACGGCAAGTCGGCGATCGCGCGGGCGGCGGCGCAGTTGGTGAAGCCCGGCGCCATCATCGCGCTCGATGTCGGCACCAGCACCTTGGAGCTGGCGCGCTGCCTGACCGACGTGGGCGAAATCAAGATCGTCACCAACAATCTGCGCGCCGCCAGCCTGCTGGCGGATTCGCCGCACGCGGTCTATGTGCCGGGCGGAAGGGTGCGCGGCAAGGAATTGTCGGTCTATGGCCCGAACGCGGCGGCGCAGATCGGCGATTACTGGTTCGATCTGGCCTTCATCGGCGTTTCCGGCATCACCGAGGCCGGCCTGTTCGACTATTCGCCGGAAGACACCGACATCAAGCGCATCTACATGGCGCGCGCGCGGCAGGTCGTCGTGCTGTGCGATGCGCAGAAATTCGGTCACCTCTCCATGGTGCAGGTGGCCGAGCTGGGCCAGTTCCATATCCTGGTGACGGATGCATCGCCGCCGGAAGCGCTGGCCAACGCCCTCGACAAATCGGGCGTTCGCCTGGTCGTCGCCGCGTCACCAAGCTAGCGCGAGATCGCGTCAAGCGCGGCCACAAACTCGATCGCAACCCCGGCCAAGCGCAAGCGCGAGCCGGGGCCCATGCACTCTCGCCCTGCCGTGAGCACTGCGGGATACAGTCCCCGCAATACCCCCTTGCAAACTGGTGGGGAGTCCGGATCGCGCCGCCATCGCTGGCGCGATGCCGGCTGTCCGGGGTTACGATGGGAGATGAAACGATCGTGCGTTAGGCGGTTGTCGGCCTTTCGCCGCCAATCCGCGTCGTCATCTGGCGCGCGGCTTCGATCA
>Ga0184637_10001127_pt1 | contig 18632 bp, 15 predicted proteins | sample PLM3_127_b2_FD_133143 | JGI IMG/M metagenome (GOLD analysis project Ga0184637, IMG submission 133143) | Groundwater sediment microbial communities from an aquifer in East River, Colorado, USA - PLM3_127_b2 | ecosystem: Environmental > Terrestrial > Soil > Riparian zone | place: USA: East River...
CGTGGTGAGCGCCATCGCCACCAGCCCCATGTGCGAGACGGACGAGAAGCCGATCATGTATTTCATGTCGGTCTGGGTCATGGCGATGAACGAGCCGTATACCACATTGACCAGCGTGAGCAGCACGATCCACGGCGCGTGGAAACGCGCGCCCTCGGGCAGGAGCATGATGCCCACGCGCAGAGCCGCGAACGCGCCTAGCTTCATCAGTACGCCCGCGTGGAACATGGAGACCGCGGTCGGTGCGGCCACGTGGCCGTCGGGCGACCAGTTGTGGAAGGGGAAGATGCCGCCCAACACCGCGAAGCCGAAAAACACCGCCGGGAACCACAGCCGCTGAAACTCTGTCGAGAAGTTCGCCTTCTCGAGCACCAGCATGTCAAAGGTGCCCAGGCCGGAGGCGAAGTACATCGCCAGCACACCGACCAGCGAGATCACCGAGCCGATAAACAGGTACAGGGTAAGCTTCATCGCCGCGTACTCACGCGTCTTCACCCAGCCCCAGATGGCGATGAGCAGGTACATGGGGAACACGGCGATTTCGTAGAAGAAGAGCAGGTGGAACAGGTCGAGCGCGACGAACACCCCGAACACGCCCGTCGCCAGGACGAACAGGAAGGCGAAGAACTCACGCGGGCGGTCGTCAAGACCCCACGAGATCAGCACGCCAGTGAGCATGACGACGGCGGTAAGCAGCACCAGCGGCAGGCTCATCCCGTCCACGCCCACGTGGTAGTCAATCCCGAACTGCGCCACCCACGGCATTTTCTCGACGAACTGGTAGCCGCCCAGCGCCTGGTCGTAGGCGAAGTATACGTACAGTGAGAGGAGAGTGGCGAACCCGCCCGCCGCCAACGCGGTCACGCGCACTTCGGTCTTGCGCTCGGCCGGGATCATCATAATGATAAGCGCCGCGACGAGCGGGGTGAAGGTAATGACGGAGAGGAAGGGAAAGCTCATAGGGATTACTCTGAAGGTTGACGAGGGATGAAAATGGCGAATGCCAAATGTTACATTACTCTATTTGCCATTCGGTCATGGGTCATGCCTCAACTCAGTAGCCGTGTGATCGTTTCGTTGATCACGTGCACCAGCCAACTCGGCCACACGCCCAGGGCAAGCATCAGCGCCATGAGCGGCGCGATGGCGATCACCTCGCGGGGCGAAATCTCCAGCGAGTGCCCGACCCACTTAGCGTTGAGCGGCCCGTGTAGCACGCGCCCAATCCCTTTCAGGATGTACGCGCCCGTCATCAACAGGCCGAGCATGGCGACGGCGGTGATGAGCGTGAAGACCGGCCAAGCGCCGCGCACCACCATGAACTCGGAGACGAAGCCGTTGAGGCCGGGCAGCCCGAGCGAGGCCATGCTGGTGAAGATCAGGATGCCGCCATAAATCGGGGCCAACGGGAACAGCCCACCCAGCTCGCGCAGGTCGCGCGTGTGCGTCCGGTCGTAGATCACGCCGACGAGCAGGAACATGCCCGCCGCGCTCAAGCCGTGGTTGAACATCTGCAACACTGCGCCGTTGGCGGCCATGATCGCATCGCCCGGGTCCGGGAACTGCGCGCCGCGCATGTAAGCGGCCACCGCAATGCCCAGCACCACGAAGCCCATGTGGTTGATCGAGGAATAGGCGACCAGCCGCTTGAAGTCGGTTTGTCCAAAGGAGGCCAGCGCACCCGCCACTATCGCCAGCAAGGCCAGCACGGCGAGCACCCCAGAGAACTGCGCCGCCTCAGCCGGGTAAAGCGGGAGCACCAGCCGCAGGAAGCCGTACGCACCCAGCTTGAGCAACACACCTGCCAGGATCATCGAACCGGCGGTCGGCGCTTCAGTATGCGCGTCGGGCAGCCAGGTGTGGAACGGCCAGACCGGCACTTTGATGGCAAACGCAATGGTGAAGGCCCAGAAGGCCACGGCGCGAATCGTGCCGGCCGGGATGCCGTAGATCGGGTTCGAGAAATCCTTCCACTTGTCAAATGCATTCAGCATGTCAAACGAGCCAAGCGTCAGGCCAATGGTCTGAATCGCCAGCAGCAGGCCGAGGGAACCGGCCATCGTATAAATGAAGAACTTGAACGAAGCGTACTGGCGGTTGGCGCTGCCCCAGATGTTGATCAGGAAGTACATCGGGATCAGGCCAACTTCCCAGAACAGGAAGAACAGGATGAGGTCGAGCGAGAGGAACACGCCCAACATGCCGGTCTCGAGCATCAGGAACAAGGCCATGTAGGCCTTGACCTTCTCCTTGATGCTGAATGAGAACAGGAGGGCGAGCGGAGTCAAGAGGGTGGTCAGCAGCACCATCGGCAGGCTGATGCCGTCCACCCCCAGATGATAGGTCGAGTTGATGACTGTGAACCAGAGGTAGTGCTCTTCGAACTGGAAGCCGGAGGCCGCCGGGTCGAAGCGCGCCCACAACGCCAGTGTTAACCCAAACGGGAACAGGCTGACGGCGAAGGCCACCCACCGAATCAGGTCTTCCTGATCGCCCGGCAAGAGCGCCACGATCACCGCGCCCACCGTGGGGATAAACAGGATCAGGCTGAGGAGGTTGTTTTGGAGGAGAACGTCCATATTATCTTCCCAATCCCGGCAAAGTCAGCACCACGCCTACCACCAGCACGATGACCATCACGACCACCAGGTATTGCTGCACGTTGCCGGTCTGAATCACGCGGAAGCGGCGGCCAAACCACTTGGTGCCCTCGCCCACCAGGTCGCCAAAGCCGTTGACCACGGGCGCATCGAAGTAGTTGCGGAAGGCGTGGCCGATACGTAGAGCCGTGCGGCCAATCAGGTGCAGGGTTCCATCAATGAGTCCCCTGTCCACCCACGCCGACACGACCACCTCGGAGAGCCACGTCATGGGTCGGACGAACAGAGTCGCATAAGCTTCATCGAAGCCATATTTGTTCTTGAGCGCGACGTACAGCGGGCCGAGCGGCGCTTCGAGCGGATCGGCCGCGCCTGCCGGGACATCGCGGTACACCAGCCAGCCCAAGAACAAGCCACCCAAAGCAACCACGATGGAGGTCGCCAGGGGGAAGAAATTGAACTCCAGGGTTTCCGGGTGCTCCAACAGCGTACCGCCCACGAACTCGTGGAACCAGTTGGGCAACAGCCCGCCGAGGCCAGGGAAGTGTTCGGGGATGCCCACCCACCCGGCGGTGATGGCGAAAAAGGCCAGCACCAGCAGCGCGAACTTCATCGGCTCAAAGATCGGGTCAGACTCGCTTGCGTGCTCGGCGGCCTTAGTGCGCGGCTGGCCCAGGAAGGTCAGGCAAATCTGGCGCATGGTGTAAAACGCGGTCAGGAACGCGGCAGCCGCCAGAGTCCAAAACACAATCTGGTTGTGCGCGAAGGCGTCGGCCAGAATTTCGTCCTTCGACCAAAAGCCTGCCGTCACCAGCGGGAAGCCCGACAGCGCGAACCCGCCAATCACGAACGTCCAATAAGTGACCGGCATCTTCTTCGCCAGCCCGCCCATGTTGAACATGTCCTGCGGGTCAAGTAGGGGTGGGTCAGCGTGTCCACCCTTTTCATGTGAGTGATGCGCGCCGTGCTCCACGCCGTGAATGACCGAGCCGGAGCCGAGGAAGAGCAGGGCCTTGAAGAAGGCGTGCGTGACCAGGTGGAACGCCGCCGCAATGTAGCCGCCGATGCCGAGCGCGGCGATCATGTAGCCCAGTTGCGATATGGTCGAGTAGGCCAGCACCTTCTTCACGTCACGCTGGGCCACGGCGATGGTGGCGGCAAAGAGCGCCGTGAACGCGCCGATGAACGCCATGGCGTTCATCGCCACGGTCGGCGTGTGACCATCGAAGCCCGCCGAGAGCACCGGATACATGCGGATCATCGCGTACACACCCGCCGAGACCATGGTCGCGGCATGGATCATCGCGCTGACGGGCGTGGGGCCCTCCATCGCGTCCGGGAGCCAGACGTGCAGCGGGAACTGTGCGCTCTTGCCGACCGCGCCCGCGAAGAGCAGTAAGCCAATCAGCCCCGCCGCCGAGAGGCCCACGATGTACGAGGGCGTGGTCGCCAGCATGTGCAGCACTTCCTCGTTGTACAGGATTTCGCGGAACGAGAGCGTGCCCGTCAGGTTATAGAGATAGACGATGCCCAGCATCATGATCACGTCGCCGACGCGGGTGGTCATGAAGGCTTTGACGGCGGCCTGGCGCGGGGTGATCTGGTTCGGGTTTTCGTACTTGCGCGCGTACCAGAAACCGATGAGCAGGTACGAACACAAGCCCATGATCTCCCAGCCCACGAAGAGCAAAAGCAGGTTGTCGGCCACGACCAGCAGCAGCATCCCGAAGGCGAAGAGCGAAAGGAAGGCAAAGAAGCGTGAGTACAACGGCTCGACGCCGTTATGCGGCGGGTTGCCGGGCGTATCGTGCGGGTCGCGCGGCTTGCCGAAGTTGCTGTAGCCTACACTATAAATGAAGATCAGCGCGCAGGCGATGGAGACGAAGAACAGCGTCACTGCGGTGAGCGGGTCCACCAGCACGCCCATCTGAAGCGGCTTTGTCCCCACCGCTGCCGAGCCAAACGGCAACCAGTCCACCGCGTGTTGGATGATCGTCTCGCCTTCACCGAAGTGCTCGACGGTGAGCGTTTGGAAGAACACCGCCAGGCTCAAGCCTAACGAACTGAGAATGGACACAATAGCGACGGCGTGGCTGAACGCCTTGCTGCGGTTGGTGAACAGCACAATCAGGAAAAACGACAGCAGCGGCGGGACAGGGATGAGCCAGACGAGCCGGGGATCAAGTTGCATGGTCACTCCACGGATTGCAGATCGTAGATTGCAGATTTTAGAATGGTGCTTTCCACCATCAATCTGCAATCTGAAATCTCAGATCTGAAATCACTCACCATTTCATCAAATCAATTTCTTCCGCCACCACGGTGTTGCGACGGCGGTAGATGGAGATGATCAAAGCCAGGCCCACGGCGGCTTCGGCAGCGGCCACGGTGAAAACAATGATGGCAAACATCTGACCCGAGGGCACGTTGGGTGTGAGGTAGCGCCAGAAGGCGACCAGGTTGATGTTGACAGCGTTGAGCATCAACTCAATGCCCATCAGAATCGCCACCGCATTCTTGCGGGCCAGCACGCCGTACAAGCCCACGCAAAACAGCGCGGCGGCGAGGATGAGATACCAGGAGAGAGGGATCATCGTTCGTCCTTGAAAATAGAGGCTAGAGGTCGGAGGTCGGAAGTCAGAGAGAACTCTGACTTCCGACCTTCCACATCTACTTCTGTTCCCCCGCCACCATAATCGCGCCGATCATCGCCACCAGCAACAGCACCGAGGCGACTTCGAACGGGATGACGTACTGGTTGGGATCCACGAACGACTTACCCAGCAGTTCCACGCTTTGCTCTGGAACGGCGGCGAGCGCGCCCGAGGCCGAAATGGGGAATACCGGCGAGAGCACCACGCCCAGCCCGGCGAACAGCGCCAGGGCGATGAGCGCGCCCAGCCACCACTGGCGGTTGGTCTGCGGCCCGGCGTCCTGCATCACCCGGCGGGTGAGCATAATGGCGAAGATGATGAGGATGGCAATCGCGCCGATGTACAGCACCACCTGCACCACGGCCAGAAAGCCCGCCTCCAAAATGGCAAATAAGATCGCTACGCCAAACAGGGTGACGATGAGCGAGAGGGCCGCGTGCACCAGGTTGCGGGCCGTCACCACATATAACCCTGAGGCCAGGACCACAGCGGAAGCGAGGAGGAAGATAATTTGCAGAGGCGTCATGATCCGTTCTCGGGGTTAGGGAACTCTCTCAGTGCGCGGCGGCAGGGTGTGCTTCGGCTGTGTGGGCGTGTTCTGGCCCGTGACCGTGCGCGCCTTCACGGTCCGCAGGCGGCACAGAGTGATCTAGGTTCCTGTGTTCGGCCTGCCGCATCCGCCGCACCATGCCGGCCACAATCCGGAACGTCAGCCACGCCAGCAACAGGTTGGCAAGGAGCAAAATCCCGGCGCGGCCCCACGATCCCAGGCCCGGCGCATATTGCTGCACGGCCTTGTCCGTCACGGCCACGAACACAATCGCCGCCAGCGAGAGAGGCACGAGGAATTTCCAGTTCAGGTCGAGCATGTGGTCAATGCGGATGCGCGGCAGCGCGGCGCGCAGCAGGATGACCAGGAAATAACCCGCGAAGGCCTTGACGATGAAATACACCACACCCAACAGCGGGGCCTGCTCCGCGCCCGGGCCGCGCCAACCGCCCAGGAACAACACGGCGGTGAGCGCCCCGACGGTGAAGGCGTGCAGGAACTCGGCCACGAAGAACATGCCGAACTTCATGCCCGTGTATTCGATGTGGAACCCGGCCACGATCTCCGACTCGGCTTCGAGCAGGTCGAAAGGCGTGCGGCCCACCTCGGCCACCGAGGTGACGAAGAAGATAAAGGCGGCGATGGGGGCTGAGACGATGAACCACACGTCCTGCGCCTGCACGATCGTGTTCATGCTCATACTGCGCGCCAGCAGCACCGGGACCAGCAGGCTGAGGATCATCGGCGCTTCGTATGACACCAACTGCGCCACAGTCCGGAACGCGCCCAGCAACGCGTACTTGTTGTTAGACGACCAGCCCCCCATCATAATCGCCAGCGTGCCCAGCGAGCCGACCGCGACGATATACAGCGCGCCCACGTTCAAGTCCACGCCGAAGATGTTATGGGCGAAGGGGACCACGGCCCACATGGCCATGACGGCGATCACCGAAAGGATGGGCGCAATGTTGTAGACGACCACGTCCGCGCCGATAGGGGTGATGTCTTCTTTAATAAGCAGCTTGATGGCGTCGGCGATGGTCTGGAGCAGGCCTTGCCAGCCCACCCGGTTCGGGCCCACGCGGTCTTGCATGCGGGCCACCACCCGGCGCTCAAACCAGATGAGGAACAGGGGCAGCAAAAGGCAGAAGGTGGCGATGATCACCACGCCGATGGCCGCCAGCACCACGTTCACCACGGGCGCAGGCATTCCCGCACGGGTGAGCAAGTCTGTCAACAGCCTGGCGATGGCGCCGACCGGGTCAGTCAAGAATTCCATGCGTATGCTCCATTTAAGCCTCTGGCAACAAATCGCCTATCGTCACAGCGATAGGCGACTCTGCGTCCCCGGCAGGCTTACACCCACTGCAAAGCCCCTTTGCGCCAGGCGTAAACGAGGCCCCCTGCCAGGACGACGATGAACAACACCGCCTCAAAAACCATGAAGAGGGTAAGCTGATCGAAGGCCACGGCGAAGGGGAAGAGGAAGATCGTCTCCACGTCGAAGACCACGAACACCAGGGCAAAAATGTAATACTGCACCTTGAACTGCACCCAGGTGTCGCCTACGGTCTCGATGCCGCACTCGTACACGCTGTTCTTGACGGGATTGTTTTTCTTGGGGCCGAGAATCAAACTGTTGAGGAGGATAGGCACACCCGGAAAGATTGCGCCCATAAGCAGGAACAGGCCGATGAACATCCAATTGTTCAGCATGTGTTTTCCTCACCAGTTGTTCAGCAAGCGGGGGAGTATAATCCTTCTTTGTGAAGAACGGCGCGGATAATAGCATGAGTCAAATCAAAAGTCAAAGCACGGGCCAAAAGAGGGTCAATCGCAGGCTAGCCACAGGTCTGTTCTCACCTTTTTCTGACGTGCGGCCCTCCCGTAGGCTATAATCGCGCGCATGACCTCCCCCGTTTCAGGTTGGGATAAGTTCGTCCACGCCCACCCCGATGCTCACATTTTGCAAACTGCCGCCTGGGGGCGCTTGAAGGAGGAATTCGGCTGGCAGGCAGAGGTGATCCGGGTTGGAGAACAGGGCGCGCTGACGCTGCTCCGCCGGTTGCCGTTCGGGATGACGTTGGCCTACGTGCCGCGCGGACCGCTGGCAAATTGGGGCGACGCGGGCGCGGCGAGAGAACTGCTAGCCGCCCTCGACGCCGCCTGCCACGCCCGCCGGGCTATCTGCCTGAAGTGGGAGCCTGATCTGCCCGACTCGCCCACCTGCGCTGACCTATTGATCTCGCTCGGCTTTCGCCCCTCCCCTCAAACCGTTCAGCCGCCCCGCTCCCTCGTGGTAGACCTCAGCGGCGACGAGGCCGAAATTCTCGCCCGTATGAAGCAGAAGACGCGCTACAACATCGGCCTGGCAACGAAAAAGGAGGTGACCGCTCGCGCTGCGCAATCGGCGATGGACGTAGAAACCTTCGTCCATTTGATGACAGTCACTGGCGAGCGCGACAATTTCGGCGTTCACACGAGGGCCTACTACCACCGCGCCTACGAACTTTTCCGGTCGCCTGGGCAATGTGAACTATTTCTCGCCGAATACCAGGGCGAGACCCTGGCCGGGGTGATGGCCTTTGCCTTAGGGCGGCGGTCGTGGTACTTCTACGGTGCTTCCTCCGACCACGAGCGTAACCGGATGGCACCCTACCTGGCGCAGTGGGCGGCGATGCGCTGGGCCAGGTCGCGCGGCGCCCTTACCTATGACCTATGGGGCGTGCCCGACGAAGACGAAGCCACTCTCGAAGCAGAGTTCGAAACGCGCCACGACGGGCTGTGGGGAGTGTATCGCTTCAAGCGTGGCTTTGGGGGCCAGCTCGTGCGCACCGTCGGCGCGTGGGATCGAGTCTACAATCCGGCAATGTATCAGGCTTATCTGGCTTACTTAAAAATACAAGGGGTGTCCCTTGGTTAAACCGCAAAGCCAAGAAGAAAACCTTAACGCTCTTGGCGTCTCCGCGGTAAAAAATCCGTCTGAGTGGAACTCTATCATCATGGCCCTGCCTCACGCCCACCTCCTCCAAAGTTGGGAATGGGGCGAGTTCAAAAGCCGCTACGGCTGGAGCGCGCGGCGGCTGACCTGGGGTGATCGTCGGGCGGCGCAGGTGCTCATCCGCAGTGCCGTCAGGGACGGGCTGAAGGTGATGTATATTCCCAAAGGCCCGCTCCTCGATTGGGCAGACGACGATTTGCGCGCGCACGTGCTCGACGACCTGGAGGCCCTTGCCCGCCGGGAGCGCGCTATCTTCATCAAGATAGATCCTGATATTCCCGCTTCCTCCCCTCACCCCTGGCTTCTCTCCCCTCCAAGGAGAGAGGCCAGGGGTGAGGGTCAGGCCGAGCAATCGTTATACCAACGCGGTTGGCGCTTCTCTCCCGACCAGATTCAGTTCCGCAATACGGTCACGTTGGATTTGAGCCGGAGCGAAGACGAAATTCTGGCCGCGATGAAGCAGAAGACGCGTTACAACATCCGGCTGGCCGAGAAGAAAGGCGTGCGCATCCGCGTCGGGTCACGCGCCGACTTGGACGTGCTCTATCGGATGTACGCCGAGACCTCGGTGCGGGATAGCTTTGTGATTCGCTCCGCCGGGTATTACCATGATGCTTGGGGCAGTTTTCTGGATGCCGGGCTGGCCCAACCCTTCATCGCCGAGGTGGAAGGTGAGCCAGTGAGCGGCCTCATCGTGTTCAAGTTCGCGCGCACGGCCTGGTACGTGTACGGCATGAGCCGCGACGCCCACCGCGAGAAGATGCCGAACCACCTCCTGCAATGGGAGGCGATACGCTGGGCAAAAGCGCAGGGCTGCGCCATCTACGACTTTTGGGGCGCACCCGACGAGTTCGTGGAGTCCGATCCGATGTGGGGGGTGTGGAAATTCAAAGAAGGCTTCGGGGGACAGGTCGTGCGCCACATCGGCGCGTGGGATTATGCGCCCTCGCCCCTGCTCTATCGTTTGTACAGCGTGGTCTTGCCGCGCGTACTGGAGGTGATGCGCCGGAGGGGGAAACAGCAGGTCGGACAGATACTTGCCGATTGAATACACAATTCATAATGTAGATTCGCGATACTCAGTTCTCCATACTCCATTGTGCATTCTCCATCGAAGCGTCTATGCTATCTCAGTTGCCCCGCCTCCCCCTCGCCCACTTGCCAACCCCATTGGAGCCTCTGCCGCGCCTGAGCAAAGCCTTGGGGCCGCGCCTGTTTATCAAGCGCGACGACCAGACCGGATTGGCGGGCGGCGGCAATAAGACTCGCAAGCTGGAATTCTTGGCGGCTGATGCGCTGACCCAACAGGCCGACACCTTGATCACCCTAGGTGCGCCGCAATCCAACCACGCCCGACAAACGGCGGCGGCAGCAGCCAGGCTGGGGCTGCGCTGTATCCTCGTCTTGCGCGGCCGTGCTCCGACCCGCATCACGGGCAATTTATTGCTCGATCATTTGCTGGGCGCACAGGTGGTGTGGTCAGGTGACCGGAGCCGCGAAGAGGTAATGGAAGAGATCGTCGCCGAGGCGCGTGCGGCGGGGCGTCGGCCATACGCTATGCCATTGGGCGGCTCGACGCCGTTGGGCGCGGCGGGCTACGCGCTGGCGATGCTCGAATTGAAATCGCAAATGGGGAAAGATGGGCTGAGCTTCGACCGCATCGTCTTCGCGTCGAGTTCGGGCGGCACACACGCTGGACTGGTGGTCGGCGCGCAACTCACGGACTATCAGGGCGAAGTGCTGGGTATCAGCGTAGACGAGGAGCTGGCTTCCCTGCGCGCCACAGTCGCTCGCCTGGCCACGCAAACCGCAGAGTTAGTTGGGCAACCCCACTCCCACGAGCCGGGCCACATTTCGGCCAATGCCAATTACCTGGGCGCGGGCTACGCGATCATGGGCCAGCCCGAGCGCGAGGCCATTGAGTTGTTCGCGCAAACCGAGGGCATTTTGCTAGACCCGGTGTACACCGGGCGTGCGGCAGCAGGAATGCTAGATTTGATCCGGCGCGGCGCGATTGGCAAAGACGAAGCCGTGCTGTTCTGGCATACAGGTGGCACGCCCGCCCTGTGGGCTTACACGGAACAACTCATCCAAAGGTGAGGCCGCTCACTTACCCAACGTTTGCCATTCAAAGGACTGCACCCCTCCGCTCTGCCAGAAGCCCAAGATAGCCGTATAGCCAAACCCCAGCGTGTAAATAAAGAGGAAGGGTGCGAGGCCTGGCATCCGTTCCACCGCTAGCAGGCCGGTTGCGAAGGCATAGAGGGCCAGTATCAATTCAGCCCAGGTCGTCCAATCCGCTGGCAGGGCGTAGGTGTTACCCCGCTGTTGGGCTGCCGCGAATTTGGGGGTGCGCAAAAATTCCTGAGTGCGCCCGAAGAACGTCTCCCACAAGGCATGGGTATTCGTCACCGCCAGCCCAATCCCCACCAATACCAGCAACGGATAATACACCAGACGTTGCCGCCAATCTTTCCGCAAAACGGTCTGGCTGAGGAGGGCGGCTAAAGGCAATCCCACACCGGCCAGGCCGAAAATACCCCAATTCAAGGGGTTCTGGGTATGCAATGCGACAACCGGCAGACTCAACAACACCGATAGCACCATCAGCGGGTGCGGCAGATAGCCCGACAAATGCAGGAGGGCCTGAAGCTTGCGGAAGAGTGGGATCGGCGCGGCGATCAGAGATGAGCCGAGCTTGCGCAAGACCTGGAACGAACCTTTGGCCCAGCGAAACTGCTGCCGTTTGAACGCCATAATTGAGGAGGTGAGTTCGGCAGGCGCGGACACCAGCGGCCAATAGCTTAAGCGCCAGCCCTTGAGTTGGGCGCGATACGACAGGTCGAGGTCTTCGGCTAAAGTATCACTCTGCCAGCCGCCTGCGTCTTCAATCGCCGCTCGCCGCCAGACACCCGCGCTGCCATTGAAGTTGAAAAACAGGCCGCTGTGACTGCGCGCCATTTGCTCGATGCTGAAGAAGCTGTCGAGGGCCAAGGCCTCCGCGCGTGTCAGCCAATTTTGGTCAGGGTTCAGATGCTCCCAGCGGCCTTGCGCCAATCCCAGGCGCTCGTCACCGAAGAAAGCGGGAACCAGGCGGCGCAGAAAGTCGGGCGGCGGGATGAAGTCGGCGTCGAACACGGCGACCAACTCGCTTTGCGCCCGAGGGGCACGCGTCAGGCCGTAGGCCAGCGCGCCCGCCTTGTAGCCGGCCCGATCCAGGCGATGCACATACACCACCGGCCGGCCGTGCAGGCGATGATAGATCACCCGCGCCCGCGCTAAAGCGGCCGTGTCGTCGGTCGAGTCGTCGAGCACTTGAACGAGGAGCTTTTCGGCGGGATAGTCGAGGGCGGCGGCGGCGTCAATCAGGCGCTCGACCACGTAACGCTCGTTGAACAGAGGCAACTGCACCAGCACGGTGGGCCAATCGGCTTCGGTTACGCCTTTGGGCAAGGCTGGGGCGGGCCTCGACCGCAACCAGGCCAGGGAGGCCAGCCCGACCAACAGGAGCAGGTTGAACCCGTACAGGGCCAAAAGCGTGACCACCAGTGCATAGAACCAGGAGAGCCAGGACACAGCAACATCCTCTTAGCATGGAACACCCGCCACCAGGTTGGGTGCGGGTGCTGACGAAGCCGACGAATGATTGGCTTAAACCGAGCAAGAACGTCCGGCTCAATAGGGCCCTACGCTCGACCAGAGCAAGCGAGTCAGAGGCTGGGCCGATGATCCTGGTGAACGGCAACGTATAACGAGAAAGTGCGTGGCGAGAGAACCAGGGGAGCCGGGCGAGTCGTTATTTCAGATCGAGTAATTCATACACTTGAATGGTCTGGACACGGCCTTTGACCTGCAGTGCGCCGAGCGAATTCACGATCACGTTGTCGCGCACCCGCTCGTACACGGCTTGGCTCAACAGCACTTTGCCCGGAATCCCATTTTCTTGAATACGCTTAGCCGTGTTCACGGTGTCGCCGATGATGGTGTAATCTAACCGGTCTTGCGTGCCTACCATCCCTACCACGGCTTCGCCCAGATGCACCGCGATGCGGAACGACAGGCGGAACTGCGGCTCCATCACTTCGTGAAGCGCATAGATGTCGTCGCGCATTCGGATGGCAGCGCGCACCGCGCGCATAGGGTGGTCGGGCTGGTCATCGGGGGCGTTGAAAAATGCCATCACCGCGTCGCCGATGTACTTGTCCACTGTCCCTTCGTTGAGCAGCATCGCTTCCGCCGCCGTGCCCACATACCGGTTCAAAACCTTGAACACCACCTCCGGGTCGAGGTTTTCACTGAGCGTAGTGAAGTCCTGGATGTCGGAGAAGACGATGCTGAGTTCGCGGCGCGTCCCGCCGAGCGCCAGAGTCTCCAGATTCAGGCGATCCACCACCTGCGGCGGCACCATGCGAGTGAAGATCTCATACTTGTCTTGCAGGCGCCTCTTCTCGGTCTGGTCGTCCAGCACAATGGCCAGGCCCTGCGAACCCTGGCCCGTATCTTTAAGCGGCGCGACGTTCAACGACCAGCTCAACGTGCCCCGATTGGGCAGCGTCGGCCTCATCTCGTGCCCGACGACGGCCCGTTCATCGTGCTTGACCCGCAGCACCATTTGGTTGAAGTTCTCGTCGGGCAAGGGCAGAGCCGCCGTCAGCGGCTTGCCCACCAGTTCAGTCGTGGAATGACCGAGGATGAATTGCGCCGCGCGATTGCACAGCGTCACCATGTCGTCCACGTTGGTGGTAATCACGCCCGAGGCAATCGAGTCAAAGACGTTGTCCAACAGGTTCTTCAGTTCCGTCACTTGCTGGAACTGCCGGGCGTTCTCGATGGCGATGGCGGCCTGGTTGGCAAAGGCGGCCAGCAAATCGCGCTCCCGCTCGCCGAACAGGCCGGTGCGGATGCGGTTGTCCACGTAGATGACGCCCGTGACCTCGCCTTTGAATTTGAGCGGGACGCACACGATGGAGCGCAGGTTGTAGCCCACCACACTTTCCTGCGCCGAGAAGCGCGGGTCGGCCTGGGCGTTGGTGGTTACCACCGGCTCGCCGCTCTCGGCCACGTGGCTCACAATGGTCCGGCTGACCTGAAACGAAGAGCTGTCCAGCGACTCGCGATCCACGTTGCGCGCGGTGCGCAGTTGTAGTTCGCCGTTGTCGCTCTTGAGCATCAGAAACCCACGCTCCGCTCCGGTCAAGTGGATAATTGTGTCCATCACCTGGTTGAGCACGGTGCTGAGGTCAAGCGAAGAGTTGATGACGTTAGAGGTGTCGGCCAGGGCGCGCAGGCGTTCGTATTCCGCCTCTTGGGTGGTGACGGCGGGGGCGATCTTCTCTAACGAGTTGCGCAATTGTGAAAGCCCCTCCATCACGCCCGGGGGGAAGCCTAGGTTCGCCTTTGACAGCAAGTCTTTCTGGCTACCCAACAAGGCCCGGATATCGGCAACCAATTTGCTCAGGTCATTCAGTTGTTTGCCAAGCGTCGGCAGCGGGCCGGTAGGCATGACTCTCTCCGAATATCACGCACTAAGCGAAGATGAACACAACGGAATGGATTATACGCGAAGCAAAAGGGATTGGCAAAGAAACCCAGATGAGCGCCGGGTGAGAATTCGCCCCTCACCGGCCGGTCTGCCAACGTTCCACAATCTGATGAGTAGAAGGGAAAGCTAATTCGGGAAATTCGCTGGGGCCGAAGAAGACCGCGCGGTCGGCGTCGTCGCCCGGCCGCAACTCGCCCCCCGTCACTTCGGCCCGATAGACAATCAGGATGTCCGCGCCCTCGTTGTCGGCTTCCCGTGCAAAGACATCCAGCACGCCCGTGGTGCGGACCGTCAAGCCGGTCTCTTCAAGGCTCTCACGCTCCGCTGCGCGCGCCGGGTTTTCGCCCCCATCCACAAACCCGGCGGGAAAAGCCCACTTGCCGCGCTCAGGGTCATTGGCTCGCCGGATGAGGAGGAGCTTGCCTTCTCGCTCGATGACGACTGCGGCCGCGACTTTGGGGTCAATAAAATGCACGCGCCGGCACTGCGGGCACACGGGCCGCACGCGCCCGTAAATTTCGCGGTGCTCGACCGTGTGCCCACAGCGGGTGCAAAAGTGGATGTCGGCTTGCGTGTCCACGCCGGCTACCGCTTGCGCCACTGCCACGCGGCTAGGGCCAGCAAAACAGTGAGCACGGCCAACCCGATTTCCATGTAACGCAAGGGCGGGAGGGCGGGAGGTTGCGCGGATGGTGGATTGGCGGCAGAATTTCCTGCGCTCTCGCCCACAGCGTCCTGTGCTTCGGCGATAACGGCAGGAGTCGGCGTCGAGGTCATGGTCAGACGGAGAGCCTTACTCGTCTCCGGAGTAGCGGTGGGGGCTGTCGTTTGATCCGCGGCCGCTTCGGTCTGTTCGGTGGGCGTAACTGCCAGAGGCGCCAATACCTCGACCTGGGCGGTGGGCGTGGATTGCGCTTCGGCGCCCGCCGCCCCCCCAACTTCATCCGTTTCAGGAGAGGCAGTCACTTGGGCAACGCTTAACGCCACTTCAGGGGCGGCCGCCGGGGCGGCCTCTCTCGACTGTAAGACGAACAAATCGCTCGCTACCACAGCGATGAACGCAAAGGCAGCCAGAGCCGTCGCCAGACGCAGGGCCGGGAAGAGCCCGAGGCGGGGTCGCGCGTGGGCTTCGGCCTGGGCGCGCGAGAGGGTGAAGTTGCGTGGGGGCCTTATCGTGGGCAGGGAACGCAAAACCCGCACCGTCAGCCGCAGGTCGGCCAGGGCGGCCTTGAGTTCCGGCTCCCGGGCCAGGCGGGCTTCCAGCCGAGCTTTCTCGCTAGCCGAAAGCTGATTATCCACATACGCCGAGAGGCGATCAAAGTCTTGAGAGGTGATCATAGTGAGCTTTCCTCTTCAAGACGGAAAGCGGCGGGCAATAGTTCCCGCACCCCCTGCAAGCAATCACGCAGACGGGCGCGGGCGCGCGAGAGGCGTGACTTGACCGTGCCCAGCGCCGCGCCGATGTTATCGGCAATCTCGGCGTAGTCCATGCCCTGCACGTCGCACATCACGGCCACTGTGCGCATGTCGTCGGGCAAACGATTCAGACAATCCTGAATCGCCCGCGCCAATTCGACACGTTCAGCATGGTCCTCGGGTGATTCGTCTTTGGAGGCCAGAGACGCTTCCGAGTCGGCGTCGGGGCCTTCCGGGACGACGGTGAGAGCCTCCAAAGAGGCGGCCGGGCGACGCTTGCGGCGGCGCAACTCGTCGTAGCAGGCGTTGGTGACGATACGCATCAGCCAGGCCTTGAACGATCCGCCACGATAATGGTGAAGATTTTTGTGGGCGGAGATGAAGGTTTCCTGCGTGGCATCGGCCGCCGAGTCGCCCTCACCCATGATGCGATAAGCCAGGTTGTAGACCGGGGTTTGATAGTCGAGCACCAGGCGGTTGAAGGCGTCGAGGTCGCCGCGTTGGGCTTCGAGGATAAGGGCCGGTTCGTCCATCGCAGGAATGATACAGCAAGGAAGAGGGAAGAGGCAAGAAGGAGGAAGTGGCCTATAATGCGCCCGTCCCAGTTCTTCTACCTCACCAGGAGACGATCACATGAAAAAATCACTCTCCGTCACACTCGGGGGCCAATCGCTCCGGCTCAGCCTGGCCGTGCTGATGCTGCTCACCGGAGCGGGCCAGGCCGGTTTTGCTCGGGCGCAAGCCCCGCTTAAGGCGAGCCCAACGCTTCAGGGCCCGTTCGTCGGTGAGCCGGTCACGCCCACCCTCAGCATCCCTGTCCGCGATTTGCCCATTACGCAAGCGCCTTCTCACACTGGCGAGGCGGCTCCCCGCCGCAACCCCCGGCCAGACCTCACCGGGTTCGGCGGCACAACTTCACCCACTTTAGACCCAGTGCGGCAAACGAGGACTACGGGCCGCACTCCCGCGCCAGACTTCACGGTCGAAGGCATCGGCAACCTGTTCGGCGGCAGCCCGCCTGACACCATCGGCGCGGTGGGGGCGACTCAGTACGTCCAACTCGTCAACGCCACCCAGATGAGTGTCTACGACAAGAGCGGTACCCTGCTCTTGGGGCCGGTTGAACTGAACGCCTTGTGGGCCAGCGGCAGTTGCTCCACCAGCAATTCCGGCGATCCGGTGGCGGTCTATGACACGCTGGCCGCTCGCTGGGTGTTGGCTCAATTCAGCACCGGTAACGGGATTTGTGTAGCGGTTTCCCAAACCTCGGATGCCTTAGGGGCATACTATGGCTACCAGTTCAACACCCCCGAATTCCCCGATTATTTCAAGATCGGCGTCTGGCCTGACGCCTATTACGTGGGGAGTAACGAAGTCACTTACGCCGCCTACGCGCTCGACCGCAACGCCATGCTCGCCGGGTTGGCCGCGACCTTTGTGCGCTTCTCGGGCGAGACCAACTTCCTGCTGCCGGCCAGCGTGGATGGCTCAACGCCTCCCCCGGTGGGCGCGCCGGGTTACTTCTACACCTTCAAGGATAACTCATTCCACGGAGGCGCCGACCGCCTGGAAATCTTCGAGTTCAACGTAGACTGGGTGACGCCGGCCAGCTCGACCTTCGGCCTGGCAAACACCCTCAACACGGCCAGTTACACTTACACCGTATGCGCGTTCTTTGTCTTCGATTGCATCCCGCAGGCCGGCACGGCGCAAGAGGTTGACGCCGTGTCAGAGTGGCCGATGTGGCGCTTGCAGTATCGCAATTTCGGCGATCACGAAACAATGGTGGGTAACTTCACGGTGGACGTCACCGGGAGCGACCTGGCCGGGATTCGCTGGTTCGAACTGCGCAAAACCACTGGGCCCTGGACGATCTATCAGGAAAGCACGTTCTCGCCCGACTCCACTCATCGCTTCATGGGCAGCATCGCAATGGATGGGGATGGTAACATCGCGCTAGGGTACAGCGTCTCCAGCCCTACCTTGAACCCCGGGATGCGCTACGCCACTCGCCTGGCTACTGATCCACTCAACACACTACAAACGGAGGTCACTCTGTTCGCAGGTGGCGGCTCGCAAACGGGCAGTAACCGGTGGGGCGACTACAGCGCCATGTCGGTGGACCCGGTGGACGACTGCACTTTCTGGTACACGAACGAGTATTACCCCACCAATTCGGCAACCGGTTGGCACACCCGGATTGGGACGTTCAAGATTCCAGAGTGCGGGGCGATGCCGCCTGTGGCCGATGCGGGCGCAGATCAAGACGTGGAGGTGGGCGCATCGGTCACGTTGGATGGCAGTGGCAGCACTGACCCCGGGGGTAACGTGCTGCTCACCTTTGGCTGGACGCAAACCGGCGGCTCGGCGGTGACGCTGAGTGACGCGACCGCCATCACGCCCACGTTCACGGCTGCCAGCGCGCCGGGCGTCCTGACGTTCACGCTCATCGTGACGAACAGCCTGGGCCTGGCGAGCCCGCCGGACGAGGTCATCGTCACCGTGCACGACGTGTCCATTAGTGATCTCGCGGCGGCCAACGACAGCCCGACGCTGATCGGCCAGGTCACGACTCTCTCGGCCACGATCAGCGCGGGCACGAACGTCACCTATGCATGGGATTTTGGCGATGGGAACGTGGGCGCAGGCGCGACGGCTATGTATACGTACACGACTGCGGGCGTGTACACGGCCACGGTGACCGCCATGAACGGGGCAGGCAGTGTGAGCGCTGCCACGCTGGTGACGATCACGCCTTATCACTTATTCCTGACCCTCATCCTGAAGTAACCGACATTAAACGAAGAGCACCCAACTTACGTTGGGTGCTCTTCTCAACTCTCCTAAGAGAGTTATACGACCCCTTGGC
>Ga0184637_10001128_pt1 | contig 18626 bp, 14 predicted proteins | sample PLM3_127_b2_FD_133143 | JGI IMG/M metagenome (GOLD analysis project Ga0184637, IMG submission 133143) | Groundwater sediment microbial communities from an aquifer in East River, Colorado, USA - PLM3_127_b2 | ecosystem: Environmental > Terrestrial > Soil > Riparian zone | place: USA: East River...
CGGAACGCGCCGTCGATTTCCCCCATATAGTGGTGCAGCAGCACGTACGCCGTGCCGGGCGACCGCACCCCGCGAAACGTGCCGATAATGCCCGACGCCGCCATCGTCGCCTTCAGCACGTCTGTCTCGAACCACTGATCCAGAAAATCGATCGCGCTCATCGTCATGAGCTGGACCTGGTTGTACTGGTCCTGCGGCGAGAGGCCGCGGAAGCGCTGGATGAGGAAGAGCAGGTTTCGCAGCCCGCGCGGGTCGAGCGACGTCGGATCCGGCGGCAGCATGTTCAGGATCGGCTTGACGAACCGTCCCATCTCGATCATCGCGCGACCGTACTCGTCGTACGCCTCCGCGTCCACGAGCGAATGCCTCGCGATCTCCCGGCGCGTCTTCGCGTGATCGTTGACCCGCCACAGGTAGTTGCCGTCGGGCATCGGCGTGAACGTGCCGTCGAGCGGGAGGATTTCGAGCCCGTGCCTGGGCAGGTCGAGCTCGCGGATGATTTCAGGGCGGAGCAGGGACACGACGTAGGAGCAGACGGAGAACTTGAACCCTTTGAAGATTTCTCCGGTGACCGCGGCGCCGCCGAGGACGTGGCGCCGTTCCAGCACCAGCACCTTCCGTCCGGCTCGCGCGAGGTAGGCGGCGGCCGTCAGGCCGTTGTGGCCGCCGCCTATCACGATCACGTCGTACTTCACGGCGCGATTCTATCGCGCCACTCGCGGGCCCCGGACGGGAATCAGTGCGCTCGCGTGATGGTAATCGTTGCCGCGTTGAACGTGCGTCGCGCCAGAGGCGCGAGGGCGCCTGTGACAACGACCTTGACGCTCGGCCGCAGCGTGGCGCACGTGCCGCCGACGTAGGTTGTCGCGGCATCCGCGACGATGGTCAACCCCTTGAGATTGAATGTAACCGTCGGACAGGCGCCACGGAAGCTCGACACCGTGCCGTCGTGCGGTCCCGCCCCATGATGCGGGTTGCCTTCTCCGTCGTCGTCATCTTCGTCGTCATCGTCGTCGTCGTCGGTCCGTATCTCGACACGGCTTGCGAGCACAGTTCCATTCGCCTGTAGCGTGCCTCGAACGCGGACGTTGACGCCATTCAGCACCTGAACGCACGTTCCGCCCGCGAACACGGTCGCTGCATTGGTCACCACCGTGCGCGTTGCCACGACGAAGGTGATCGCCGGGCACACGGCGGGAAGGCTGAGGCCGCTGACGGTTCCCTCCCACCGGCCAGCGTCGTCATCGTCCTCGTCGGCGTCTTCGAATTCGACGCCTTTTGCGAGCAGCGTTCCATCAGCCCGGCGCTCTGCCCGCACTTCCACTTCAGCCAGCGGTACGAGCTGTGCGCAGAGGCCGCCCTCAAACGTTGTTGCCGCATCCGTCACGACGGATTGCAGTCCCACAACAATCGTCCTTGCGGGGCAGACACCGGTAGCGGACAAGACGACGCCTTCGATCTTGACCATCGTCGTCGTCACCGGAACGCCACCGTCCACGTCGTCGTCGTCCTTGCCTTTGCCCTTGTCGCCCTTTTCTTTGTCGTTACCGTTGCCCAGCGTGCCCGACGCATCGCTTCCATCAGGCGCTTCAAGCGCCAGCGTCGAGGACGGAAGATCCGAAGGCGCAAACGGCAGCGCGGCCTGTGGCCCGCCGCCACATGCGACGAACAGCAGCGTCGACAGGAGCGCCACGGCGAGCGCGGCAGACGTTCTGAGCCGGGTCGTTGATGTCTGTGCGAATTTGGTCATCCGGCTTCAGGGGCAAGTTACGTACCCCACCGGAAGACCTTGGTTTGCGTGGGCTGCGCCGCCACCGCATGCCAATTGCCGTGTATGACCAGCCAGGACTGTAATGGCCGTGTACGCCCTATAATTCGGCCCGTGCCGATCGGGACCGCGTTTCACGAGCGCACCTTCGCGCTGTGCGAGTCGCTGAACTATCGCGAATGGTCAGGCTATTACGCGGTCAGCGCGTATGAGACGCATCACGAGCACGAGTACAACGCCATTCGCAACGCCGCGGCACTGATCGACATCTCGCCCCTCTTCAAGTACCGCGTCACGGGCCCGGATGCCACGCGCCTGGTCGACCGCGTCATCACGCGCGACACCCGGCAGATGCGTGTCGGCCAGGTCTGGTACACGCCGTGGTGCGATGAGCACGGCAAGGTGATCGACGACGGGACGGTGGCTCGCCTGGGCGAGCAGACGTACAGGTGGACGGCTGCGGATCCCAGCCTGCGGTGGTTCCGCCAGAACGCGGCGGGCCTGCGGGCCGAGATCGAGGATGTGTCGGAGCGAGTCGCCGCGCTTGCGCTGCAGGGACCGACGTCCGCTGCGGTGCTGCGCGCCGCGGCCGAGGCCGACATCGATTCGCTTCGATATTTTCGGGTGACGAGCGGGCGCATCGGCCGGGTTCCGGTCGATATCTCGCGCACCGGCTACACGGGTGACCTGGGTTACGAGATCTGGATGCCCGCCGAGTCCGCGATCGAGGTCTGGGACACGCTGATGCGGGAGGGCCGGCCCTTTGATATCAGGCCGGCCGGCATGCTGGCGCTGGACGTCGCGCGTGTGGAAGCGGGACTCCTGCTCATTGACGTGGATTTCAACGGCAGCCGGAAGGCGCTGATCGACGCCCAGAAGTACACGCCGTTCGAAATGGGTCTCGGGCGGCTCGTGACCGTCGACAAGGGCCCGTTCGTCGGGCGAAAGGCGTTGGCGGAGGAAGGGCGCCGCGGACCTTCGCGCATGGTCGTCGGCCTCGAGCTGGACTGGACGGAGGTCGAGGCGCTCTACGAGCGGTTCGCGCTGGCGCCCGTTGCGCCGGCGGCCGCCTCGCGCGTCCCTGTGCCGGTGATGCGAGATGGACAGCAGGTCGGCCGTGCAACCACCACCACGTGGTCGCCGACGCTGAAACGATTGCTGGCGCTGGCGACGATCGACGCGCCGTTTCTCGAGGAGGGGACGCGGCTCGAGGTGGAAGTGACCGTTGAGGCGGTGCGTCAGTACGTCGGCGCGACCGTGGTCACGACGCCGTTCTTCAACCCGCCGCGAAAAACAGCCACGCCGCCTGTCTAACTATCTGGGCGCACTCTGATTCAGTTCCGCGGCCAGCTTGTGCAGCGCCCGCATGACCGCCATGCGCGCTGCGTCGGCGGTCGGGTTTCCGGTCGCCACGGCCACGTCTTCAAACGCGAGCCCCATTTCAAACCGGGCGACGATCAGTTCGCGCTCGGCGGGCGGCAGTCGTTTCATCGCCGCCTCGTACCGCTCGACATTGTTCCCGGCGATCAGGGCCTCTCGAGCGCGCTTGGCTGCTCATCCTCCACGTTTTCGGGCAGCTCCACGTCATGCCCCGGCGCCGCACACGACGAATCTCGTCGCAGATGCGGTTCCTCACCGCCTGACGGAGAAAGGCCTGAAGCGCCCCCACGTGGCGCGACTCGAACGACTCGAGTCGGCCCAGCACACGCATGACGGCCTCTTGAACGACGCGCCCAATCCTCTGCTCGATCTTGCTGGAGTTCCGCGGCAGGTCGTGGTTGATCACCGTGCTGGCTGCCTGCAGGTTGAGGCCCTCGCTCGCAGCGTCAGTGCAAAGCAGGATCTGGAGCCCAGCCGCCCAGCTGCACGCCGTGAGTAACCTCCTGCCCTATAATTCCCGTACCCGGCAGAGCAATGTTACTGAAGGCAGGCGTGCGCCTCGGATCTTACGAAATCCAGTCAGCTCTTGGCGCAGGTGGCATGGGTGAGGTGTATCGAGCCCTCGATACGCGACTGAACCGCCCGGTTGCCATCAAGTTTCTCTCACCGCAACTGGCCGATCCGTCAGCACGCCGTCGCTTTCAGGAAGAAGCCCAGATGGCTTCCGCCCTCAACCACCCGCACATTCTCACTGTGCACGAGGCCGGAGAACTCGAGGACCGCCAATATCTGGTCACTGAATTCATCGACGGTGGCACGCTCAAAGATTGGGCGCATGCGGAGAAGCGGAGTTGGCGTCAGGTCGTGGAACTCCTTGTGGGCGTCGCCGACGGCCTCGCGGCGTCGCATGCTGTCGGCATTCTGCACCGGGACGTCAAGCCCGAAAACATTCTCGTGACCAGGAGCGGCTACGCGAAGCTCGCCGATTTCGGTCTCGCGAAGCTCGACGAGGCCGCGGCGTCTGAAGGGATCACTCGCGCTCCCGCCCACGATCCCACGCGGCAGGGCGTGCTCGTCGGCACGATCGGCTACATGTCCCCCGAGCAGGCGTCTGGGCAACCCGTGGACGCGCGCAGCGACATTTTTTCTCTTGGCGTTGTGCTCTACGAACTGGTTGCAGGCCGACGGCCGTTTGAGGGCAGGACGGACTTCGAAGTGCTGCACACGATCATCCATCAGGAGCCTGAAGCACTTTCGCCCGATCTACCGGTCGGCTTGCGAATGACCGTAGAGAAAGCGATCGAGAAGGACCCCGCCGATCGATACCAGTCCATGCGTGATTTGGTGGTGGATCTCCGTCGAATGGCGCGGCAGAAGGTAACCGAATCAGTGGCCGGTCCGTCGGCAGTGGCAGGAGCCAAGGGATCCCGCCGCTGGGGGTGGCAACGAGCCTCGATCGTGACCGCAGCAATCCTTCTCGGCGTCGCCAGCGCCCTCACGCTGATGCCTCGAACATCCGCAATCCCTGAAAACCCGCTCGAAGCCGCCCGCTTCACCCGATTAACGGATTTTGAGGGGCCTGAGCTGGACGCCGCCATTTCGCCGGACGGCAGGTTCGTCGCCTTCCTGTCCGATCGGGATGGCCCCTTCGATGTGTGGCTGAGCCAGGTGGGCAGTGGGGTTTTTCGTAACCTGACGCAGGGTAAAGACCCCGCGCTGCCGGCCCCCGCCAGGGCGCCGGGTTTTTCGACGGATGGCTCCCAGATCTGGCTGGGCGGTGGTGGGGGAAGGAGGCTGCAGCTCATGCCTCTCATGGGAGGTGCACCTCGTGCCTTCCTGAGCGACCTCGTCGTGAACATCGCGTGGTCTCCAAACGGCTCGCGCTTGGCGTATCACACGCGTGATCCAGGTGATCCGCTCTTCGTGGCGGACCGCGACGGCGCTAATGCCCGACAGCTCTTCGTCAACCCGAACGCCGGTGGACACAACCACTATCCCGCGTGGTCTCCGAACGGTCAGTGGATTTACTTCGTCAGCGGCAGTGTTGCGACCAGAGAGATGGATCTCTGGCGCATCGACGCTTCCGGCGGGACGCCTGAACGCCTGACACAGCACAACAACGATGTCGCTTACGCAACACCGATCGACCAGCGCACGGTCGTCTACGTCGCGCGAGACAGCGATGGCGCGGGACCGTGGCTGTGGGCACTGGATGTGGAGCGCCGGGTCACGCGACGCGTAAGCCTCGGCATCGAGAAATACACGTCAGTATCGGCCAGTGCCGATGGCACTCGCCTTGTCGCGACGGTTGCCAATCCGAGCTCCAGCCTTTGGACCGTGCCGATTCTCGATCGTCCCGCCGGGATGATCGACGCGAAACCGTTTCCGCTCTCAACGGTCAATGCGACGGCACCGCGCTTTTCTGGCTCGTCGCTGTTCTATGCGTCGTCGGGCAGTGCTGGTAACGGGCTGTGGCGGTACCGCGACGGTGAGGCGGTTGAAATCTGGCGAGATGCAGACGCGGTGACGCTCGAGCCTCCAGCGATCTCTCCGGACGGTGGCCGGTTAGCCATTGCCCTGCGCCGAAGCGGGAAACTGCGGATGCACCTTCTCTCGTCGGATGGCGCCGAGCTCCAGCCGCTGACCGATGCGATTAACGCACAAGGCGCCGCGTGCTGGTCGCCGGATGGCAAATCGATCCTGACGGGCGGCAGTGACGCCAAGGGGAGCGGCCTGTTCAAAGTCCCGATTGACGGCGGCCCGCCGGTTCGTCTTGCCACAGGGCAGGCTCTCGACCCCATATGGTCGCCGGATGGCAACTTGATCGTCTACACCGGCACCAATGTGAGTGTCCTCGCGCCGCTCCTCGCCGTTCGCCCCGATGGCACGCCGGTCTCCCTCCCTCCGATCCAGGTGCGCCGTGAAGGAAGGCGTGCCCGGTTCCTGCCCGACGGCAGTGGCCTTGTCTACATGCAGGGAATCGTGCTCGCGCAGGATTTCTGGCTGCTCGATCTGGCGACGCAGCGAACTCGTCCGCTAACCCGGCTGAATCAACAGGCAGCCATGTGGAGCTTTGATATCAGCCCGGATGGCAGACAGATCGTCTTCGACCGGACTCGCGACAATTCCGATATTGTGCTCATCGATCTTGCGGGGCGGAAGCGGCCGTGAGGGCGAGCGACGATCGGCCCTGAGGGGCAACTAGCTCCCTCCGGTCGCGATCCTGAGTAAGAAATCGTACCGAGTAGCGACAACGCGATCGCACCCCTAAATCCTGTTCGAGGTACAGGTGACCGTTGAGGCGGTGCGTCAGTACGTCGGCGCGACCGTGGTCACGACGCCGTTCTTCAACCCGCCAAGGAAAACAGCCGCCCCGCCAGCGTAAAACGGCCTCCACGGGCCACGGAGACACAGAGGCACGGAGACGTTTCCCATGATGTCCTCCGTGTCTCCGTGACTCCGTGGCTTGTGGAAGAAAACGCGGTGCCGATTACGGCTTCCCGGCGCGCGCCAGACGGGCATTCCTGAAAGACCGGATGCACAGCACCACGAACACTGCCGTCAGTATCACCATGGCGGCCTGTGAGAAGACAGCGATTGGGGAACGCGGCCCCACGGGGGTGCGCATCAGGGGAATCAGCGCGCCGACGCACCCCACCAGCGCGACGATCGCCGCCGCGTGCATCGCGTGTTTGCGGACCGATTCCGAGCGGGCGAGGAATCCGAGCCCCACCAGCAGAAGCCCGAAGATCGCCGGAATCAGTGCGGTAAGGCTGCTCGTGCCGGTGAGGAAGTAACCCGCGAGCCCGAGGAGCGTGAGGAGGACGCCAAACACAATCGTGGTCGAGGCCATGGCCGTCATTGTAGTCCTCCATGGGCGTTCTATATCGTCGCGCGCAGGTCAAAGGTCAAAATCAAAAGGCAAATTCTGCCCAGACGTACTTTGACCTTTGCCTTTTGACCTACGCGTTTGTGTTGAGTGTGACGTTGCGCGAGACGGCGCCGAGCGCGTCAACGGCGCAACAAAGCTGCTCGTCGGAAAGATACGGCGCCGGGCCAAGGCGTAGTACCTGACCTCTTGCATCTGTCAGCACCCCATGGGCACGCAGTGCGCGTGAGAGTTCGGCCGCATGCGGCGATCGGATCGCCAGGAAGCCGCCGCGCCGTTCCTCCGGAACCGGTTCGATGTGCGCCACGCTCTCGTGAAGGTCGAGCGCCTCGACGCTGGACTTCAGCAGTGACACCTGCCGCCGGCTGATCTCCCGAAGCCGATCGGCCGTAAGGCCCTGTTGCGCGTGGAACTGGAAGACCGCTGCGCCGCGATAGTGCGCCGTGGGGTCGTAGGTGGCGCCGGCAAATGCCAGCGCGCCGGGGCCATACGGCACGGATCCTGCGGAGCCCTGAACCTCTCCGTCCACCGCGCGGCGCGAGGCCCCTGTTTCCAGAGCTGCAAATTCCGCGAACCAGCCGGTCAGCACCGGCCGCATGCGGCAGCCGGGGGGCACGCGCAGGAACGCGTTGCCCTCTCCGAGCTGACAGTATTTGTAGCCGCCGCCGGTGACGAACGCATCCGCCAGTCCCAGCGCGTCGAGATCGAAGGGCACGACGTTCAAATGATGGTAGGCGTCCACGAGCAACGCGACACCGTGCGTGTGGCACGCGGCCGCGACGAGATTGAGCCCCGGCACGATCTCGGCCGTCTCGTACAGCACCGAGGACACCATCACGCATGCCGTCCGATCGTCGATGGCGGCGGTCAGGCGTGCAGTGAGGGTATCGGCTGGCCGCGCCTGGATGCGGACGATCTCCAGGAGATCGTCCTCCGCGAGGCGATCGACCTGGCGCCTGATGCTGTGGAACTCGCCGTCGGTCGTGATCACGCGGCGGCGCTCGCGAAGCGGCAGCGCCGACAGCCATCGCGTGACCAGCTCGTGACAGTTCTGGCCGAGGGCGATGTGCTCCCCTCTATCGCCAAGGAGCCGGGCGAATCCTTCGCGCACGTCCGATGCCCGCGCTTCGGCCCGCTCCCACTTGTCGTCCACCAGCTCCGCGGCATCCAGCCACGCCTGCTGCTGTGCCTCGAACGCCGTGTCAGGCCACGCCTGGTGCGAGTGGCCGGTCAGGAGCATGCGTTCAGCGACGCGGAAGCGCGAGTAGTGCGCCGCGAGAGGATTCACAATCGCGTCCGAATCTCCCACAAGTCTGGAAACAGGTTCTGTCCAAGCGTCGTCCGCAGATAGCCGGCGCCTGTCGACCCGCCCGTCCCCGGGTTCGTGCCGATCGTCCGCTCCACCATCTTCACGTGGCGATACCGCCACTCTTGCATGCCTTCATCCAGATCCACCAGGCGCTCGCACAATTCGGCGTTCTTGGTGTCGTGCCGGTACACGTCAATGAGCACCTGCTGAACGGCCTCAGACGGTTGAATGGGCTGAATGACGTCGCGCGCGCGTTGCTCCGGGGGTACGGCGTATCCCTCGCGGGCCAGGTAGTGCAGGAAGGCATCCCACAGGGTCGGTTCCGCATATCGCTTCTGCAGGGCCGTACGCGCGCGGCTGCTCTCGGGGAAGCGCGTAACGGCTGCGTCGCTCTTGCGACCGAGCACGAACTCGATCTGCCTGAACTGGTCCGACTGAAATCCGCTCGCGGCCTGCAGGCGCTCGCGAAACGTCAGGAACTCGAGCGGGGTCATCGTCTCCAGGATGTCCAGCTGAGCGACGAGCACCTTGAGGATCGTGAGGATCCGCTTCAGGGTGTGTTGCGCGCGATACGTCTCGTCGCCCGTCAGCAGCCTCGTCACCTGATCGAGCTCGTGCAGCAGCTCCTTGAACCACAGCTCGTACACCTGGTGAATGACGATGAACAGCATCTCGTCGTGTTCGGGACCGGCGGAGCGGGGCTGCTGAAGCGAGAGGAGCTCGTCGACCTTGAGGTAGGTGCCGTACGTCACCGCTGCGTTCGTAGTCGCATCAGTCATCGCGTTACGTCCGATCCGACGTCGAGCCCGACCGCGCGCATCAGCGCAATCGCGTTGCTGCGCGTCACCGGGCCCGGCTTCATGCGGTAGTCGAAATGAATCTCGCCGCCCTCGAATTGATCCTCGAAATGGACGTTGGCGGCGCGCGGCGCGAGGTCGTGGGCGATGGCAGTCAATGCCAGGTCGTGCGTGGTGATCAAGCCAATGGCCCCGCGATCGAGGAGGCTCCGCAGGATGCCCGAGGCGCCCTGCAGCCGGTCGTGCGAATTGGTGCCGTGGAACAGCTCGTCGAGAAGAAACAACAGCGGCACCGGCCCGCGCGCCGTGTCGGCCAGCTCGCGGATGCGAGTGATCTCGGCAAAGAACCGCGACCGTCCTTCCTGCAGTGAATCCTGGATGCGGAGTGTGGCCCCAATAGCGAGTGGCGTCATCCGCAGCCTGGCGGCTCGAACCGGTGCACCAGCGAGCGCCAGGACAGCGTTGATCCCCACTGTTCGCAGCAGCGTGCTCTTGCCCGACATGTTGGAGCCGCTGACGATGAGCAGGCGGGTGTCGCCCCACAGCCGGATGTCGTTCGGCACCATTCGCGCCGCGGGGAGCAGGGGATGGCCGACGGACGAGCCGTCAAAGCCGGCGCCCTCGGAGGCGATCTCCGGCCACACGTCGTCGGGGTGCTCGTACCGGTACGCCGAGAGCGAGCTGAGCGCCTCAAAATCACCAACGGCCCCCTGCCACGTGCGGACCTGCGAACCGTGTCGATGTCGCCAACGCTCGATCGCCCAGGCGAGATGGGTCCCCCAGAGCAGCGCCGCGGCAACAGGCGCAAAGAACTGATTGTGCTGCCAGTCGTGCAGCTCGACGAGCCGGTGCAGGCGGCGGATGGCGACCGAGGCGGGGGGGGGGCGCGCACGCGGGCCGCCCAACCAGCGCTGGCTTGTCGGGTCGCGTAGCGACCCGACAGTGTCGGGCGCATCGAGCTGACCGCGAAGCGTGGCGAGCGCCGCGGTCTTGAAATCCTCACGCTCGAGACGACCGAGGACGTGCGCGAGGACGTCCAGGTCGCGGGCCGGCGCTTCCGCCGCGTGGAGCGCCTGCTGCACGCCCCGGCGCTGCGGAATCGAGAAGGCGGCTTGCAGGAGAAGCACCGCAATCAGGTACGCGTAGTCTCCAGCGATCGCCCAGTACGTAGCGGCGCCAATCGTGCCGGTCGTGAACGCGGCCGCCGCGCCCCTCAGCCATCGCGCTGACGGCATGGGCGCCCCTTCAGCCCACGTGACGAGCGCATCGCTGTCGACGCCCGCCCTGACGTCGGCTCCTGCCAACGACACGGCCTCGCGCAGGTCGAGGGCGGGGGTCAGTTCCGCGACGGCGTCCTGCCGGGCGCGCACCTCGTCCAGCGAGGCCGGGTGCGTCAACCATGTCGCCAGCCTCTCTTCGCCCGCGCGCGTACGGGCGAGCGACAACAACTCGAAGAGGGAACCCCGGCCGAACAGATCCAGGTCGTTGGCGTACAGGTGGTGCTCGTCTAAAAACCGCTCACCCGGCTCGCCGGTGCCGGCCCACCGGTCCTCGATCCGCGCAAGGCCGCGCTCGTAGAACAGGATCGAACGTTCGGCGACCGAATGCGCCCGAATCACTCGATCATGCCGATGGATCAGAACCGCAAAGACAATGACGGGCAGGGGAAGCGACCAGGTGGCTACGGTGCCGCGCCACCAGAGGGCGAAAAGGATCGCCCCGGCCAGAAACGTGACGAGCCGTGCGTGGCTGAGCAGACGGTTGCGCCTGGCCAACGCGCGAAACGAAGCCTGCCTGCTGGCCAGGCGCGGGCGGTACTCGTCAGCGGGGGCCTGAGGCATCCCGCCATTTTCGCCTCTCGCCGGGTCTACAACGCAAGACCCGGCCTACGAGGATTTGTTGGGACGGCAAGACCCAGTCTACGAGAAGCAAGACCCGGCCTCCGGGAAGCAAGACCCGGCCTACGAGAAAGCCTGGCCCGACTGCGAGGGTTTGCGGGGCGGCTTTCTCGGCTGTTGCCCGGATTTGCAGGGCGGGTCGCGTGCTTCAGACAATCGATTATGTTATAGTACAAAAATACTTACGTAACAGTTCAAATGAGGGTTTCCGGACGGACGGCGGCCGCGATTGCAGCCTCGCTCGAACAGAGTGTCCACACCGGCAAGCGGGAGCCCGGCGAGGCGCTCCCGACCGTTCGCGAATTGGCGGCCACCCTCCGCGTCAGTCCCGCGACGGTGGCCGCCGCCTATAAACTCCTGCGCGCGCGCGGGTTGGTGGCCGGCCAGGGGCGTCGCGGCACGCGCGTCGCGTCCGGTCCCGTCACCCCAGCCACGGTGGCGTCTCCTTCTGTGCCCACCGGCACCGTCGACCTGGCCACCGGCAATCCCGACCCGGCCTTGCTTCCCCCGATCGAGCCGGCGATTCACTCCATCGAGGGCGATCTGCAGCTGTACGGCAGCGTGCCGGATCGCAGCGGTCTCGTGGCCTTTGCGGCCGCCGAGTTCGAGGCGGACGGCATTCCAGCCCGGGCCCTCGCGGTGCTGAGCGGCGCGATGGACGCGATCGAGCGCATCCTGCGGGAGCACCTGCGCACAGGCGACCGCGTCGCGGTGGAAGACCCATCCTTTCCAGGCATCATCGATCTGGTCTCCGCCTCCGGGTATCCCGCGGTTCCTTTCGCGGTGGACGATGAAGGTCCGGTGCCAGACGCCCTCGCGGCCGCGCTTGGACGCGGATGCGGGGCGGTCATCGTGACGCCGCGCGCGCAGAACCCGACCGGCGCCGCGATCACCGGCGAGCGGGCGGGCGAGTTGCGGCGTGTGCTGCGCCGGTTCCCCGACGTTGTGCTGATTGAGAATGATTACGCCGGACCGGTTGCCGGGACCCCGGTGCAGACGCTGCGCAGCGCGTCCCACAACCGGTGGGCGGTCGTGCGGTCGACCTCGAAGTTCCTCGGCCCAGACCTGCGGGTGGCCGTGATGGCCGGCGATGACATGACGGTGGCGCGTGTGCGCGGCCGTCAGGCCCTGGGTGCGCGCTGGGTCAGTCACATCCTCCAGCAGTTGGCGCTTGCGCTCTGGTCGGACCCGTCGAGCGGGCGGCGGCTGGCCAGGGCAGGGGAGATCTACTCGCAGCGGCGCAATGCGGCGCTCGCGGCGCTTGGTGCGCACGGGGTCGAGGCGCGTGCCCGCTCGGGTTTCAACCTGTGGGTGCCGGTCCGCGACGAAGCGCGCCTTGTCCGCGCGCTGAGTGAACGCGGATGGGCGGTCGCCGCGGGCGAGCGGTTCCGGATTCAGGCCGCGCCCGGGATCCGGGTCACTATCTCGACGCTGCAGCCCGTGGACGCCGGCCGCTTTGCCGCAGACCTGGCGGAGGCGCTCCATCCTGCAACGGCAGGGTTTGCGTGATCCCGCACGGCGGGGGCGGGTCTAAAGACCCGCCCCTACATCCATCTGGGCCACCATCCCTGTGGCGTACCTTCGTGTATGGGGACTACATTTCCATGTAGGGGCGGACCTTCAGGTCCGCCCCCGCCCGTCTCCCGGCGAGCAGCGGCGTATTGAGAAACCGCACCAGCGGGGTGACCGCCCGGAAAATTCGCAGCAACTCGGAGTAGAAGCGGGCGTTGGTCGCGAACTCCGCCTCGAATTCCCGGCCGGCAAGAAATTGTTTAAACCGTAAGTACTCGGCCGCCGGGTGATCCGCGACGTACCCCCGCGGCATGCCGGAAAGGCGTTCACCATCAAGCGTGCCGACGGCACGGCGAAAGGAGGGACCGGTGGCGATGCGGTGCAGGGCCCGGTGGTTGCCGGCAATGTGCGCGCGGATCAGGCGCAAGTCAGCGGCGGGGGGCATATACAGCCCTCCGCCGATCCAGACCCATTTCGGTGCCACCTCCAGATAGAGGCCCGAGCCTTCATTGCGGGGAAAGCCTTTCGACGGGAAATGCGCCGCGATGTGGGCCTTGAGCGGCGACTTGTCGCCGCTGAAGCGGGTGTCGCGGTAAATCCGGTACAGCGAGACCCGTGGATCCGAGATCAACTCGGGCGCGAACCGCGGCAGATCCGCCGTAAGCTGCGCCAGCAGCGCGACCATCGGCCCACGCACGTGCTCCTCGTATTGCGGCTTGCGGAGCCGGAACCATTCGCGGTCGTTGTTGCGTTTCAGCGCTCGGAGGAATGCCAGCGTCTTGCGGGAGAACGGCGACTTCACGGGACGTATAACCTATGACCTCTGGTCCGGCTAAAAAGAGCCTGTGAAAAACCTGTCAATTCCCAACCTCCAACGCCCACAGGAACGATTCGGGAATTGGGAGTTGGGAGTTGACGCATTTTCACACGCTCTGAAGCCGGCCCCTACGCACGCTTGAGCGGATAATACATCGGTAATGGCGTCTATTCTGTCAGACGCGACACGTGCCGCGCTCGTTGCCGATCTGCGGGCGCTGCTCGGCGAACGCTGCACGACCAATCCCACGCAACTCGAGCACCACAGCCACGGCGAATCCTGGCACCCACCCGGCGAACCGGACGTCGTCGCATTTCCCCTCAGCACCGATGAGGTCATCGGAATCGTGCGTGCCGCCGCGCGGCACGGCGCCCCGGTCGTGGCGTTCGGTGTCGGCACCTCGCTCGAGGGTCATGTCAATGCGGTGCGGGGTGGGATTTCAGTCGATCTCTCAAGACTGAACCGCGTGCTTCGCGTCAGCGCCGAAGACCTTGACTGCGACGTCGAGGCCGGGGTGACGCACCGCCAGTTGAACAAGGCGCTCGCCAATACCGGCGTTCGTTTCTGGGTCGATCCCGGTGCGGATGCCACGATTGGAGGGATGGCAGCCACGCGCGCGTCGGGGACGACCGCGGTGCGCTACGGAACGATGCGCGAAGCGGTGCTGGGATTGACGGTCGTGCTGGCAGACGGGCGGGTCATCCACACCGGCGGCCGCGCGCGCAAATCTGCCTCCGGCTACGACCTCACGCGACTGTTCGTCGGATCGGAGGGGACGCTTGGCATCATCACAGAAGTGACGCTTCGCCTGTATGGCCTGCCGGAAGCTGTGTCAGCCGCGGTCTGCCCGTTCGAGACGCTGGAAGGCGCTGTCCAGACGGTCATGACCACGATTCAGCTCGGAATCCCGGTCGCGCGGATCGAGCTGCTGGACGAGGCGCAGATGGAGGCGTCCAACCGCTATTCGCGGGTGAACTATCCCGTGAAGCCGACGCTCTTTTTCGAGTTTCATGGGACGAGTGCCGACGCCGTCGCCGAGCACGCAAGGACGGTCCAGGAGTTCGCCACGGAAAATGGCGGGCCCGACTTTCACTGGGTGACGACACCGGAGGATCGCGACAAGCTGTGGCGGACGCGCCACGATGCGTTTCATGCGGCGTGCGCGCTGCGCCCCGGACATAAGCCCTGGACGACGGATGTGTGCGTGCCGATCTCGCGGTTTGCGGAGTGCGTGCTCGAGACCCGGCGCGACGTGCAGAACACAAAATTGGTGGCGCCTCTGGCGGGTCACGCCGGCGACGGCAACTTTCATCTGGTCATCCTCATCGACCCAAACGACCCCTCTGTGTTGGTCGAGGCGAAGGGGCTGAACGCCCGCCTCATCCGACGCGCGCAGGCCATGGGCGGGACGTGCACCGGCGAGCATGGCGTTGGCCTCGGCAAGATTGATTACCTGCCCGTCGAGCACGGCGCAGCGGTCGACGTGATGAAGGCAATCAAGCGCGCGCTCGATCCGGACAACCTGATGAACCCGGGTAAGATGCTCACCATCTGAGAATGTTCAATCGGCGATTTGAGCATCGGAAATACCAGTGATCACGAGGATCCTTTCGATTCTCAGATCGAGTATTGCAGATTCTTAGATGGCAAAAGCTCGCAAATCGTCTCTCTCGCTGTTCGACTTCGCGGAAACACCTGAATCGTCGTCGCGCGTTCCGCCTCCGCCCGGAGGGTTTACCGAGGCGGTGGCGCTGCACGAGGCCGCGCAGAGCCGGTATCTCAATTACGCGCTCTCGGTCATCACCTCCCGCGCCCTCCCTGACGTTCGGGACGGACTGAAGCCGGTACAGCGCCGGATTCTCTACACGATGTGGGAGCAGAACCTGACGGCCGACGCCAAGCACCGCAAGTGTGCAAAGGTGGTCGGCGACGTCATGGGGAGCTTCCATCCTCACGGCGACGCCGCGTTGTACGAAACGCTGGTCCGCATGGCACAGCCGTTTGCGCTGCGGTATCCCCTGGTTGATGGCTCCGGCAATTTCGGATCGCTCGACGGCGACAGCGCGGCGGCGATGCGGTACACGGAATGCCGCCTGGCGCGCATCGCCGACGAGATGCTCGCGGAGATCGACCGGTCGACCGTGCCCTTCAAGCCGAACTACGACGGCACGAAGACAGAGCCGGTGGTGCTGCCGGCGCGAATTCCCAATCTGCTGATCAACGGCACCACTGGGATCGCCGTCGGCATGGCCACCAATGTGCCGCCGCACAACCTGGCCGAGGTGTGCGCCGCACTCGTGAAGCTGCTCGACAACCCCGATCTGAGCAGCGTTCAGCTCTGTCGCTACGTGAAGGGCCCCGACTTTCCAACCGGTGGCCAGATCCTGAATTCGGCCGATGAGCTCAAGGACATCTACAAGACCGGTTCCGGCACCGTGCGCCTGCGGGCCACGTGGGAAGAAGGTCCGGCGTCCCGCGCGGGGCAGAAGCTCTTCATCACGAGTGTTCCGTACGCCACCAACAAGGCCGTCCTGGTCGAGCGCATCGCCGACGTGGTGCTCTCACGCAAGCTGCCGCCGCTCCTCGACGTGAGGGACGTCTCCACCGATGACGTGCGCATCGAGCTGGAAATCAAGAAAGACGCCGATCCGCGGATGGTGATGGCGTATCTGTTCAAGAACACCCCGCTTCAATCGAATGTCATCGTCAACCTGACGTGCCTCATTCCAACCGAAAACGCGGAAGTCGGGCGGCCAGAGCGCCTCGATCTCAAGGCCATCCTCTGGCACTTCCTGCATTTCAGGCTCGAGGTGGTGACGCTCCGGCTGAATCACGAGCTCGCCGCGCTGCGGAAGCGGATTCACATCCTCGAGGGGTTCGAGAAGATTTTCGATGCGCTCGACGAGATTCTCAAGTTGATCCGCAAGTCCGACGGCAAGGTGGACGCCGCCGCGAAGATCATCAAGCGCTTCGAGCTCGATGCCGGGCAGACCGACGCGATCCTCGAGCTGAAACTGTACCGGCTCGCCCGCCTCGAGATTCTCGTGATTCAGAACGAGCTCGACGACAAGCGGAAGCGGGCGCGCCAGATCAGCGGACTGCTGAAGGATGAGGACGCGCGCTGGACGATCGTTCGCGACGAGATCGAGGAGATCGAGAAGAAGTACGGAGGCAAGACGGACACGCGGCGATCATTGATCGAATCCGCCGAGGAGGTTGCGTTCACAGCCGACGACTTCATCGTCGAGGAGGACAATGTCGTCATCGTGTCGCGCGACGGCTGGCTGAAGCGGCAGAAGGAAGTGCGCGATCTGTCGACGACGCGTCTGCGGGAGGGCGATGCGGTGCTCGCGGTCCAGCCGGGCAGCACGCGCGCGGCCGTGGCGCTGTTCACGAACTTCGGCGCGGCCTACACGTCGCGCATCATCGACGTGCCGGCGTCGACCGGCTACGGCGAGCCGGTGCAGAAGCTGTTCAAGCTCCGCGACGGCGAGAAGGTCATCGCGGCGTACAGCCTCGACCCGCGCGCCATTGGCGACATTGGCACGCGCAAGGAGGGTCGGCCGCCGCCGGTGCACGCGCTGGCCCTGACGAGCGACGGGTACAGCCTCCGGTTCAGTTTCGAGCCCTTCGTGGAGCCCAGTACCCGCGCGGGACGCCGGTATGCGCGGCCGTCAAAGGGTGTCGAGGTCGTGGGTGTCGCGAGGGTGACGGGCGACGAGGTGGTCATCGCGGCGACGCAGGGCGCGCGCGCCATCCTGTGCCGCGCGGACGAAGTGAACTATCTCTCCGGCGCGGGCAAGGGCGTGATCCTGATCAAAATCCGCGGTGGCGAGGACCGGGTCATCGGCTTCATCGCGTCGGCCGGCGATCGCGATTTGCTGCGCGTGGAGACGAGCCGCGGCAGCGAGCAGACGATCAGCACGGCGAAGTACGAAGTAACGGGACGCGGTGGCAAGGGGCGCGAGCTGCTGCAGCGCGGCCAGTTCACGCGCGTCATTCCCGCGGAGGTCGAAAATCCGCAGCCGCTGGAAGTGTAGGGCTGAAAATGTGGGGGCGGACCTTCAGTAGACCGCCTTTCATTTCCACGTGCCACGGAGACACGGAGACACGGAGGCATTCATTAGGAATTTGTCTCCGTGCCTCTGTGCCTCCGTGGCCCGTCAACGTGAAAACGGTCCCCCCCGGCCACCATGAACAAAATCGCACGGCTGCTGCTCGTGGTCGTACTCGGAGGCGTCGTGCTGAAGGGCCTTGTCGCATTGCTGGAACCGCGGCTCGTGTTCTTTCCCAACCGCGGCGAAGACGTCACTCCCGCCAGCCTCGGCCTCCGTTACGAGCGGGTGCCGCTGACCACATCGGACGGCGAGCATCTCGTCGCCTGGCAACTCGAACCGGAGCGGCCGCTCGCCGACATCGTCTATTTCCACGGCAACGGTGGCAATCTATCCCTCTGGCTGCCGCCCCTCGCCGCCCTGCATCGCTTGCAGTACCGGGTGCTCGCGGTGGACTATCGCGGCTACGGCCTCAGTACCGGATCGCCGACGGAGGAAGGCGTGTTCCTGGACGCCGAGGCGATCGTCCGCCACGCGGCGCGCGGGCGCCGGCCCGATCGGCCGCTCGTCTTCTGGGGCCGTTCGCTCGGCGCCGCCATTGCCGCGTCTGCCACCCGGCATGTCGTGCCTGACGGCCTCGTCCTGGAAGCCGGCTTTCCCGACAAGGCGGCTGTCATTCGGGGACAGCCGCTGCTGCGTGTGCTGAACGTCTTCGGGTCGTATCGGTTCGCGACGTCCGAGCTGCTGCGTGATTTCCGGCGGCCCGTGCTCGTCATGCACGGCGATCGCGACACGATCGTGCCCTTTGCGCTCGGCCGGGAGCTGTTCGAGGGCCTGGCGTCACCCAAGCAGTTCGTGGCCATCAGGGGCGCCGACCACAACGACTTCCTCGATCGCGGCCGCCTCGACTATTGGGACCCGGTCGTCCGTTTCATCGAAGGGCTGGGGCGGTGACGTATACTGAATGAGGTCCTTCTAGCGGACCAGTCACGCCACAGCGACCCGCCCGGAGCATTTCAGCCCGCGTCGCTAGACGCGCGAAAGACCAATGAACGTCACGACAGACACACGCAGTACCCGTATCGCCGTCTTCATCGATTTCGACAACGTCGAAATCGGCGTCAAGAATACGATTGGCGGTCAATTCGACATCGGCCTCGTGCTCGAGGCCATCAAGGAGCGCGGCGAGATCGTCACGAAG
>Ga0184637_10001129_pt1 | contig 18626 bp, 16 predicted proteins | sample PLM3_127_b2_FD_133143 | JGI IMG/M metagenome (GOLD analysis project Ga0184637, IMG submission 133143) | Groundwater sediment microbial communities from an aquifer in East River, Colorado, USA - PLM3_127_b2 | ecosystem: Environmental > Terrestrial > Soil > Riparian zone | place: USA: East River...
CCCGGGAAGGGCTTCGTCGATTGGGTGCGGGAGCGTCTCCGCCGGAGCGAGGATCTTCCTCTCGTTGCGGATCAGACGGGCTCTCCGACGAGCGCCCGAGAGCTCGCGGCGGCGATCTTGACGTTGGCCGAGGGGCAACATCGCGGTCTTTTCCACTTCGTCAACCAGGGCGAAGCGAGCTGGCTCGCGCTCGGTCATGCGGTCGCGGACGAGCTCGCCCTCTCCCCCGCCAGGATCCGGGCGATCCGGGCGGCCGATCTGAAACGTCCCGCGCCCCGGCCGCGCTACTCGGTCCTCTCGGTCGAGCGTTTCGAAAAGTCGACGGGCCGAACCGTCACCAGCTGGAGGGAAGCCCTCCACAACTACCTATCAGGAGTCCTCAACCCGAGCGCAGCGCGAGCCGAAGGCGAGTCGCGAAGCGAGAGTCGCGGGGGTGGGGCCCCGCGACACTGAATAGGAGTCATCGCTTGCGCGTACTGATTACTGGAATCACCGGCTTCGCCGGGAGCCATCTGGCGGAGTACGTTCTCTCCGAGCATCCCGGATCCGAGGTTTACGGCACCCAGCGCTGGCGCAGCCGGACCGAGAACATCCGGGGCATCGAATCGAAGATCCAGCTTCTGGAGTGCGACCTCCGCGATCAAAGCTCGGTCACCGGGCTCATCGAGAGGGTTCGGCCGGACCGCATCTTCCATCTCGCGGCGCAGAGCTTCGTCCCCTCGTCCTGGAACGCGCCCGCGGAATCGCTCACCACGAACATCCTCGGACAGCTCAACCTGTTCGAAGCGGTCCGCGCCGCCCGCATCGATCCCTGGATCCAGATCGCCTGCTCGAGCGAGGAGTACGGACTCGTGCTCGAGCACGAGCTCCCCATCCGGGAGACGAACCCCCTGAGGCCCCTTTCCCCTTACGCGGTCAGCAAGGTGGGCCAGGACTATCTGGGCTATCAGTACTTCAAGAGCTTCGGGACCAAGGTGGTCCGGACGCGCGGCTTCAATCACGACGGACCGCGCCGAGGGGACGTCTTCGTCTCGTCGAATTTCGCGAAGCAGCTTGCGGCCATCGAGAAGGGCAAGAAACCCCCGGTCATCTACGTCGGAAACCTCGAAGCCCGCCGCGACTTCACGGACGTGCGGGACATGGTGCGCGCCTACTGGCTCGCGCTCGACGGCGGCTGCGAGCCGGGCGAGGCCTACAACATCTGCACCGGAAAGGACTACTCGATCCAGCAGGTCCTGGACGAGCTCATCCGGATGTCGGGGATCAAAGTCGAGGTACGGGAGGATCCCGAGAGGCTCCGGCCCTCGGACGTGCCCGTCCTTCTCGGAGACAGCTCCAAGTTCCGGAAGGCCACGGGCTGGGAGCCGTCGATTCCGTACGATCGAACGCTCCGCGACATGCTCGACTACTGGAGAGCGGAGACCGGCTGAGTGCGCGCGCTGGTCACCGGAGCCGCTGGCTTCGTCGGGCGCCATCTCACAACGCATCTCCTCTCCCAGGGCCACGAGGTCTCTGGCCTCGTTCATCCCACGGACGGAGGACCGGGCTCTCTCGGGCCGCGGGTCGAGGTGTTTCCGCTCGACATCCTCGACGAGGCGGCACTCGGCGCCGCCCTCCGCGACTTCGCTCCGGACACAATCTTCCATCTCGCGGCCTTCTCCAATCCGGAGGGATCGTGGAAGGAGGCCCGGCGCACGCTCGAGACCAACATCATCGGCGCTCACAACCTCCTGTCGGCGGCGACGGAGACTGGCCGAAAACCGCGGATGCTCCTCGTGGGCTCGGCCCAGCAGTACGGGGACGTGTCGGCCGACGCCCAGCCGATCGGAGAGGAGCAAGAGCAAAAACCGCTCACGCCGTATGCCGTGAGCAAGACCTCTCAGGAGCTCTTGGGGCGGCGCTCGTTCTGGTCCGAGGAGCTTCCGGTGTACGTCACGCGGTCGTTCAACCATACCGGGCCCGGGCAGGCCGACTCCTACGTCTCGTCGAGCTTCGCCCGCCAGGTGGCGGAAGTGGAGAAAGGAACGCGGGAGCCCGTCATCCGCGTTGGGAATCTTTCAGCCCGGAGGGACTTCACCGACGTCCGTGACGTCGCCGCCGCCTACTCCGCGATCGTGGAGAGAGGAGAGCCGGGACGGCCGTACAACGTCTGCCGCGGCGAGGCGGTCTCGATCGGCGAGGTTCTGGAGGAGCTGGTTCGGCAGTCCCGCTCTCCCGTACGGGTGGTGGTGGATCCCGAGCGGTATCACGCTCTCGACGCTCCCTTGATCGTCGGGGACCCGGCGAGACTCAAGACCGAGACCGGCTGGTCCCCGCGATACTCCCTGCACGAAACCCTCCGCGACCTGTTAGACGACTGGCGCTCGAGGCTCTAGATGGGGAAGTGTAAGAAGGGGGATGGGGAGATTAGGAGGAGATGGGGAGATGAATGAAACCCCGATCGATTATCTTCCTATCTCCTCCCGTCTCCCTGTCCCCCTTGCCTTGGATTTTCTTCTTCTGTAGGAGTGAAGTACTGAGATTGTTTCGGGGCGCGGTGCTCTTCACGAGCTTCGTCGTCTCTGCCGCCCTTCTCGCTCGCTGGCCTATCGCGTCTCATGACGTCGAGCACTACATCGGGCCCGACGAGGGCGAGGTCGTCGAGAACGTGCTCGAGATGGTCAAGAGGGGGGACTTCGATCAGCGGCACCCCGGCTACCCCGGCCTTCATTTCTATCTGCAGAGGATTCCGGTAGAGGTGCGTCTCGTCATCGATTCCCGCTCTCTCGCGGAGATTCCACGCGCCGAGTTCTATCTCGGAGCGAGACGAATGACTCTCGTCGCCGGAGTCGCGACCGCCGCCGTGGTTTTCGCCTGTGGCGTTCGTTTCCTTTCTCCCTGGGGCGCCGGCGTCGCGGCGGCTCTGACCGCGTTTTCTCCCCTCGCGTTTCGCGAATCGGCGGTCGTCAACCCTGACTTGATGCTCGGCCTCTTCGTCGCCACAGCACTTCTCGCGGCGCTTCGGCTTCAGGAATCACCCGCACCTCGCCGGTACCTCTTGGCCGGAATTGCGGTGGGTCTCGCGACCGCGGTGAAGTACACCGGGGCTTTCACCGTCGTTCCCTATGCGATGGCAGCGATGCTCGCCCCCGGGCCAAAGAGGAGCCGCGGATGGACTCTTGCGGGGCTTTCAGCGGCTCTCGCCGCTTTCGCGATCGCAAGCCCCTACACCTTCGTGAATCTTCTGGAATCGGCGCGGGGAGTCGAGAGGCACTTCGGCTACTACCGGGCGAGCCATATGAACGCCGCGCTCGAGGTCCTGGAATCGCTCGCGACGCGCGGGGTTGGGCTCGTGGGCGCGATCCTCGCGCTCTTCGGAGTGGCCGCCGCGCTTTGGACCCGGGAGCCGAGACGGCTCATCGTCCTCGGTTATCCAGCGATCTACCTTCTGGTCTTCGCGTTGTTCGATCGAGCCTTCCCGCGCCACGCCCTTCCCCTCCTCCCCGCGGCCGCCCTTCTTGCCGCTTCCTCCGTCTCGCGGACCGGCGGAAGAGCCCGATGGGTGCTCGCTCTCCTGCTCCTTGCCGGGCCTGCCTTCGGAAGCCTCGAGCTCTGGAAACGCGCCGGGAGGCCGTCTCCCGCCGATCGCGCCCTCGTCTGGGCGCTCTCCGCCATCCCCGAGGGCAGCCGCGTTCTCCAGGATCAATGGACGCCACGACTCGACGAGGAACGGTTCCGGGTCCATCGGCTCCGCGTCGAGGAGCAAGTCTTCGCCGGAAACTTCGACTGGGTGTTCTACTCGGGCTATCCGCCGGGGATCGACGTCTCCCGCCTCAGAGAGGTCGGGCAATTTCCAACGAGAGATGCCCTCGGCGCGGGGATTTCCGTGCACGAAGTGCCGGAGCGCGGCGTCCTCATGGGGACGACGCTTCCCGCGGGGACGGCCTCGGTCGAGATCGGCGCGGGCGAGCTTCCCTTTTTCGGTGAGGGATTCGATCTGCCGCGCCCGGGCGCCTACGGAACCGAGCGACTGTCCAAGGGCGAGAGCTCCGAGCTCTTCTTCGTGCTGCCGGTGGGGGCGGAGCCTTCCGATCTGGCGATCGATCTCTCGATGGCCGCGGCGGCGGGCGCGGTCGAGACCGCGGTCGAGCTGAACGATCGTCCCGCGGGGCTTCTGTTTCTGGAAGGACCCGAACCAGAGAGGAAAGGGGTGATGGTGAAGGCGGAGCTCCTTCAGGAGGGTCTAAACCGCCTGGTGCTGCGCTACGGTGAGACCGTCAGGCTTTCCCGCCGCCACCGCGAGGCAGCCGTCCGTTTCTACGGGATGCGTCTCACTCGTTATTGAAGTCGACGCCGTCCTCGCTGAACTCGAGATCGTGTCCCGACTTGTCCGCCTCCCACGAAGAGCCGGACTGGTCGCCGTCTCCCGGCTCGCGTGGCTTCGAAGGCGGAGGCGCTACCGCTACCGCTCCCGGATCGGACGCGGCGCCTGGCTGCGCGGAATCGGTGCCGAATCGCCCGACTACGACGCGGGCGACGCGCAGGAGCGATCCCTTCAGCATGTACCCGGGCTGCAGCTCCTTCAGCACCATTCCATCCTGGGACTCGTTGGGCACGTCCTCCAGACCCGCGGCCTCGCTGTGCGTGGGGTCGTACGTCTGACCCCGGACGAAGATCTTCTCGAGCCCCTCTTCCTTGAGGAGCTGAACCAGGCGGGAGCGCACGAGCATGATCCCCTGGAGCACGGAGTCCGGATCGAAGGCGTTCTCGATCGAATCGATGGCGCGGTCGAGGTTGTCGAGCACTTCCACGAAGCGCGCGATGAAGTCGCCCTTCGACTGCTCGAATTTCCGCCGCTCGGTCTTTTCGATGCGCGTTCGGAGCTTTTCCGTCTCCTCTTTCTTGCCGCGGTAGGCCTCCATGACCTGCTCGATCTGGCGGTCCTTGTTTTCGAGCTTGGCCCGGAGCGCGCGCAGCTCTTGAATCGTTTCCTCGGGGAGCACGGGTGCTTGCGGACGCGGAGGAGGAGGCGGCGGCGGCGAAGGCTCGGGGAGCGCGGCGACGCCTGACTCCTCCACGAGCTCGTAGACATCCCCCGCTTCTTCGGGAATGCGCGAGGCTGGCTCTTCCCCGCCTCCGTCGGAATCCGCGGATTCGGGCGCCAACCGTGGGAGCCTGTCCCTCTGTTTGTCCAAACTCACGGCCCCGTCTTGCCTGGGTAGCGCTGATTGTGTCCTTAATGAACGAGAACCCAACCAGTGTAACCGAATTCCGAGGTGTGCGATAGTGCGTACCCCGGGCGGCCACCTGGCCGCAAAAAAAGAAATACAAGGGGGATGGGGAGATGGGAGGAGATGGGGAGATGAATATGAATCAGGACCTATTGGGTCCAATTCTATCCCCATATCTCCTCCTATCCCCCTATCCCCCTTGTATTGGATTTAAGTAGCGCAGTACTTAGATTCGCTCCTTTTGGCGGGAACCGGTAAGATGGGCCTTCTTCAAGAGGAGCGCCCGTGGGCCAGGAGCTGCAGGTTTCGCTGAGACAGGCGGATCCGGAAATCGCCTCCGCGATCCTGAAGGAGACCCATCGCCAGGGCGGCGGTCTCGAGCTCATCGCCTCCGAAAATTTCGTGAGCCTCGCGGTCCTCGAGGCCACGGGCTCGGTCTTCACGAACAAGTACGCGGAGGGCTACCCCGGCCGGCGCTACTACGGAGGCTGTGAGTTCGTCGACGTGGTAGAGCGGCTCGCGATCGCGCGCGCGAAGGAGCTCTTTTCCGCCGAGCACGCGAACGTTCAGCCGCACAGCGGGACGCAGGCCAACATGGCGGTATACCTCACGCTCCTCGACCCGGGGGACACCTTCATGGGTATGGACCTCTCGCACGGGGGGCACCTCACTCACGGACATCCGCTGAATTTCTCCGGGCGCCTCTACAAAGTCGTTCCCTACGGCGTCCGGCGCGAGGACGAGCAGATCGACTACGACGCCCTTGTCGAGCTCGCGCGAAAAAACCGGCCGAAGATGATCCTCGCCGGCGGCAGCGCCTATCCGCGCCGGATCGATTTCGCGCGGTTCCGGCAAGCGGCGGACGAAGTGGGGGCGAAGGTCGTGACGGACATGGCTCACATCGCGGGGCTCGTCGCGGGAGGCGTCCATGAAAGCCCCGTGCCCCATTCGGACTTCGTCACCACCACCACTCACAAGACCCTCCGCGGGCCAAGGGGCGGCCTCATTCTTTCGCGCGAGGCCCACGCCAAGGACATCAACCGCGTCACCTTCCCCGGAATCCAGGGCGGACCCCTGGTTCACGTCATCGCGGCGAAGGCCGTCTGTCTCAAGCTGGCGCTCGAGGATTCCTTCCGGGACTACGCCCGGCAGATCGTGTCGAACGCCGCGACTCTCGCGGAGGGGCTGAAAGAAGAGGAGTTCCGCCTCGTATCCGGCGGTACCGACAACCACCTGGTCCTCATCGACGTCGGCGCGAGCGGCATCACGGGCAAGGAAGCGGAGGAAGCTCTCGAGAAGGCCGGAATCACCGCGAACAAGAACGTGATCCCGTTCGATACGAGGCCGCCTCTCGTCGCGAGCGGCGTCCGTCTCGGGACCCCAGCGCTCACGAGCCGCGGGATGAAGGAAGAGGAGATGAAGCGCGTTTCTCTCTTCATCGCGCGGGCGCTCCGGGGCCGGGAGCGCCCGTCCGAGCTCGAGAGCGTGGCAAGAGACGTGCGCGAGCTCACTTCGGGCTTCCCCCTCTACCCCAGCCTGGTTCAATCGTGAGCGAGCGGAGCGTCCCCCGCAGCCTGGCGGAGCTGGGAAGATTGGCCACAGAGACACAGAGGCACAGAGAATTCGAAATGACTCTTCCGAATCTCTGTGTCTCTGTGCCTCTGTGGCCAATCCCCTTTGATTGTGACCAAGGCCACCTCACGAAGGCGGGAAGTCTCCCCCGATCTCGTCCTACATTTCCTACAGGGGCCTGAGCTCTTCGATGACACGAAGCCAAAGTCTCAGCGGGGTCGAGCGGGGACTCGACGCGCTCGACGCCGAGCGGGTAAAGGAGATTCTCGGCCCGAGCGGACCCTTCGCCCTGAGCCTTCCGGGCTTCGAGCATCGCGAGGCCCAGCAGGAGATGGCCGCCGCCGTGGCCGGCGTCCTGCGCGAGGGGGGCGAGCTCATGGTCGAGGCGGGAACGGGGACGGGCAAGACCCTCGCCTATCTCATCCCCGCCATCCTCTCCGGGCAGAGAGTCGTCATCTCGACCGGGACGAAAAACCTCCAGGAGCAGCTCTTCTACAAGGACATCCCGCTGGTGCGGAAGGCCCTCAACGTGCCGTTCACCGCCTGCCTGATGAAGGGCCGTGGGAACTACCTCTGCCTCGCGCGGTTCGCCCAGTTCCAGCTGCAGCCCGGGTTTCGCTTCTTCGAGGAAGCCTCTCATTTCGAGACCCTGCAGCGGTGGAGCCAGATGACGAAGACCGGGGATCGCTCCGAGATCCCTGGCGTTCCCGAGAAGCTCGATTTCTGGAAAGGCATCTCGGCGCGCAGCGAGAACTGCACCGGGAAGGAATGCCCGGACTTCGACCGCTGCTACGTGACGAAGCTCCGGCAACGGGCGGCGGAGAGCGAGATCATCGTCGTGAACCACCACCTTTTGTTCGCCGACCTGGTGGTGCGGCAGGGGTCCTACGGCGAGGTCATTCCCGATTACGATCATCTCGTGCTCGACGAGGCGCACCAGATCGAAGACGTGGCCACGGCGAACTTCGGGCTCACCGTGTCGAGCGCGACGGTGGAAGAGCTCGCGGGGGACACGGAAAAGGCCTGGAACGGCAGGAGAGAGAGATCGAGAACGAGTCGGGCACTCTCCGAGCTCAAGCGGCTCCGTGGGGCGAGCCAGGAGCTCTTCCAGTCGTACCGGCCGAGGGACGGCAAGGAAGACCGGTATCGCCTCCGCCCCAAGAGCGTCACTCTCGAGCAAGAACACGCCATCGACCGCTTTCGCCGACAGCTTGCGCGGATCCGGGAGGGGCTCGAGGGGATTCCCGAGCCGGACGAGTCAACCGTCGCCCTCTCGCGCCGGGCGGGGGAGCTCGACATCGATCTCCAGGTCATCGTGGGCGCCGCCGATCCCGAAGCGGTCTCGTGGTGCGAGAAACGCGAGCGGTCGGTCGCGCTCCGCTCGTCGCCCATCCGCGTCGCCCCCATGGTGCGGAGCATGCTTCTCGACCGGAAGCGCTCCGTGGTCCTGACCTCGGCGACTCTCGCGGTCGACGAATCCTTCGACTATGTCTCTTCACGACTCGGGGTCGAGACCGGCCGGGGACGTCTCTTGCCTTCTCCCTTCGATTACCGCTCGCAGGCCCTGTTCTACGTCCCCCGCCATCTTCCCCCGCCGAAAGACCCGGGGTTCACGAAGAGCGCCGCGGACGAGATCCGGCTCCTTCTCGATGCGAGCCGCGGCCGGGCCTTCCTTCTCTTCACGAGCTTTGCCAACCTGCACGCGGTGCGGGAGGAGCTCGAGCCGGATCTGCCGTTTCCGCTGTTCGTGCAGGGAGACGCGTCGCGGGGCGAGATCCTCGACTCGTTCCGAGAGACACCGGGCGCGGTCCTCCTCGCGACTTCGAGCTTCTGGGAGGGGGTGGACGTGATGGGCGAGCAGCTCTCGCTGGTGGTGATCGACAAGCTCCCCTTCGCCGTCCCCTCCGATCCGCTGGTATCGGCGCGGATGGACTTCGTCACCGGCACCGGCGGCAACGCCTTCGCGGAGTACCAGGTGCCGATGGCCGTTCTCACCCTGAAGCAGGGACTCGGCCGGCTCATCCGATCGAAGTCCGATCGGGGTGTGGTGGCGGTTCTCGACAGCCGGCTCTCCACGATGGCCTATGGGAAGCGCTTCTTTTCCAGCCTTCCTCCCTATCGTCTCACCCACGATCGGGACGAGGTCGAGAGATTTTTCGGATTGACGACATGACACTGCGCTACGAGATTTCGGCAGAGACCACGTTCGCCGCTTCCCACCAGCTTCGCGGATACAAGGCCGATCTGGAGCCCCTCCATGGGCACAACTTCCGCGTGGAGGCGTTCGTCGCCGCCGAGGGGCTTCCCGATGCCGGCCTGGTGCTGGATTTCCTCGAGCTCGAGGCCAAGCTGAAAGAGGTCGTCGCGCCATACGACCACCGCCACATCAACGAGATCCCTCCGTTCGATCGTGAAAACCCGACGACGGAAAACCTCGCGCGCTTCTTCCATGGAGAGCTTCTAAAGAGGCTTCCCGGGGAAGTTACGCTGCGACGGATCCGGGTATGGGAGGCGCCGACTTACAGCGCTTCCTATGGCGAGATGTGAGTGTTTTGCCCGGCGAAGTTCGTGCGCGTATAATAGCTGAACTCACACGCTTTTAGCCGGACACTCGGAAGAACGACCGCCGTCTTTGACGTTTTTGACATGGAGATCCCCTCTCGTCTCGCCAGAATCCGCGATCGGATGGAAAGCGCTTGCCGCCGGGCGGGGAGACCTCCCGGTGACGTCACCCTGGTCGCGGTGACGAAGACCCGCACCGTCGAGGAAGTGACAACCGTGGTCGAGGCGGGAGTCACCGACCTTGGAGAGAACCGGGTGCAAGAGGCGGAAGGCAAGATCCCGTCGCTCGAAGCACTCGAGGCCCGCGATGGGAGCTCTCCCAAGTGGCATCTGGTGGGGCACCTTCAAAAGAACAAGGTGAAGAAGGCGGTCGCCCTTTTCGACCGGATCCACTCCCTCGACAGCGTCGAGCTCGGCCACAAGATCGATCGTGCCGCCGAGGAAATCGGCAAAGTGCAGCCTGTGCTCGTCCAGGTGGATCTCGCCTCTGAGCCTACGAAGTTCGGCCTCCCGGAGAAGGAGCTCCTTGCCACGCTCGAGAGCCTGACGGGGCTTCTGCGCCTCAGGGTCGACGGGTTGATGGTGCTTCCGCCGTTCGTGCCCGACGCCGAAGCCGTTCGGCTGTACTTTCGCCGTCTCCGGAAGCTCGGCGCCGAGGCCTTCGGCCGCGGTCTCGCGGGACGGGAGCTCTCGATGGGAATGAGCCACGATTTCGAGGTCGCCATCGAAGAGGGCGCGACGTTCATTCGAGTCGGGACGGCGCTGTTCGGCCCTCGCCCCGTGGCGGGTGAATCCCTGGCGCCGACGGTATCGTCAAGATTCGGACCATAAGGAGTAAGGATGAAACTAACCCCACTAGACATCCAGCGCCACGAGTTCCAGCAACGGACCTTCCGCGGTCTCGACGGATCGGAAGTGCGGATGTTCCTCAACGCCGTCTCGGAGGAGATGGAGCACTTGCGCTCCGACAACGAGAAAATGTCGGAGGAAGTGCGGCGTCTGACGGCGCTTCTCTCCGAGCATCACCAGCGCGAGGAAATTCTGAAGAACACGCTGGTCGCCGCCCAGCGAACCTCGGAAGAGCTGAAAGAGAATGCCAGGAAGCAGTCGCAGATGCTTCTCAAGGAGGCCGAGCTCGCCGCCGACCGTCTCGTCGAGGCGGCGCAGTCACGAGCTCACGAGATCGAGAAGGACATCCTCGAGCTCAAGATGCAAAAAAGGCAAGTCCTGAACTCGATCCTCGCGGCCATCGCGAACCTGCGCAACCTGATTCAGTTGATGAGCGAGACCGAGGCCGAGCGCGAGAAGGTGTCGTTTCTCAAGCGCCGCGCGGACGGCGGCGGTTCCAAAAGCCCGGCTTAGTTGAGTTAGAAGATCTGGCTCTCCTCGTCCACGGTCACCTTCCACTTGTAGGGTTTTCCGGGCAGCCATTCGACGGAAAGCTCGTAGACCGCCTGGATCCGGACATGGGTGCCCCCCTTCGTCACTTTGATCATCTCTTTAGTGATGGGTAATCGGAGCTCGGCCGCCTTGGATGCCAGCTCGCTGGCGACGGCGTTTGCATCCTTCGACACCCCGAACTTCGCCGCCTCCATGGCGGCATCCTGGAACTGAAACTGGCTGAAGAGGAGTGGGCCGAACTGCTTCGCTTCGTAGGCGGCAAACAGGACGATAAAAATCGCCGCGACCAGGCCCATACTGATCGCGCCACGCTCACCTTTCATACTTCTCATCCAACGTTCCTCCTGGTACAGAGAAGGCCGGGCGTCACCCATAGATGGATTCGTCAGCGCACGAGATGAAAGAATCGATTCCAGCGGGTGTTGGAAACGAAATGAGGGATCACCGACAGCACTTCCTTGACCCGCTCCCATCCTTCCTTGAAGTAAGCGTCTCGTCCGTCCGGTGCGTCGTAGGACCAGTAGATCATGAGCGCGCGCCCCTTCAGCAGGTCTCCGGGCATGGTGCCCCAGAACCGGCTGTCGTGACTGTTGTCGCGATTGTCACCCATGACGAAGTAGTGCCCTTCGGGGACGACGATCTCGTGCATGTTGTCTCCCCGCGGGTCGGAGAAGACGTTTTCGTCCGTGCCCGGGACCTCGAGGAAATGCGCGTAGGGCTCGTCCAGGGGCTCGCCGTCGATGAAGACCTTCTTGTTCTCGATGCGGATGCGCTCTCCCGGAAGAGCGACCACCCGCTTGATGAAATCGCGCTCGGGCTCGTTCGGGAACTTGAAGACCACGACGTCCTTGCGCTTCACTTTCCTGACCGGCATGAGCTTCTGCTCGAGTCCCGTCGCGGTAGGGACGTAGAGCATCTTGTTGACGATGAGATGGTCCCCAACCAGGAGGTTCTCCTCCATCGATCCCGTCGGAATCTTGAATGCCTGAAATACGAAGGTGCGAACGAAGAGGGCGAGAATCACCGCGACGCAGATCGACTCGAAATACTCCCGCACCGTGGACTTGTCGGACTTTTCGTCCACGGACTCGGCTTTCTTCTCTTTGGATCCCAACTCGACTTCGTCCTTCGGGGCTAGAAGCCCCCTAAGTCATTGAATTTAGCAAAGAAATGCGAGACCGTCAATTTTTGGGCCGCCCTTGGAGGAGCTCGACCCACTCCTCGACGGCGGCGGCAAACCCGATCATGACCGCTCTCGAAACCAGGGCATGACCGGCGTCGACTCGGGCGAGGCCCGGGACGTCCAGCAAAAGGCGCGCTTTACGCAAGTTCAGTCCGTGGCTCACACTGACGTGGAGATCCAGCTTGGAGCCGAGGCGGGCGCAATCCGAGAGCTTCTGAAGCTCCCGGTCGATGGCCTCGCGGTCGCGCGCGAGACCCACCTGGTCGCTGGCCGCGGCGAAGGCCTCGGTCGCGATGGTAATCCCCGCGGCCCCCACCTGATGCGCGGCCTTGACCTGGTCGATCGAGGGGTCGATGAGGATTCCCGGGAGAATAGAGCTCTCTCGCATCTCCCGCATCCGCTCCTTGAGCTGAGCGGTGTTGAGGAGCACGTCCAATCCGCCGCCGCCCGCCGCCTCGAGCCTCTCGGGGATGAAGGTCGCCCGATCCGGCTTCGCGGTGAGGGCGAATCGAATCATCTCCTGGCTCGGCGTAATCGCCAGGTTGAGCTCCACCCCCACGGACTCCCGCAGAAGACGCACGTCCCGCTCCTGGATGTGACGCCGATCGCTCCTGAGTTGAACGTTGATCGCGGAAGCTCCTGCCTGCTCCGCCAGGAACGCGGCGAACACCGGGTCCGGCCCCCTCGTCTTCCGGGACTCGCGGAGAAGCGCTACGGCGTCGAGCGTGACTCCGAGCTCGATCATGCCGTCTCGCCAATCGAGGTCCTCGCGGCGTCCTCGACGCTCTTCGCCAGGGATTCGATCTCGGGCCGCTCGGGCCCCTCCATCATGATGCGCAGCAAGGGCTCGGTGCCCGAGTAACGCACCAGCACCCGGCCGCGGCTTCCGAGTCTTCTTTCGGCTTCGTCGATTGCCCGCGCGAGCGCCGGCACGTCCCTCACCTCGGGTCGCTCTTTCACACGTACGTTCAGAAGCACCTGGGGAAACGGAACGAGCCGCCCGAGCTCGCCGAGGCTCCGGCCCTCGAGGGCCAGCACGCGCAACACCTGGAGGAGCGTCAGCAAACCGTCGCCCGTCGAGCCGTGGTCGCCGAAGATGATGTGTCCCGACTGCTCACCGCCCAGGATGATATTACGGTCCGCCATTTCCTGGGCGACGAACTTGTCGCCAACCGGGGCGCGATAGAGCTCCATCCCTTCCTCGGCGAGGGCCCGCTCGAGGGCCATGTTGCTCATCACCGTGGCGACGACGGCTCGGGCGCGTCCTTCCTTCCTCAAGCGCCGGGCGCAGAGAAGGAGGAGCGCGTCGCCGTCGATCACCCGGCCGCTTCCGTCGACCATCAGGAGGCGATCTCCGTCACCGTCGAGGGCGGCCCCGAGATCGCATCCCCTCTCGACCACCGCGGAGCTTACGGCGCTCATCGAGGTCGAGCCGCACTGTTGGTTGATGTTCTCCCCGTTCGGTTCCGCGAAGAGCGGATGGACCACGAGCCCGAGCTCTCTCAGGAGCCGCGGGCCCACACGGTATCCGGCTCCGTTCGCGCAGTCGAGCGCGATCTCCTTCTTCGGGAGCCGCGCCCTGGCTTCGTGGGGGACGGCCGCGAGCAGGTGGTCGAGGTAGAGCTCCTCGAGCCTTGGGTCGGGATCCGAGATGGCGGAGCTTTTCTCAAGGGTCTCCGCGGCCTCGGGCACGTTTTCCACTCGGGCGACGTCGCGAGCGATCCTGGCCTCGAGATCCGCACTCGATTTCGACCCCGCCGCGGTGAACACTTTGATGCCGTTGTCGCGATACGGATTGTGCGAAGCGGAGAGCACGACACCCGCGTCGAACCCTTCGCTCCGGGTGAGAAAGGCGACGGCCGGCGTCGTGATCACTCCCGCCGACTCGGCAGTGGCGCCGCCTTTCGCGAGCCCGCTCATGAGCCACCGCTCCAGATCGGGTCCGCTCCGGCGAGTATCGCGGCCGAGGAGCACTCTCGGGTTACGAGCGTCGAGATTCCGCGCGAGGGCGAGACCGATCCGGGTCACTGTGACGCGGTCGAGAGGAGGCTCGTAAGCAATGCCGCGAATTCCGTCGGTTCCAAACAACTTCACTTAGTACTTCGCTCCTCAATTACGCTAAGGAAATCCAATACAAGGGGGATATGGGGACAGGAGGAGATAGGGAGATAAATTGGTCCAATTAGGTCCTGATTCATCTCCCCATCTCCTCCCATCTCCCCATCCCCCTTTCTTACACTTGTTCCAAACCCATTGTTTCATTGTATGAGAACTCGAATCTGTTCGGGCTCGATCGAGAGAATCTCGATCGAGCTCGCCTCGGGAGAAGAAAAGACGATAGCCGCGGCCACGGAGTGTCGTCCGGGCGGGAGATCCGAGAGCTGAACTTGGGCGAGAAGGTCCTCGGCCCGGAGCCGGTCGACGAGGCTCTTCGGGCCCTCGAGCCGGACCTTGACCGTGCCCGGCGTGAGTCTGGCGGCTTTGTCTTTCGGAAGGCTCCTTACGGCCACCCCCGAGAGCTCGCGGCGCCGGTGCTCCTCGCGTACCTCGAGGGTGAGGGCGACGTTCAGCTCCCGTTCGATCCTCACCAGCGGGTCGAGCTCGACCCGCACCAGACGGGAGTAAGGCTCTCGAAGCCCGTCCACGGAAACCGGCTCGGTCGTCACTTGCTCGAGGCCGGAAACGTGGGAGGCGGGGCCTACGACGTCGATTTTGTCCGGCGAGAGATCGATTTGGTAGAGCTCGAAGCCTTCGGCGGGCGAGCCTACGACCCGGGGAATCACCTCGACCGTCCGCTCCACGGTGCGATCGAGCACGACCCGGACGCTGGTCGGAGTGACTCTCATCACCCTGGCTCCGAACGGCGCCCCGACCTCTCGGGGAGTGAGATACGCGATCCGCTCTCCCGGCTCGGCATCCTCGAGCTCGACCCCGATGTTGACGTCCTTTGGGGTGAGCCGGCGGAGAATCTCCGCGGGGCCGCGAAGCCGGACCTCGGCCTGTTGCACGGACTCTTCGATCACCTCGAGCCCCTCGGGGAGGTCCCGGAGCTCGATGGGAATGGAGAGCGAGAACTCCGCCTCCTGCTCGCGTGCCACCGCGTACCACAGGGAAAAGCCCAGAAAGAGGGAGATCGATTTGAGACCCAGATGCTCTCTCATCGCTTCCCCAAGCTCGCCTCCGCGGTGTCTTCGGCCGCGGCTTCTCCAACTGTTTCTGGCGCTTCCGCGGACTCGCGAGCCGCAACCGGCGCCTCCGCCTGCCCCATGGCCTCCTTGAGCCGCGATCGGAAGGACTCCGCCTCGAGACCGGAGACCATGGCGCCGTCTTCCACCAGGCTCACCATCCCGGTCTCCTCCGAGACCACGATAGCGACGGCGTCGGTGTCCTCGGTGATTCCGATCGCCGCCCGGTGCCGGGTGCCGAGCTCCTTCGAGAGCTGGGGGTTGATGGAGATGGGGAGAAACGAGGCCGCGGCGGCGATCCGATCTCCCTGGATGATGACGGCGCCGTCGTGGAGAGGAGACTTGGGATTGAAGATCGAAAGCAGCAGGTCGTAATTGACGACGGCATCCAGAAGGATGCCGCCCTCGACGTATCCCCGGAGCCCGATGTCGCGCTCGAGGACGACGATGGCCCCCATGCGCCGCTGCGCGAGGCTTGAAACCGCGAACGCGATTTCATCGAGCGTTTCCTGGCTCGACGATGGATTCAGGAACCGGAAGAGCGGCGCTTGCCCGATCGAAGCGAGCGCCTTACGGAGCTCCTGCTGGTAGAGCACGATGATCGCGAAGCCGATGTAAGCGAGCGATTTTTGGAGGATCCAGTTGACGGTCGAAAGCTCCGCCCACTGCGAGGCGAAGAAGAAGGCCACGAGCACGACTGTCCCCACGACCATCTGGAAGGCGCGGCTTCCGCGGATGAGCTGGAGAAGCTTGTAGACGAGATAGCTGACGATGGCGATATCGAGGACCGCGATCCACGAGAGCCTTTGCCCGAGCGCCTCGAGGAACTGGACGAGCTCGTCCGCGCTGCCGCTCATGGGGTCCCCTCGGACAGCGCCACGGAAGGCACGCCCGAAGCACTTGGGTTCTTGATGGCATCGGCGACCGCCACCACCTGGCGCATTTCGCGGACGTCGTGGACCCGCACCACGGAGGCCCCCAGGAGCACCGCGCAGGCGACGCTCGCCGCGGTGGCGAAAAGCCGATCTTCCTCGTCGCTCCCGGCGTCGCGGGGTGGTCTTGCCGAAAGGATCTGTCCGAGGAAGCTCTTGCGCGAGGTCCCGACGAGGATGGGCTTCGAAAGCTGCGAGAGCGCCGCGAGGTTTCTGAGGAGAGTGAGATTGTGCTCCAGAGTCTTTCCGAAGCCGATGCCGGGATCGACGAGGATGGATTCGCTCGCGACCCCGGACGATTCCGCTTTTTCGATAGCGCGCCCGAGATACTCCGTGACCTCGGCGACCACGTCTCGATAGGAAGGCGAAGCCTGCATCGTCGAGGGCGCTCCCTTCATGTGCATGAGCACCAGACCCGCTTTCGCGCGGGCGACGACCTCCGCCATTCGGGAATCGGCAAGAGCGGAGACGTCGTTGACGATGTCCGCCCCGGCGTCGAGCGCCCGTTCCGCCACTGCCGCCCTTCGGGTATCGACGGAGATGAGGACGCGGGATAGTGGGCGAAGGCGCAAAACCACCGGCACCACTAGACGGATCTCTTCCTCGACGGCGGTTTCGGAAGCACCCGGACGGGTCGACTCGCCCCCGATATCGACGATGTCCGCGCCCATTTCCGCCAGATTGAGGGCGAAGGCGAGCGCCTCGTCGGGGTCGAGACGACGGCTTCCCGCGTAGAAAGAATCGGGGGTGACGTTCACCACTCCCATGAGGGCGGTCGTCTCCCCGAGCTTCAGTCTCTCGTTCTTCGCTCGGAAGGTCAGAGCGCGCACTTCCGGCCTTTCGATAAAATCGCCGAGCGCCTCGACGAAGCCGCGGCTGAGCTAGCTCGCTAGCTTAGTAAAATCCTTCGCTCGGTAAGCGTAGCTATGTTTGGGTGACGCTTCCCGGATTTTGCAGGATGGGAGGGGTAAGGGTGGCCTTCCGCTCCTTCTCCTTCGACTCCTTGGCTTCCGCTTTTTCCGGGGCCACCTCGTCCACGGATTCACGCGGCTTCAGCGGCAGTCCCTCGACCAGCATCCGGACATCCTCGGCGTCGAGCACCTCGCGCTCGAGGAGGGCCTCCGCCACTCTCTGCAGGGGCGGCCGGTGCTCCGCCAGGATGTGCCGGGCGCGCGTGTAATTCTGCTCGACGATGCGCTTGACCTCCTGGTCGATCTTGATCGCGGTGTCCTCGGAGTAATCCTGGTGTCTCGCGATGTCCCGTCCGAGGAAGATCTGCTCCTCTCGCCTTCCGAAAGTGAGGGGACCCATCTTCTCGCTCATCCCCCATTCGCACACCATCTTGCGAGCGAGCTCCGTCGCCTTCTCGAGGTCGTCGTGGGCGCCGGTGGTCAGCTGATTGAGGACGAGCTCCTCCGCGATCCGCCCGCCCATCTTCACCGCGATCATCGCCTCGACGTAGTCGCGGTCGTGGCTGTAGCGATCGGATTCGGGAAGGAGCATGGTGACGCCCATCGCCATGCCGCGCGGGATGATCGTCACCTTGTGGATGGGATCGGCCTCTTTGATGAAGACCGCGACCAGCGCGTGCCCCGCCTCGTGATAGGCGGTGGTCCGCTTCTCGTGGTCGCTCATGATGAGGGAGCGCCGCTCCGAGCCCATCAGCACCTTGTCCTTGGCTTCCTCGAAGTCCGCCATCTTCACGACCTTCTGCCCGCGCCGGGCGGCGCTCAGCGCCGCTTCGTTCACCATGTTGGCCAGATCGGCGCCGGAGAAGCCCGGAGTGCCCCGCGCGAGAATGGAAAGGTTCACGTCGTTCGCGAGCGGAATGCGGCTGGTGTGGACCTTGAGGATTCCCTCGCGGCCAGCGACATCGGGAAGCGAGACCACCACCCGGCGGTCGAAGCGGCCCGGCCGGAGGAGAGCAGGATCGAGCACGTCGGGCCGGTTGGTGGCGGCGATGAGGATGACCCCTTCGTTCGATTCGAAGCCGTCCATCTCCACCAGCAGCTGGTTCAGGGTCTGCTCCCTCTCGTCGTGGCCGCCGCCGAGTCCGGCTCCGCGGTGCCGTCCGACGGCGTCGATCTCGTCGATGAAGATGATGCAAGGGGCGTTCTTCTTGCCCTGCTCGAAGAGGTCCCGAACCCGGCTCGCGCCGACGCCCACGAACATCTCGACGAAGTCCGAGCCGCTGATGGAAAAAAACGGCACGTTGGCCTCACCCGAGATGGCGCGGGCGAGAAGGGTCTTGCCCGTTCCCGGAGGTCCCATGAGAAGGACGCCCTTGGGGATTCTCCCGCCGAGCTTCTGGAACTTCTGGGGCTCGCGCAGGAAGTCGATGATCTCCTGGAGCTCCTCTTTCGCTTCGTCGACTCCGGCGACGTCCTTGAAAGTCACTTTCTTCTGCTGGCTGCTGCTGAGCTTTGCCTTGCTCTTGCCGAAAGAGAGCGCCCGGTTACCCGAGCCCTGCATCTGCCTCATGAAAAAGATGAGGAAGGCGATCATGATGACGATGGGGGTCCAGCTGATGATGTGACCGAGCCAGGAGGAGCTATTGGCGTCCCGCGCGCTCACTTCGACG
>Ga0184637_10001131_pt1 | contig 18620 bp, 19 predicted proteins | sample PLM3_127_b2_FD_133143 | JGI IMG/M metagenome (GOLD analysis project Ga0184637, IMG submission 133143) | Groundwater sediment microbial communities from an aquifer in East River, Colorado, USA - PLM3_127_b2 | ecosystem: Environmental > Terrestrial > Soil > Riparian zone | place: USA: East River...
TCGTAGCGGTAGACCCAGTGATGGTCGCCGGCGTAGACGATGTCGGAGTTCGTCGGATGTGGAGCGATGTATCCGTCTTCGCCTCCCCCGACGGTGTACCAGTCCTCGAGGGTGATGCGCCCATAGTCCGAGCGGCTCGGAAGCGAGATGCTGGTGTTGTCCTGCTGGGACGCGTAGACGCGGTAGGGCACCTGGTTGTCGGCGGCGACGTGGTAGAGCTGCGCCGTCGGCTGGTTCAGGATCGTCGACCAGGATTCGCCGCCGTTGAAGCTCACGGTGGCGCCACCGTCGTTACCCTGCACCATGCGGCTCGGATCCTGGGGGTCGATCCAGAGGTCGTGATTGTCGCCGTGAGGCGGCGTCATCTCCGTATAGGTCTTGCCTCCGTCGGTCGACTTCCACATATCGACGTTGAGGACGTAGACCGTCTCGGGATCCTTCGGATGGGCGATGATGTGGTGGTAGTACCAGGGCCTCTGGGTGAGATTCGCGTTGTCGGCGAGCCGCGTCCAGGTGGCGCCGGCGTCGTCCGAACGAAAGACCCCCTTCTTTCCGATATCGGCGTCGAGGATCGCGAAGACGCGATCGGGCCGCGCGGGCGAGAGCGCGATTCCGATTCTCCCCTTGGGTCCGGAGGGGAGGCCGGGATTGTCGGTCAGCTCCGTCCACCGATCGCCTCCGTCGACCGTCTTGAAGATCCCCGTGCCTGGCCCGGCGCTACGGAATCCCCAGGGGAAGCGCCTCATCTCGAGAAGCGACGCGTAGAGGACATCGGGGTTCGAGGGATCGATCGTGAGATCGATGGCCCCCGCGTCCTCGTCCCGATATAAGACCTTTTGCCAGGTTCGACCGCCGTCCCGGGTGCGATAGACGCCTCGGTGCTCGCTCTTTCCGAACGAATCTCCGAGTGCGGCTACCCAGACGACGTCGGGATTTCGCGGATGGATCTGGATGCGTCCGATCTGCCTCGTCGCCTCGAGACCGACACGGGTCCAGGTCTTTCCCGCGTCGGTGGACTTGTAGACACCGTCGCCGTGAGTGGAGTTGCCGCGAAAGCAGGCCTCGCCCATTCCCACGAACACCACGTTCGGGTCCGAGGGCGCGACCGCGACCGCCCCGACCGAGCCGCTGCCGAAATAGCCGTCGGAAACGTTTCTCCACTGAAGCCCGCCGTCCTCCGTCTTCCAGACGCCGCCTCCGGTCGTCCCTTGATAGAAGACGAGCTTGTTCACGGGGTCGCCCGAGACGGCCACGACCCGGCCTCCTCGGGTCGGCCCGATGGAGCGCCAGGACAGAAGTTTCAAATGGGACTCATCGATGGGCGCGGCGGGGGCCGAGGCCGCGAAGAAGGTCGCGAGAGACAGTACCAACCCGAGGACGCGTTTCATGGCGGATCTCCTCTTGAAGAAGCGTGGCGCGGGATTATAGCAGGGCGCCTAGTCAGCGCGGAGCGCGGCAATGGGGTCGACGTCGAGCGCCTTCCGCGCGGGGACATAACTTGCGAGAAGCGCAATCGCGAGGAGAGTGCCTCCCATCCAGCCGTAGCTCGATGGGTCGAAGGGCGAAACGCCGAAGAGGAGGCTCGAGAGGAAGCGCGCGGAAAGCGCCGCGCCAAGGGCTCCGAGAGCGGCGCCCACGAGCGCGAGCCTCAGCGCCTGGCCGACGACGAGCGCCACCACCTGGCTGCGGCCTGCGCCGAGGGCGACCCGGAGGCCGATCTCCCGCGTCAGCGAGGCCACGGAAAACGAGACCACACCGTAAAGGCCAATCGCCGCGAGAAGGGCGGCGGCGCCGGCGAAGCCGGTCAGGAGCCGCGCTCGCAGGCGCGGAGCGGGCCACGACGGCCTGGCTCACATCGTCGAGCGCGGCAAGAGGCGCCAGAGGAACATCCGCATCCAGGCCTCTCAGGATTCTCCGGACGTCCGCCTGGAGCGCTGCCGGATCGGAGGACGCTCGGACGAGGAGGTGCATCGCGGGCCAGGGCGACTGGGCGTGAGGCACGTACATCTGGGGCTCGGGCTCCCGCTCGAGAGCGTAGTAGCGGAAGTCGGAGACCACGCCGACGACGCGCCTCGTATCCACGTCGTCGGGAAGGAGAACCAGGTCGTGCCGGATTTCCTTTCCGAGGGGGTCCTCGCCCGGCCAAGCCGCTCTCGCGAAGGACTCGTTCACGATGACCACGGGAGGCGCGTGCCGATGGTCGCGCGCATCGAAGCCGCGCCCGTCGAGAAGCGATACTCCGAGCGTCTCGAAAAACTCGGGCCCCACGACGTGAAGGGCGGCCTCGGGCTTCCTTCCGGAGTCGGGCTCCGGCTGACCCTCCACGGAATACGGGCTTCGGGTCACGAAGAACTCGGCTTTGGGGTCGAGGGGGAGCCCGAGAGAGATGCTCGCGCGCTCCACTCCTTCCGACTGCCGCAGCTGCTCCTGGAGATCCTCGAAGAACCTCGCGCGGCGATGGCTCTCGCGGTACTGGGTGAATGGAAGCTCGACGCTCGCGTAGTACACGCTTTCCCCGCGGAACCCTCGATCCACGTTCTCGAGCGCGCGGAAGCTCTGGAGGAGAAGCATGGCGGAGACCAGAAGAGTCGACGCGAGCGCCATCTCGAAGACGACGAGGGCTCTTCTCGCGCTCGCGGGAGCGCTTCCCCCTTCCACCCGTCCTCCGGGTCGAAGCGCGTTCGCGAGATTCTTTCCGCGTCCGAAGATCGCGTGCGCCGATGCGAACGTGAGGAGGATCGGGAGGAGAACCGCGATCAGGGCGAGAACGGCGCCGCCGCGGCTCGCGAAAGACGAAGGAATGGGGAGGCCTGGTTGCGCCGCCGCGCGAGCGGCCGACGCGATCCAGCTCCCGAGAATGCTTCCACCCATGGGGAAGTACGCGATGGAGAAGCGCGAGCGCGAACCGAGGGCTTTCGTTTCATGCACCCTCGAGAATGGGCGAAAGCCCTTCCTGGAGTCGACCGAGGTCGGCGAGCGTGCGCTTCAGCACGCGCAGTCCTCGCGGCTTGAGCTTGAAGAAACGCTTCGCCCTTCCGCCCCGGATGGGCGTGGGATCGCCCCGCACCGAGCCCAGGAGCCCCTTGGCCTCGAGCCGGTCGAGAGTGATGTAGACCGAGCCGCGGGCGACCGGCCGCCTCGTTCGTCGGGCGATTTCATCCAGAATCGACGCTCCGTACGCTTCGTCGCCCAATCGAAGGACGGCGAGGAGCACCACGAGCTCGAACTCTCCCAGCATGTCGGGGGGCGCCATTTAGTCAACTATGCTGACAATATGCGTGGGCGCAGTCAAGGATATTCTCTGACCATGCCGGAAGAAAGCTGTTCCCATATCGATTACTCCTCGATTACCTTGGGAAACCCGCGGTAGTATCTAGCCGAGTGCTATGAAGCGTCGCTCGCGCCAGCCATCCCGGCCATCCCGAGAAGAACTGGAAGATCCTTACCTGCAGATGTGGCGCTCTCTCACGCCGCGGGAGCGATTGCGGCGCTCCTGGCGATTGAGAAATCGCCTGAAGAACCTCCAGGCCGTTCACGATGCGAAATCTCTTCCGAAGCTTTGAGCGCTTCGGGGTCGACTATCTTCTCATAAGCGGACAGGCTAGCATCCTCTACGGGGCGGCCACCTTCTCCGAGGATGTCGACATTTGGATCCGCCCATCACGGGCCAACGCTCGGGGGATTCTCGCCGCGCTCGCTTCTCGTCGCGCGCGGGTCCACAAGCTCACTCCCCCTCTCGAATTGCGATTTCTCCGCGCCGGGCATGGATTCCATTTCATCATTCCGGGCAGGCCCCTTCCCGTCTATCTAGATCTCATGGGAACCCCGCCGCGAGTCCGGGCGTTTTCCGAGTGCCGCCGTCGATCAAGGCTTCTCGACACCGACTGGGGACAGATCCCGGTTGTCGCCATCGAGGATCTCATCGCGCTCAAGAAGACCCGGCGGTTCACCGATTACGAGGTGATATCGAACCTTGTGTCGGTCCGGCTTTCCGAAACCGATCGCCCATCCCGAAGACTACTGCGCTGGGCCGCACGCAATACGTTTCGAGCGGAGGATCGCGCGACGTTTCTTCGTCGCCTGGGAGAGCCGACTTCTCTCGCGAGGTGTCGTAGCGAAATCGCCCGGGAGGTGGAAACGCTACAGGCTCGCGACGCTCGCTATTGGCGCTCGCGAATCGCGGAGCTGCGCCAGCTCCGCCGGGCGGGCAAGCTGTGGGCAGAAGGAACTCCGGTTTCGGATCTGCTGACCGGTTTAATTCGAAAGTCGGGAGCTATAGAATCTGCGCGGTGAGCCGGAGCCACTTCTTCGCCTATCTCTCCCGTATGAAGTTCATCAAGCGGTGGGGCTTGATGCACACGACCTACGCCGAGAACGTCCAGGAGCACAGCCTCCGAGTGGCGCAGATCGCGCACGCCCTCGCCCTCATCCGAAACCGGAAGTTCGGAGGCAACGTGAGCCCCGATAGGGTCGCGGTCCTGGCTCTCTATCACGACGCGGGCGAAGTGCTCACGGGCGATCTTCCCTCCCCCATCAAGTATTTCAACCCCGAGATCCAGAAGGCTTATCGCGAAATCGAGGCTTCCGCCGCCACGCGCCTGGTTGCGATGGTGCCGAAGGAGCTCGCGGAGGACTACCTTCACGTCCTCGTCCCCGATTCGTCCGATGCCGAGCACAAGGAGATCGTCAAGGCCGCGGACAAGCTATGCGCCTACATCAAATGCCTCGAGGAGATGGCGGCGGGAAACAAGGAGTTCACCAAGGCGGAGCAGGCCCTCGAAAGCTCCGTCCGGAGTATCGACCTTCCCGAAGTGCGCTATTTCCTCGAGGTCTTCATTCCGAGCTTCCGCCTCACCCTGGACGAGCTGGGCTGAACCGATGACCGAAAGCCAAAAGGGCCAGCTCTCTCTGCGCACGCTCGCCATGCCAAAGGACGCGAACCCCAGCGGAGACATTTTTGGCGGCTGGGTGCTCTCGCAAATGGACATCGCCGCCGGGATGACGGCCTCCCAGCGCTCGCACGGAAGAGTGGCGACGGTCGCCATCGACGCGATGTCGTTCAGGCTCCCGGTGTTCGTCGGGGACATCCTATGCGTCTATACCGACATCATCGGAATCGGAACGACGTCGATGAAGATCCACGTCGAGGCCTGGGCGCTCCGGGAGAGCGTAGGCATGAACGTCAAGGTCACCGAGGGATTGTTCACGTTCGTCGCTATCGACAAAGACCGCAAGCCGCGGCCGGTCCCTCCCGCATAGCCCGAATAGAAAGAGAGAATCATGAAACGTCTGTGCCTTCTGCTGCTGATCGCGATCGCCGCTTGCCGGCCGAAAGAGCCCGCGGACCTCGTGCTTCACAACGGCAAGATCGTCACCGCCGACGAAGCTTTCTCGATCCATGAAGCGGTAGTGGTGAAGGGCGGAAAGATCGTGGCCGTCGGCGGTAACGAGCTTCTCGATTCCTACGAGGCCGCTCGCGTCGTCGATCTCCAAGGGAAGATGGCGATGCCGGGATTCAACGACACCCATATCCACGTGCGCGGCCAGGCGCGGCGAGCCGTCGATCTGACGCAAACGAAGTCGCTGACGGAGATCTTCGGCGCCGTCACTTCGAAGGCCCAGGAGCTCGGCAAGGGCGAGTGGGTGACGGGCTACGGATGGTCCGAGGACCAGCTGGAGGAGAAGCGCCGGCCTCTGCGCTGGGACCTCGACGAGGCCGCGCCCGACAACCCCGTCATCATCACACGTGCCGGCAGCCATAGCTCGGTCGCGAACAGCATGGCGCTCGAGCTCGCGGGCGTGACACCCTCGACGCCCGCCCCCGACGGCGGGGTCATCGAGAAGGACGAGAAGGGCGAGCTGAACGGTGTCATCCGCGAGCGCGCGGGGATCGTGAGCCGGCTCGTTCCCGAAGCGACCCGCGAGGAGCTTCGAGACAGTTTCACCCAGGCGCTTCGGAACCTCCTGAGCCTTGGCATCACCAGCATCATCCAGGCGGGAGTTCCGCCCAAGGATTACGCCGAATGGGAGACGGTCTACTCCGAGCACGGTGAGGAGCTGCCGCGAGCGGCGGTCCAGATTCGTTTTCGCGATCCGGCGGCGATCGCATCCTTCGGCAAGAAAACGGGAGACGGCGACGAACGCCTGAGGGTGGGAGCGGTCAAGATCACTGTCGACGGCGGATTCACGGGACCCGCCGCCTATACCCTAGAGCCCTACAAGGACCAGGGCGACTACCGCGGAAAACTGAACTATACCGAGGAGGAGCTTCGCGCGATGATCAAGGCGGGCCACGAGGCAGGCTGGCAGCTCGGATTCCACGCCATCGGAGATGCCGCCATCGTCCTCACCGTGGACGCCTTCACCGAAGCCCTCGACGCTCTCCCCCGAGACGACCACCGACACTTCCTGAACCATTTCACCATCATGCCTCCCGAGGAGACGATGAAGAAGATGGCGGCGTACGACATCCTCATCGCCCAGCAGCCGAACTTCACCTACACCCTCGAGGGCCGCTACGCCGCGAACCTAGATGGGGACCGTCTACAGCACAACAATCCTCTGCGCACGCCAATGGATCACGGCATTTTCGTCGCGCTCGGAAGCGACATCCTCCCCATCGGACCGATGGTGGGGCTCTACGCCGCCGTCACCAGGAAAGGCATGTCAGGCGAAGTCTACGGCGCGGAAGAGAAGATCACGATGGAGGAAGCCATCACCGGCTACACCGCAAAAGCGGCATACCTTACCCGTGAGGAGAACATCAAGGGAAGCCTCGAGCCCGGACGGCTCGCGGACATCATCGTGCTCTCGGACGATCTGTTGACCATCGACCCGGAGAAGATCCTCGACGTCCAGGTCCTGATGACGATCGTGGATGGAAAAGTGGTCTACGAGAGGAGCTGAGCGGACCGTTCAGTCGCGAACCCACTGAATCAGCGCCGGATCGGGCGGCCCCGCCTCCATCTCCGCGCGCAGAGCGTTGATGGTGAAGCCTTCGGGGTCCTTGTCCGCAGTACGGCTTCCCGGCGGCCGGCGGTAGAGGATGCGGCCGTGGATCTGATCCTGAGCGGTCAACGCCACCGCATCTCTCATGATCGAAGGCTGCGGAACGTTCTCGTGGTCTGCCGGGTGGAAGAAACCCAGGGTGTGCGCGAGCTCGTGGCTGAAGACCTGGCGCTCTTCCCTCTTGAAGCGTCTCTCGTACCAGATGGAAGCCGAGTACAACCTGCCGCTCTCATAGGGCCACGAGGGTCCATAGGAGGTGTCGTCTCCCTCGAGCAGCAGCACCGATATGGTGAACGGCTTGAAGTAATCGTGATACGTCAGGCGAGTTCCGGCAGGATGAGGAGGGATGACGACCACATCGGCGCCAACGACGACCCCTCCGGTGTACTTCGGGGCATCGGCGGCGATGACGTCGCGTGCGATCTGAACGTACTGGCCTGGTCCCACGTCACCGGTGGCGACGAAATCGCCGTGGAATTGACCCTCCACAAGCTCGTAGACGCCTGTCCAGATCTCGAAGCGTGGCTCCTGGGTCCACCTCAAGGTATGCCCCTCACCCAGGTTCCGAAACACGTGGTCGAAGAAATCGAGATCGAAGTGGCGGTCGAGGGGAAGAACGTCGATCTGGGCCGGCTGAGGGGAGAGCATCACGTACGTCTCCCGGGTATGGAATCCCTCCCGGCGCACCACGAGGGGCACCGAGCCGAAGCCTGCGGCCTCGAGGGTGAACGCCCCGTCACCGCCGGTGGTGGTGGAGGCGGATCCAGGAATCTCTACGGTGATTCCGCCGAGGGGCCGCCCATCGAGAGCGTCGGTGACAACGCCGGATACGGCTGCGGCGCTGAGGTTCGAAATGACGCGTTTCTCGGACCCGATTGATGGCGCGGTTGAAAGCGCGCTGTCGTTTCCCGAGCACGCGGGCCAACCACCAAGGGCAGCAAGGGCCAGAAGCAAGAAGTGATTCCGTCCCATGACCGGGGACTATACCGATTTTCTGACGGAGTTCAAGTTGAAAGCGGGAACTCCCCTCAGTTCACCTCCCGCGGCACCCTCTCGTCACTCATGGCCGCGTGGTAGAGGAAGGTCGCGAGGATCACCGCGTTCTTTCTCAGGTCCTCGGGGACCAGCCGGTCGTAGACGTCCATATTCGAGTGGTGGGTTCGGGTGTCGTAATCGACTCCGTCCTGGATGAACTGGAACGCGGGGAGCCCGGCCATGTCGAACCCCTCCACGTCGATGCCGAAGGTGTGGTCGATGGTGAGGGTGTCCATCTTCAGATCGCGCAGGGGCGCCATCCAGCTCGAGAAGAGATCCCGCGCTCGCTCGTTTCCATGGAGGTAGACGCCTCGAAACTGGCCGGTGCCGTTGTCCACGTTGAAGTAGACGGATAGCGTTTCGCCGCCCGCGGTCGCGACGTTGGGGCCGAAGTGCTCCTGGACGTAACGCCGCGAGCCCACTTTGCCCCCCTCTTCCCAGCTCCAGAGGGCCACCCGGATCGTACGGCGCGGGGCGACGCCGATGGTCTTCAAGATCCGCAAGGCCTCGAGGGCGACCGCGCATCCCGACGCGTCGTCCGTGGCCCCGGTTCCCGCGTGCCACGAGTCGAAATGGCCTCCGGCCATGACGAGCTCTTTCGCGAGGTCGCCTCCCGCAAGATCGCCGAGAACGTTGTATGCGTGCGGGTCGTCGGCGTCGAGCTGATTTCGCACTTCGATCTCGAGCTTCACCGGGATGCCCCGATCGACGAGCCGGTAAATCCGGTTGTATTGCTCGACGGCGAGCGCGATCCGGACCGGCGCGTCGAGAGCTCCCTTCAGGGATCGGTCGTACCGGCTTCCCGGCCGGCCGTCGACGAAAACCGTGCCGTCGCGCCCGGCCGCGGGATCGAGGACGGCGGCAACGCCCTCGGATTTGTAGAAGCTTTGCACCTCGTTCCGGAAATTCTCAATCTGCTCGCGAGAGGGACTCAATACGTCCCGGCGCTCGTCGCGGAGAACGAAAGTCATCGTCCGGTCGTCCCAGACGTAGTCTTCCTGCCCTGCCCCGAAGCGGGAGGCGATGGTGGACTCCTCGAGCGCGCGAAGCTCGTCGCTCGAAAAACGGACCGCGTCCGGCTCGAGACGAGGAGGAACGCTTCTCGGAGGAGCGGTGAGCACGACCGCCCCATTGAGCTTTCCCCGGTGGCGGTCGAAGTCCTCGCGAGCGCGGATGATGGCGATCTTCGCGTCCGCGGTCACCTTGCCGTTCGTGCCCGGAGTGAAAGCATAGGGGTATCCAATGAGCGGCTGATAGTCGGGCTCGAGGAGATGGAGCGACGTATACAAATTGTCCCAGCTCGCCTCGTGCGCGCCGAAGGGCTCGGCGGCGACGTTCGAGAGGCCCATCTCCTGCATCTTCGAGCGCGCCCAATCCTGCGCCTTCTTCTCACCGCGAGAGCTCGTGAGCCGGGGTCCGAGGACGTCCGTCATGTAGAAGGCGATGTCCATGACCTGAGAGCGTTGAAACCCTTCTTCGCGGATCCGCGCGAGAACGTCGTCCTCGGCGAGGGCGGTAAAACACAGGAGGATCGCGGCGGAGCTCAGAGCGAGAGTCCTCATCATCCTCATCATCGGTTTACCTCGAGGTCGCTGCTGGAAGCTTACCCCAGGTGACCGCGCGTCAGGTTCCGGTGGCCGTCATCGGTCACGACCACGTTGTCCTCGACGCGGATTCCCCCGAAGGGCGCAAGCTCGTCGATGAGCTTCCAGTTGAAGCGACTCGACGCCTCCCCCAGACGGAATTCCCGGAGGAGCATCTCGATGAAGTACAGGCCGGGCTCGATGGTGAAGACGTGGCGGGGCTCGATGGTGCGGGTGTTGCGAAGGTAAGGGTGCTCGGGCGGCGGCGGCGCCTTGTTGCCCTCGGGATCCTTCAGATGGCCGCCGACGTCGTGCACTTGAAGGCCCAGGTGATGGCCGAGTCCGTGAGGAAGAAACGGCCGGGTCCAGCCTTTCACCTCGGCCTCTTCGGGATCGGCGCGGAGAACGTCGCACTCCTTCAGAAGACTCGCGACCTTCAGGTGGGCCGCACGATGCAGGTCGCCGAAGGGAATGCCCGGACGGACGTCCCGACAGACCTCCTGTTGAAGCTTTTCGATCCCGTCGCGAAGCGCGGTGAACTTCGGATCGCAGCTCTTCGAGACGTGGGTGCGGGTGATGTCCGAGGCATAGCCCCGGGCCTTCGCTCCGGCGTCGATCAGAAGCACGTGCCCGTTTCTCACATCCCTCTTGTTGTAGTAGTGCAGGAACGCCGCTTTTTCGTTCAGCGCGACGATCGTGGGGTACGGGAGCTCGTCCTCGGTCGCGTCCATCGCCTGTACGAAGGCGTAGTGGATCTCGAGCTCCGAGGCCCCCGCCTCGAAGGCCCTCGCCGCCGCGAGGTGGCCTTTCGCCCCGAGAGCGGTCGCCTCGTCCAGGCTCTGGATCTCGTAGTCGGTTTTGTAGGCGCGGTCCCAATCGAGGCGGCAGACGAGATTCTCGGGGCTGAGGGCGAGCCCGGCGGCGCGGGCGCGATCGACTTCATTCCCAACGTAGGCGGCGTTTTGCGCCGACCCAAGAGCCGTCCAGACCGCGTCGAGGGTGCTCGCCTCCACGATCTCGAGCTCGGGCGCCCAGAAGGGATCGCCGAGTGCCTTCTGCTCGTACCAGTAGTCCTCGGGGGCGTAGCGGACGAGGCGCGGTTTCTTGCCCGGCTCGACGTGCAGCAGATGGTGCGGCCCTTGTATCGGGCACCAGTGCGCGAAGTGGGGAACGGCGTGAAACGGCGCGTCGTTGTCGTCGGCAAAATACGTAAACGGCGCACCGCTCGAGAGCACGAGCGCGTCGAAGCCGGTCTTCGACAGCGCTTCGGCCGCCTTCTTCTGCCGCTCGAGAATGTGCTGGTGAAACAGCTGGGCTATCATGGGTAGGAATGATTGTACCTCTGGTATTGGTGCTCGCGGCAACGCCCGTGCAAACCTACAAGATCAAGAATATTTATCCTCACGACAGCTCGGCCTTCACCCAGGGGCTGGTCTACCGCGACGGAATTCTCTACGAGAGCACGGGGCTTCACGGCCGATCCAGCGTAAGAAGGGTTACCCTCGAGACCGGAAGCATCCTGAGCCAGACGAGCCTTCTTCCCGAGTTTTTCGGCGAGGGAATCGCGGTCTTCGGGGACCGCATTTACCAGCTCACCTGGACCACCGGCGTCGGATTCATCTACGACAAGAAGACTCTCGGTCTCCTCCAGGAATTCCGCTACGGGATCGAGGGCTGGGGTATGACCCACGACGGGAAGTCCCTCATCGTGAGCGACGGCTCCGCCACGCTCTACTACTGGGATCCAAAAACTCTCCGCGAGGTGAAGCGCCTTCTCGTCACCGACGGGGGTACGCCGGTAAAGAACCTCAACGAGCTCGAGATCGTGGAGGGGGAAATTTACGCCAACATCTGGCAGCAGGACCGCATCGCCCGCGTCTCTCCCGAGACGGGGAAGGTCCTCGGTTGGATCGACCTCAAGGGCCTTTTGTCTCCGAAGGATCGCCGCGGCGGCGAAGACGTGCTGAACGGAATCGCCTACGACCCGGAGAAGAAGCGGATCTTTGTGACTGGCAAGCTCTGGCCGAAGCTCTACGAGATCGAGATCGCCGGCAAATAGCGAAATAGCGCCGGCACGTTGACAACTTCCTCCGGGGGGAATAGAGTCCTCGTCGCACGCCGTCGCGTGCATTCCCTGGAGGTGAAATCAATGCGACGAATCGCGTTCCTCGCGGGCGTCCTCGCGCTCTCGGGCTGCCAGCCCGCGGCGCCGCCGCCCGAAGAAACCACCGAAACCGCGCCCATGAGCGACGAAGACATGATCCGCGCCCGTACGGACGAGTTCGAACAAGCCGTCAGCAGCGCGGACGCGAAGGCCATCGGCGCGCTGTTCGTCGAAGACGCCGATCTGGTCGACCAGGCGGGCAACATGCATCACGGACGAATGGCGGTCGAAGAGCGTTATCAGAAGCTGTTCGAGGGGCCTTACAAGGGAGCGCAAGCGAACCTCGAGATCGCATCCGTCCGGTTCGTGCGTCCCGATATCGCGGTCATCGACGGAACTTACGAGCTCAACGGGATGACATCCGCGGACGGCCTGCCGCTCGGTCTGGTAACGGGGATGTTCACCAACGTCTCGGTGAAACAGAACGACCAGTGGATGCTCCACTGCTCGAGGCCGATGCTCCCAATGAAAGCACCGGGGACTTAACCATGGAGAACAAAGTCGTGAGAGCTCTAGCTATCCTTTCCTTCGTTGCCCTTTCCGCCGCACCGCTCCTCGCGCAAGACGCGACCGTCGAGCAGGCCATCGACGCCATCGCACAGAAATACACCGAGGCGTGGAAAGCGGGCGACGCCGCCGGCTGCGCGTCGATCTACAGCGACGACGCGGACGTCATCGACTTCATGGGCGTGAGCGCCAAGGGAAAGGCCGCGATCCAGGAGAGCATCACCAAGACTCTCGGCACCTACCCGGGAAGCTCCATCCAGATCGTTCGAAGCGGAATCCATCCGGTCTCCGCCGACGTCGTCGTCTCGGATGGGACCTGGGAGGTCACCGGCTCGAAGGCGCCCGAGGGAGTTCCGACCAAAGGCTTCTACACCGTCGTCGTGGCAAAACAGGGGGACGCCTGGCAGGTGGTCTCCGGACGAACGAAAGTCGCGCCCGAGATGAACTGAGCTCCTATTCGGAGCCCTACTCGGAGCCCTACTCGGAGCGAAGCGTCGTCACCGGATCGACGCGGGTCGCCCTGAGGGCCGGGACCATCGACCCCGCAAGGGCGGTCGCGAACAGCACCAGGGGAACGGACGCGAAGGTCAGCGGATCCGGGGGTCGCACTCCGTGCAAAACCGCGGCCATGGACGACGTCGCAAGCAGTGCGAAGTACACGTCGGTTCGGGTCGAGGCGCTGAAATCGATGGGAAGCTGAAACCCCTCGGGCAGGATGCCGACCACGGTCACGGGGTGCCGTCGAGCTCGATTCGGCGGCCTACGAGGCCGGGATCGGAGCCGTACCTGCTGCTGCCATAGCCTATGGGATAGGAGAACGACGTCCGCCGCGTCGCCGGAGTCAAAGGAGACTTGTGCCTCCTCTTTCGAGAACGTGCGTCCCACGGCCGCTTCTACCCCGAAAACAGTGAAGAGGTTCGGTGTTACCTGCGTCAATCCAACCCGTTCCGGCTCGTCGTCGGTGAGGTTTCCACTATCCGACGTCAACAAATAAGACGCAGCCGCGAGCGGGAAAGGTTGCTTTTATCCTCGCATTCCTGCTGAAGCGCAACGGCGGTGGATTCGTGGCGGAACTTCATCTACAATGGCGCGCTTTATCGCACTGGATTTGGAGGGGTTTCGGTTGAAGCTCTGTAACTCCGTCGCGCCGCACGTACCCGTCTGACGCTGCATGAGCACTGCCGGCCTCATCATCTTCTATTACCTCGCTGCTGCGAGCATCACGAGCGCGATTCTGGCGATAACCCGCCACAAGGCCATGCACAGCCTGCTGTGGGTTCTCGCGCTTTTCCTGCACGTCGCCGGGATCTTCCTCCTCATGGGCGCGGAGTTCCTTGCTGCCGTCCAGGTGATCGTGTACGCGGGAGCGATCCTGGTCTTCTACCTCTTTTTCCTCATGCTGCTCGATCTCCCGAGCGAGGCGGCGGCGCCGCGCTTCAGCGCCCATTGGCCCCTGTCCGTCCTCGCCGGCGTCGCCTTCGCGACTTCGATCTGGTACGCCCGGGATATACCGGCAGCCCTCGTGCCCCCCGCCGCCCCTTCGGCGGGGAACCTCGCGACCGTCGGAAAGGCGCTCTTTACCGAGTTCGCGCTCCCCTTCGAGATCGTGTCTCTCGTTCTTCTGGCGGCCATCGTGGGCGCGGTCGTTATGGCCAAGAGAAAGACTCAAACCTGATGGGCCCGATTGTGCCGGTCGGGGCCTGTCTTGGACTGAGCGCGGTCCTCTTCGCCATTGGCCTCTTCGGCTTTCTCACGCGGCGCAACATCATCCTGATGCTGGTCTCGGTCGAGATCATGCTCAATTCCGTCAACGTGAGCCTGGCGGCCTTCAGCCATCACCTCTCGGACGCGCGCGGTCAGGTCATGGCCCTCTTCGTGATCGCGGTGGCCGCCGGTGAGGCGGCGATCGGCCTGGGGCTGGTGCTCGCCCTCAGTCGGAACCAACAGGGAGTCAACGTCGAGGACGTGACTCAGTTGAAATGGTGACGGAAGGCATGGATCCCGTTTTTTCCATCACGCCGCTCCTCACGGTTCTGGTTTCGACCCTGGGATCGCTCCTCATCATTATTACAGGCGAGCGCCGCGCCAACCTGCGGGAGTTCTGGTCGGTCGCTGCCGGAGTCCTGCAGTTCGCGCTCGTTTTGTCGATGATGCCGGCAGTGCTGGCGGGACAATCGCCGGGAGCCGTGCTCTTCCGGCTCCTTCCCGGGATCGAGCTCGCCTTTCGAGCCGATGCCTTCGGCCTCTTGTTCGCTCTGGGAGCATCGCTTCTCTGGGTAGCGGCCTCGTTCTACTCCATCGGGTACATGCGCACTCTCGAAGAGCACGCGCAGACCCGCTACTTCGCCTGCTTCGCGCTCGCCCTTACCGCCACCATGGGCGTCGCGTTCTCGGCGAACCTCTTCACGCTCTTCTTGTTCTATGAAGCGCTGACGCTCTCGACCTATCCCCTGGTCGCGCACAAGGAGACGGCCGAGGCCAAGGCCGGCGCCCGCAAGTACGTCATCTACCTTCTGGGCGCGGCCAAGGTGATGCTCATCCCCGCCATCATTCTTACTTACAACCTCGCCGGGACCCTCGAGTTTCGCTCCGGTGGGGTCTTTCCGGACTCGAGGCTCGCGGAACATCCGACACTTCTGTACGTCGTGTTCGCGCTCTTCCTCTTTGGTTTCGCGAAAAACGCGGTGATGCCGCTTCACAGCTGGCTTCCGGCCGCGATGGTGGCCCCGACTCCGGTGAGCGCGCTCCTCCATGCGGTGGCCGTGGTGAAGACCGGAGTCTTCTCGACCCTTCGCGTCGTTCTCTTCGTTTTCGGTCCCGCGGCCATGCGGGAGATCGGCGCCGATCAACTCGCGCTCGCTTTCGCCTCGGTCACGATCCTCGCCGCCTCGCTCCTCGCCCTCCGCCAGGAGAACCTGAAAGCCCGGCTCGCCTTCTCGACGATAAGCCAGCTCTCGTACATCGTCCTCGGAGGGGCGCTCCTGGCGCCGTCCGGAGTCCTCGGCGGGATCGCCCACATCACCAATCACGCGATATCCAAGATCACGCTCTTCTTCTGCGCGGGCTCGATCTACGCTTCGGCGCACAAGACGGAGGTCGGCCAGACGGCCGGTCTCGCCAAGAAAATGCCGTGGACCATGGCCGCGTTCACCCTCGCGTCGCTGAGCCTCGTCGGGATTCCTCCGTTTTCGGGCTTCGTGTCCAAGTGGTACCTGGCGGTGGGCTCGCTCGAGCGTGGAAATCCATGGATTCTGGCAGTACTGCTCGCGAGCTCGCTCTTCACCGCCGCGTATCTCGGACCCATCGTGTACAAGGCCTATTTCGAAGAGGCGAACGATGACGGACACCACGAGATCCACGAAGTCCCGTGGATCGTCGTCCCCCTGGTTCTGACCGCTCTCGCAAGCTTGCTCCTCGGAATTTATCCCGACCCCGTGCTCGCGCTCGCGGGGAGAGTGATGCCGTGAGAATCAAGCGCTGGTCCTACATAGCCCTCGCCGTCATCGCGCTCGCCGAGATTCTCGTGCCTCGTCTCTTTCACGCGGACCATGCCCACTTCTGGTTCGAGGATCTCCCCGCCTGGGGCTCGGGATACGGTTTGCTCTCGTGTGTCGCGATCATCAAGGTTTCGAAGCTCCTGGGAAAGCTCGGGCTCATGCGCTCGGAAAACTACTATGAACGTTAGTTGGGTGCACCCCGGGTTCGTCCTGATCCTCGGGGCGTGGCTGGTGCCCTTTCTGAAGGGCGCGACCAAGCGCTGGTTCCTCGTGGGGCTTCCGGCAGCCGGTCTCGTCGCCTGCTTCTTGATGACTCCGGGCACCTACGGTGTCGTCCGCTTCGTGGGACAAGAGGTCGTGTTCGGCCGCGTCGATCCTTTGAGCCTCGTCTTTTGCTACGTCTTCGCCCTCATGGCGCTCGTGGGAATGATCTACGCCCTCCACGTGGAGGACGACGCCCAGCACATGGCGGCTCTGACCTACGCGGGTTCCGCGCTCGGGGCGACTCTCGCGGGAGACTTCCTGTCGCTCTTCTTGTTCTGGGAGCTCATGGCGGTTTCCGCAGCGCTCATCGTCTGGCTTCGGCGGAAACCCGAGGCGGGCGCCGCCGGATTCCGTTACCTTTTGGTGCACGTCTTCGGCGGCCTGTGCCTGCTTGGAGGGATCGTCCTCCACTGGTCCCAGACGGGCTCCCTCGCCTTCTCCGACATGTCACCGTATGCCGGGAGCGCCGCGTTCACTCTGATTCTCATCGCGTTTCTTCTGAACGCCGCGGTGCCTCCCCTGGGAGCCTGGCTTCCGGACGCCTACCCCGAGGCGACAGTCACGGGCGCGGTGTTCCTGACGGCGTTTACCACCAAGTCCGCGGTCTACACGCTCATCCGGGGATTCGCTGGAACCGAAGTCTTGATGTGGTGGGGCGCGGGGATGGCGGTTTACGGCGTCGTCTATGCCGTCCTCGAGAACGACGCGCGAAGGCTCCTTGCGTACCACATCATCAGCCAGGTGGGTTACATGGTGTGCGGTGTCGGGATCGGAACCGCTCTCGCGCTGAACGGGTCCTCCGCCCACGCCTTCGCTCATATCCTTTATAAGGCCGTCCTCTTCATGGGAGCCGGAGCCGTGCTCCAGATGACCGGGCTCCGAAAGCTGAGCGACATGGGCGGACTTTACAAGACCATGCCGATCACTCTCGGTCTCTACATGGTCGGCGCCTTTGCCATCTCGGCCGTGCCGCTCTTCAGCGGCTTCGTGAGCAAGTCGATGGTGGTTTCCGCCGCGGGCGAGTCCCATCACGCGGGGATCTTCCTCGCGCTCACGCTCGCTTCCGCCGGCACGTTCCTGCACACGGGGCTCAAGCTTCCCTGGTACATGTTTTTTGGCGAAGACCGCGGCCTGAAAGCCCCTATAGGGAAGGAGCCGCCGAAAAACATGCTCGTCGCCATGGGAATCGCGGCGACCGCCTGCGTCCTCATCGGAGTCTTCCCCTCGCTTTTGTACAGGCACCTCCCGTTCGCCGCGGACTACATTCCCTACACCCCGCGGCACGTCGTCGCCACGCTGGGCCTTCTGGGCTTCACAGCGCTGGGATTCTTCCTGCTGCTCAAGCAACTCGATCCAGAGCCCACCGTCAGCCTCGACACCGACTGGTTCTACCGCCGCGGCCTTACGGCCACATTACCCCTCGTCGAGGGCGCTCTCGGGCGTGTGGACGGCGTCGTGGCTCAGGCATCCGACTGGGTCGTTCGGCAGGCGCTCGCCACGGGAGAGTGGCTGCGCGATCTCGATGATCGTGTCGTCGACGCGGCAACGGTCGGCCTCGGCAAGCTGACGCTGGCCTTCGGGCGAGACCTGAGACTCGTGGCGGACGGCAACGCCCAACACTATGGACTCCTCATGGCAGCCGGTGCCCTGGCGGCACTTGCGATCGCGATCTTCGGCTGATGAACTATCCAATTCTGACAGTGACGACGTTCCTGCCCCTGGTGGGGGCGGCTCTCATCCTTCTATCGGGAGACCGCCAGGCGCGCTGGTTCGCTCTCGCGACGACGCTCCTCACGCTGGCCGTCTCGGCGCCGCTCTATCTGCTTTTCGACAAGACCTCGACCTCCCTCCAGTTCGTCGAATCCGTGCCCTGGATTCGGTCCTGGAACGTGGCCTACGGGATGGGCGTCGACGGAATCAGCGTTCCGTTCATTTTTCTTTCCGTGGTGCTGAGCGTCTTGTGCGTGAGCGCGTCCTGGACGGCGGTCCAGACGCGAACGCGGGATTTCTACGCCGCGCTCCTCGTTTCCGAGACCGCGATGATCGGCCTCTTCGCCTCGACGAATCTTTTTCTCTTTTACATTTTCTGGGAACTGATGATCGTTCCCATGTTCCTCCTCATCGGTGTATGGGGGGGACCGAGCCGGGTCTACGCCTCGGTCAAGTTCCTGCTGTTCACGCTTGCGGGGAGCGTCCTCATGCTCGCCGGCATCATCGTTCTCCTGTACGCGGGCAGAACGCTGGACTTTCAAACACTCGCCGGGATGAGGCTCTCTGTCTCGGCGCAAAACTGGCTCTTCCTGGCGTTTCTCGCGGCATTCGCCGTCAAAGTGCCCATGTTCCCGATCCACACCTGGCTTCCGGACGCACATACCGAAGCCCCTACCGCGGGAAGCGTGATCCTGGCGGGAATTCTGCTGAAGATGGGCGCCTATGGCTTCTTGCGGATTTCGCTCCCACTCTTCCCGGACGCGCTCCCGCTCTTCGTCGGCCCCATGCTCGCTCTCTCGGCGGTGGCCATCGTGTACGGCGCCTACGTGACGCTCGCGCAGACCGCCGTCA
>Ga0184637_10001132_pt1:0-12500 | contig 18606 bp, 13 predicted proteins | sample PLM3_127_b2_FD_133143 | JGI IMG/M metagenome (GOLD analysis project Ga0184637, IMG submission 133143) | Groundwater sediment microbial communities from an aquifer in East River, Colorado, USA - PLM3_127_b2 | ecosystem: Environmental > Terrestrial > Soil > Riparian zone | place: USA...
CACCGCGGCGGAGCTTCGCGCGGCGGGCCTCGCCGTCGAGCGCGTCTTCAAGGTGAACGAGGGGCGCCCGAACATCGTCGACCATATGCTCAGCGGAAAGATCGACTTGATGATCAACACTCCGCTCGGGCGGGAGTCTTTCTACGACGAGGCGTCGCTGCGAAGGACCGCGCTTCACCTCGGAATCCTTTCCGTGACCACCTTGACCGGCGCGAATGCCACCGTCGCCGGCATCGAGGCGTTGAAGCGAGGCGGCGATCGGGTGCGAAGCCTCCAGGCGATGCACCCCGCGCGAATCCTGCAGAGCCGGAAGCGCGTCGATTAAAGGGATTGACGGATTGAGGAACTGATGCCCAAACGACCTCCTGCTCCGACGACGAGCGTTCTCGACGTCATCGGGGAGACGCCGCTCGTCGAGCTCACCCGTCTTCCCCCCGAGGGCTGTGCCCGGGTCTTCGTGAAGCTCGAGTACTTCAATCCCACCGGCTCTTACAAGGACCGGATGGCGAAGGCGATGATCGAAGGCGCCGAGCGGCGCGGGGAGCTTCGGCCGAAGGCGACCGTCGTCGAGTACACCGGGGGGAGCACGGGGTCTTCTCTCGCTCTCATCTGCGCCGTCAAGGGCTATCGGCTGAAGCTCGTCTCCTCGGACGCCTTCTCGAAGGAAAAGATCGACACCATGCGAGCTCTGGGAGCGGAAGTGATTCTGATCCCGAGCGACGGAGGCCAGATCACCCCCGACCTCATCCCCCGGGCCCGCGCGGAAGCGAAGCGCATCCACGAGGAGGAGGGCGCTTTCTGGACCGACCAGTTCAACAACTCCGACGCCGTCGAGGGCTACAGCGGGATCGGCCGCGAGATCTTCGCTCAGCTCGACGGCGCCCCCGATGCCTTCGTCGGAGCCGTGGGAACGGCGGGCATGCTCGTGGGTGTTTCGACCGCTCTCAAGAAGAGGGGAACCCGGATCGTGGCGCTCGAGCCCGCTTCCTCTCCCATCATTACCCAGGGCCGCTCGGGGACTCATCGGGTGGAGGGGGTGGGGGCGGGCTTCGCGCCTCCGCTTCTTCACCGCGACTTTTATGACGAGGCCATCGCCATCGACGAAACCGACGCCCGCGACATGGCGCGAAGGCTGGCGCGGCAGGAGGGTATTTTCGCCGGTACCTCGACCGGCATGAACGTTCTCGGAGCTCTGGTCATGGCATCGAGGCTCGGTCCCGGCAAGAAGGTCGTGACCGTGGCCGTCGACACCGGGCTCAAGTATTTGGCGGGAGATTTATATCGATGAAAAAAACAGCACCGATGAAAGAAAGCTTCATGACCGACGCGGCACTCATGATTTTGCGACTCTCCGGTTTTGGACTCGCTCTCGCCCATGGTTGGGCCAAGATCGAAAGGTTTCTCTCCGGGGAGAGCGCTCAATTCGTCGAGGGCGTCGCGCGCCTCGGGTTTCCGTACCCGACGGTCTTCGCCTGGGCGGCGACGCTCGCGGAGCTGGTGGGAGGCTCCCTTATCGCCCTCGGCCTTCTGACGCGGGTCGCCGCTTCATTCGCCGCGATCACCATGTTCGTCGCCGCATTCCTCCGGCATCGGCTGGCGCAGCAGACGCTCGCGTTCTTCGGAGTTAACCCGGTTGCCGCGGACGTCCTCGAGGGCTGGGGTAATCCCGAACGGGCGGCGCTGTACCTCTTGATCTTCCTCGCCCTCGTGCTCATGGGGGGCGGCCGGTTCTCACTGGATCGCCTGGTACGGCGGGCATGACACGGTCCCAAGAAATACTTGCATATCTATTCACCACTGAGGTATATTTATGCAGACATCGAAAGGAGTCCTGGTAAAGATGAGCTCGAAAAAAGTCGTCCTCGCGTACTCGGGAGGACTGGACACCTCGTGCGCCATTCCCTGGTTGAAGGAAAACTACGACTGCGAGGTCATCGCGGTCCTGGCCGACGTGGGCCAGGGCGAGGATCTGGAGCAAGCCTCGGCGAAGGCTCGCGCCATCGGCGCGTCGAAGACCTACGTCGAGGACCTGCGCACGGAGTTCGTCCGCGACTACGTGTTCCCCGCTCTTCGCGCGGGGGCGAAGTACGAGGGGAAGTATCTCCTCGGGACGTCTCTCGCCCGGCCTCTTATCGCGAAGCGCCAGGTGGAGATCGCTCTCGACGAGGGAGCTACGTCGCTTTCCCACGGCTGCACCGGAAAGGGCAATGACCAGGTTCGCTTCGAGCTCACCTATCAGGCGTTAGCCCCCGAGCTCGAAGTGATCGCGCCCTGGCGGATCTGGAACATCCGCTCGCGCGAGGATGCTCTCGCCTACGCCGCCGCCCACGGCGTCCCCGTGAGCCAGAGCAAGGAGAACATCTACAGCCGCGATCAGAACCTCCTGCACCTGAGCCACGAAGGCGGAGTGCTCGAGGATCCCTGGACGCCTCCGCCCACGAACCTCTACCAGCTCACGGCATCCGCCGAATCCGCTCCGGGAGCGCCGGAGATCGTCGAGATCGGTTTCAAGCGAGGGATTCCGTTCTCGGTGGACGGCACCGCTCTCTCCCCCGTCGCACTTCTCGAGAAGCTCAACGAGGCCGGGGGCAAGCACGGAGTCGGGCGGCTCGACATCGTGGAGAACCGGCTCGTGGGAATGAAGTCGAGAGGGGTCTACGAGACTCCCGGCGGATCCATCCTTCACGAGGCGCATGAGGCGCTCGAGAGCATCACCCTGGACCGAGCGACCTCGCACTTCAAGACGATCATCGCGAGCCGCTACGCGGATCTGGTGTACGACGGGCAGTGGTTCTCGCCTCTGCGCGAAGCTCTCGATAGCTTCGTCGACACCACGCAGGACACGGTGACCGGTGAGGTCCTCGTCCAGATCTACAAAGGGACCGCGTCCGCCGTGGGGCGCCGTTCGCCCTTCAGTCTCTACTCGGAGCAGTTCGCGACGTTCGGCGAAGACGAGGTCTATCGCCAGTCGGATGCGGAGGGCTTCATCCGCCTCTTCGGTCTTCCGCAGAGGATCCGCCACCTGACCCACAAGGCGAATCACGGGAAGCTATCGCCGATGCTCGAGAAGTGGCAGGAAAAAGCCTCCCTCGAGAAAGTAGGCTCCGGGGTTTCATGAAACTGTGGGGCGGCCGATTTCGCAAGCCGACCGCTCCCGAGCTCGAGACTCTCTCCCGATCGATCGAGTTCGACCGCAGGCTCTGGCGCGAGGACGTCCTCATCAATCGCGCCTACGCGCGCGAGCTCGCTGAAGTCGGAATCCTCTCGGCGTTGGAGCTCGAGCAAATCTTGACGGGGTTGGAAGTGGTGGAGGCGAAGCTCCGTGAGAATCCTCCGCTCGCGGACGAAGACATCCACACCGCGGTCGAGCGCGTTCTCGCCGAAGTCATCGAGGACCCCGAGGTCGTCTCCAAGCTCCCGACGGGGCGAAGCCGGAACGACCTCGCGGCCACCGGCTTTCGCATGTACCTCGCCAACGAGATCGGGGGGGTGCTCGAGAACGTCCGCAAGATCCAGACGGTCCTCCTCGAGAAAGCGAAGACGTCGGCGAACGTTCTTCTCCCCGGCTATACCCACATGAGACGGGGCCAGCCGGTGGTGTTCGCCCAGTATCTTCTCGCCTGGTTCTGGGCGCTCGAGCGCGATCGCGCGAGGCTTCGCGGCGCCCGCGAACGGGCGCTCGAGCTTCCACTCGGCGCGGGGGCTCTCGCGGGAAATCCGTTCGGCGTCGATCGCAATCGCCTCGCCCGCGAGCTCGGTTTTCCCGTGGTCTTTCCCAACAGCATCGACGCCGTGTCTTCGAGAGATTTCGCGCTCGAGTTTCTTTCCTCGGCCGCGATTCTTGGAGTGAACCTCTCGCGCATGGCCGAGGATCTGATCCTCTGGTCGGGCGCCGAGTACTCGTTCGTGTCTTTCGACGAGAGTTACGCCACCGGGTCGAGTCTCATGCCGCAGAAACAGAATCCGGACGGCCTCGAGCTCGTTCGAGGAAAGACGGGGCGCCTCCTGGGCGATCTGGTCTCGCTTCTCACCACCGTAAAAGGTCTCGCGACCGGCTATCAGCGGGACCTCCAGGAGGACAAGGAGCCCGTTTTCGACGCCCTCGACACACTGAATCTCACGCTTCCGGTGATGGAAGGGGTCATTGGCTCCCTCGTCGTCCGGGAAGAGCAGATGGCGAAAGCGCTCTCCTTCGACCTCCTCGCCACGGACCTTGCGGAATACCTCGTGCGGAAAGGCGTTTCGTTCCGGCGCGCGCATGACGCCGTGGGCCAGGTGCTCGCCCGGGCGGAGGAAAGAGGCGTCGCCCCCTTCGAGCTCTCTCTCGAAGACCTGCGAGCGTTGTCTCCGGAGTTCGGCTCCGACGTTTCCTCCGCCTTCGACTTCCGCGCCTCCGTCGAAAGACGCGACAGCGAAGGCGGGGTCTCCGCGCGCGCGATCGAGGTCCAGGTTCGAAAAGCCGAGAGGGCCCTGACGTTTTGACTCGCGTCCCCCGCGAACGCTAACCTTCACGACGTGGGACCGAGCATCCTCGTCGTACGCCTGAGCTCCATGGGCGATCTGGTGCACACCCTTCCGGCGGTCGCAGCCCTCAGGCAGCATTTTCCCGAAGCCCGGATCGACTGGCTCGTCGAGTCCCGGCATCGGGACGTCCTTCTGGACAATCCCGACGTGAGCGGACTCATCGAGGTCGATACCCTCGGCTGGAGGCGAAGGCTCCTTTCCCCCCGGACGTGGCGAGAGATCCGCGAATCGATCAGAAGAATCCGCGAGCGTCACTACGATTTCGTTCTCGACCTCCAGGGCACGGTGAAGTCGGCGGTGTCGGCGTTTCTCGCCCGAAGCGACCGCCGCATCGGATTCGGCGCGAGCCACCTGAAAGAACGCGCGGCGGCTCTCTTCTACACGGAGTGCGTCAGTGCCAATGGCGGCGGGCCGCACGTTATCGATCGGCACCTGCGACTTCTGCGCGCTCTCGATATCGAAACGGGGGAGCGCCGCTTCCCCGTTTCCGTTTCCCCTGCGGCGGAAGTCGCGGCCGAGCGTGAGCTCGAGCGAATGGAGCTCTCCGATTTCGCCGTATTGAATCCCGGAGGCTCCTGGGTGACCAAGAGATGGAGCCCAGAAAGATTCGGCAGGCTCGCGGTCGAGATCGAACGGGAGTGGAAGCTCCCGAGCCTCGTGGTGTGGGGGCCCGGAGAGGAGGGGATGGCGCGAGAGGCCGTCGAGGCCTCGAAGGGCGCGGCGCGGCTCGCGCCTTCGACGTCTCTCCGTGAGCTCGTTTCGTATATAAGGAAGGCGCGCCTTTTCGTCAGCGGGGACAGCGGTCCTCTTCACCTCGCGTCCGCCTGCGGAGTCCCCGCGGTCGGGATCTTCGGCCCGACGGACCCGGCGCGAAACGGGCCCTTCGGCGAAGGCGACGAGGTAGTCTGGAAGGAGGTCGTCTGCTCGCCCTGCTACAAGCACCGATGCCCGGGGTACGGAAACGTCTGTCTCACGTCGATCGAAGTCGAAGACGTCCTCTCCGCGGTGAGAAAGAGGCTCGACGGGAAATGATCGACTACGAACGGTTCCGGAGGACGCCGCTCGTGCGGAAGCCTTTCGACCATCTCGTGGTTTCCGGATTCCTTGAGGCTTCGGCGCTTGAGCCGGTGCTTTCCGGATTTCCGGCGATCGAAAAGGGCGGAAGCTTCCCCGAGAGCGAGCTCTCGTTCGGCCCCGGCTTCGCGGCTCTTCTCGAAGAGCTTCGCGGGCCCGAGCTCCGGGCGGCGGCAGCGGAGAAGTTCGGAGTCGACCTCGCGGGACGACCCACAATGGTGACCGTGCGCGGGCAGGCGAGGGCCAAGGACGGTCGCATCCACACCGACACCGAGACGAAAATCGTGACCGTGCTCTTGTACCTGAACCCGGGATGGAAGGACGAGGGCGGCCGACTTCGTCTCCTTCGGTCCTCCGCGAGTCTCGATGACTACGTCGCGGATATTCTCCCGGAGGCGGGGACCGCGGTCCTCTTCCGCTGCACCGACAACGCCTGGCACGGGCACACGCCCTACGTGGGCGAGCGGCGGGCCATCCAGCTCAACTGGGTGACGGACGAGAGCGTGGTGCACCACGAGGAGCGCCGACATCGGTTCTCCGCGCGCCTGAAGAAATGGCTTCCGGTCTAGAGACTTTCTCCTCGCGAATCGTGGAGCACGGCTTTGCGGTTCAGCATCAGTTCCTCGACCGCGGCGACGTCGAGCTCTGGTCTCGTGAAGCGCAGGTCTCCTTCCGCAACGGCGAGTTTCGCCGTGCGGGTATCGGACGAGGCGAAGGCCATCGGATTCGATCCGAGGTGCGTGAGGACCACGTGCGGTGGCTCGATCCCCCGGGCGCCACTGCCTCCGAGAGGCGCTACTTCGAGCTCATGGAGCTTCTGCGGCAGACGCTGAACCGAGAGCTCACCCTCGGGCTCTTTGGTTTCGAAGCTCATCTCGCGCTCTACCCTCCCGGAGCGCGCTACCGCCGTCACCTCGACCAGTTCCAGGATGAAGGGGATCGGGTTTTGTCCACGAGCCTCTACTTGAACCCGGACTGGGGTGCGGAAGACGAAGGCTTCCTGAGGCTCTTTCTCAATGGGCTCGACGAGCCGGAGTCGGCGCCCTTCGAAGACGTGCTTCCTACGGGCGGTACGCTCGTGTGCTTCCTCAGCGGGAGGTTCCACCACGAGGTGCTGCCGTCCCGCCGCGAGCGCCTCGCTGCGACGGGCTGGTTCACCCGTCGACGCTCTCAGCCGATTGCGTAGCGCTCCCGGAGCACCGCGAGGTGATGCCGGGCGTGGCCGGTCATGATGTAGGCGAGCGCGCGCACCGTGACCTTGGCGCCATTCGCGACGCCCTCGCGCGAGAAGGCGGTGGCCTCCAGGTTTTCGAGGTGCCGGGAGTTCGCCTCCCGCAGCAACGAGAAATCTTTCACCAATTCCGAGAGGGATCGTGAGTCGTAACTCGACTGCGAGACATAGAGCTTCTCGTCGAAGCCGGGGAGCGGATTCGCATCGCCGCGACTGATGCAGAAGGCGCGGTGTCCGAAAAATCTCTCGGCATCGACCAGGTGCCCGAAGAGCTCGCGCACGCTCCACTTGTCCGAGCCGTAGCGGAAGCGCTCTTTGTCGGCCCCGACCGAGTCGGCGATCCTTTTCAGCTCTTTCGGTTGTTCGCGGAGGACTTCGAGGATTTCCGTCTCGGGAACTCTTGCGACATAGCCCGCATAAAACGGCGGGTACTCGTTCTCCTGCGGTCGATCGATCTTCATCACTTTTCTCCTGTGAGCACCGTCGGAAGATTGCGCTCCCGTAAGGTGCGGTTGAAGGCCGGGAGCTCGTTCTCGAGCAGCTTGTCGAGCTCCAGCTGGTAAGACCGAAGCCGGTCTTTCAGTGCCCGGTGGACTTCTCGGTGCTGATCGGCGGGGCGAAAGTCCGAGACGCTCACCGCGTTCGCGAGGTACGCGATTCTTCCGGCGAGCATCGTCGGCCAGCGGACCCGGTCCTGTCCCCTGTCGGTGACCTTGAGCTCGTAGAGCTTTTCCTCGAGGGCGACGAGAGTGCCGTCGAGCTCAGAGGCGCCGTCGACGACGGCCGCCGAGTCCTTCGCTCCGAGCTCCTTCACCACCGACCGGAGATCCTGAAGCTGTTTTCGGATCCACTCGATGCGGTTGATGGAGGAAGCGGTCTCGGTCAGATCCCTTCGCAGCTCCTCCATCATCTCGGTCTGGAGCCGGATGTCCTCTTCCGTTCCCTCGGAGTGCGGATCCTTGAGGACGCGCAGACCGCGCCGATAGTCCTTCCCCGCGACCGCGAGCACGATCGAATATTCGCCCGGCGGCTGCAGGATCGAGATTCGCCCGACGGCGGCGGCGCGGAAGCCCTCCTTTCCCATCTCCACCCAGTCGGCGTAGAGCGGCTTCATCCGGAGCTTGATCTGCGTCGACGGCTCGCCCTCGAGGTCCCAGTGAATGCGGTTGACCCCGGCGTGCTTCGTCCCGTCGAGGCTTTTCACGGTCTCCCCCTTCTGGTTCTCGATGCGGATCTTGACGTCGCCCTCCGGTGCTTTCGAAAGCCAGTAGTTGATCGAGGCGCCGTACGGCGGGTCTTCCCCGGCGGAGGGATCGTCGAACATCGTCATGGGCGCGGTGATGGGTTGGAAGCGATAAGCGTCGCGCGGTGCGAACAGGTGCGCCTCCGATCGCTCGACCTCGGAGGTGAGCTGCTGGAGCGGCGTCAGATCGTCGAGGATCCAGAACCCGCGGCCGTAAGTGCCGACGACGAGGTCGTTGAAGTGCTCCTGGACCTCGATCCAGTACATCGGGGTCGAGGGAAGATTGTTCTGGAGAGTCTGCCACCGCCCTCCGTCATCGAAGGAGACGAAGAGCTTGCTCTCCGTTCCGAGGTAGAGAAGCCCCGGCCGGACGGGATCCTCGCGGACGTTACGCACGTAGCTGAGAGGCAAGCCGTCGATGCCGTTCGCGATCTTCACCCAGGATTTCCCGAAGTCCTCGGTCTTGTAAACGAAGGGCTCGAAGTTTCCGACCTCGTGAAAATCGAAGGAGACGTAGGCTTTTGCCGCCCTCCATTTCGAGGCGTCGATGTTCCTGACCGTGCCCAGGGGCGGAAGTCCGGGAATGTTCTCAGTCACGTTGGTCCAGGTGACGCCGGAATCCCGGCTCACATGGACGAGGCCGTCGTTCGAGCCCGCCCAGTAGACGCCTTTTTGTATGGGCGATTCGTCGAACGCGTAGAGGACGCAGCAGTACTCGACGCCGATGTTGTCGGGGGTGAGCCCGCCGGAGATGCCCTGCTTCGACTTGTCGTTGGTCGTAAGGTCGGGGCTCACGACCTCCCAGCTTTGGCCGCCGTTCGTGGTGCGGTGCACGTGTTGGCTGGTGACGAACACCGTCTCATGGTCGTGGGGGGAAACCAGAACGGGGAACGTCCACTGGAAGCGGTACTTGAGATCGGCCGCCGGCCAGCCTCCCGTCGACTCGGGCCAGACCTCGACTTGGCGGTACTGCCGCGCCGACTCGCGATAGCGAACGACGATGCCTCCGCGCGCCCCGGCGCCGGACGCGCTCGACCAGATGACGTCGGGATCGACGGGGTCGGGGGTGGCGAAACCGCTCTCGCCACCGCCGACCGAATGCCACATCCCCCGGGAGATTCCCGTGCCGCCGAATCCCCCTCCCGTCCGGCTGTTGCTCGGGCCGCGGAACGAGGGACCGTCCTGGCGGTTTCCATACACGAAGTACGGGATTTGATTGTCGACGGTGACGTGGTACATCTGGGCCAGCGGGAGTTGGACCTTGAGCCAGGTCTTCCCGCGGTTCTCGGAGATCGAGATCCCTCCGTCGTGAGCGACGGCCATGCGGTCGGCATTCGTCGGGTCGATCCATATGTCGTGGTGATCCCAGCCCGGTGACGTGAACGCCGCGCCCGATGCCTCCGCGTTCTCCGACGTCTTGCCGCCGTCGAGGCTTCTGTAGTAGGAAGCCGCGAGGAAGTAGACCTCGTCGGCGTCGTCGGTCGCGACCGCGCAGCGGGAGTAGTAGGCGCTCCGGCCCGCGAGGTTCCGATCGTGGCTCACGAGGGACCACTGGCCGCCACTGTCCTCGGAACGCCAGAGCTCTCCACTCTCGGTCTCTTCCCCGTGCCAGGGAACGCCGTCGCCGGTCTCGATGAGAGCGTAGATGCGGTTCGGATCCCGCGGCGTCATGCAGAGCGCTACTTTCCCGACCGGGAGCTTGGGAAGGCCGTTCCCCTCGAGACTGCTCCCCTGGAGCCTCTTCCAGGTGTCGCCGCCGTCACGAGTCGCGTAGATTCCGCTCGAGGGGCCGCCGCTTTCTCGTCCCCAGGTCTTGAGCTCGAGCTGCCACATGCCGGCGAATAAGGTCCGTGGGTTTCGCGGGTCCATGACGAGATCCGAGGCCCCGGTCTTCTCGTCGACGAACAGGACGCGCTCCCAGCTCTTCCCGCCGTCTTTCGTGCGGTAGACGCCTTTTTCCGGCTGGGGTGCGTAGCCGTGGCCGAGAACTGCCGCGTAGACGATATCGGGATTCGAAGGATGCACGATCATCCTGCCGATGCGACCCGTGCCCTCGAGCCCCATGTGCTTCCAGGTCTCTCCGCCGTCCATGGATTTCCAGACGCCGTTTCCGATGGAGACGTTCGAGCGGATGAAGGTCTCGCCCGTTCCCGCCCAGACGATCTTCGGATCCGAGGGCGCGACCGCGAGCGAGCCGATGGCGTGGACCGGCTCCTTGTCGAAGACCGGCCTCCAGATGAGGCCGGCGTCCTCGGTCTTCCAGATGCCGCCGGAGGCCGCTCCGACGAAGTACGTCGTCTCGTCCCTGGCGATCCCCGCGACCGAGATCGTGCGGTTCCCGACGGGGCCGATGTGGCGGAAGCGGAGCTTGTCGTAGCTCTCTTTCGCGTTGTCCTGGGCAGCCGAGGCGACGGGGATTGTCATCAAGACGGCGGTCATCCAACGAGTCCACATGCCGGCCAATTTATTCATAGGGCTCCTTTCTGGCAAATGCCTGTCGTTCCAGCTCCCAAAGCTTCGCGTGCTTGCTGAAGGAGTAGAACGCGCCGAGAGTGGCGAGCACGACACCTGTCTTCCCCTCCAGGATCCCGCCCTTGAGGATGAGGTCGCGAAAAAGCGAGAGGGGCCCGACGAGAAGCAGCTGTACGAGGCTCGCTCGCCTCCCCTCCCGAAACCAATCCTCGGCGGCGAGGGCGGCGTACTCGTCGTTCTTGCGAACGCGGTGGGCGATCGACTCCGAAGTGTAATGACAGAGCTCACCCTTCAAGCGATCGACCGGGCCCTCGATGAGGACGCGCTCGTGGACGCGATGCTCCGAGATCCGGCCCTTTCCTTTCTGGAAAAGGCGGTCGACGTACGAGGGACGCGAGTGACCGAAGCGGACGCGATCGCAGGCGAAGAAGTTCACGCGATGGATGGAATAACCGGAGACCTCGCCCCGGGTCTCGGTAACGCGCCGGATCTCGGAGGCGAGCTCGGGATCCACGACCTCGTCCGCGTCGAGCACCAGGAACCAGTCGCCCTCCGCGAGGGAGAGCGCGTAGCTCTTCTGGTGGCCGTACCCTTTCCACTCCGACTGCAGAACGACCCGCGCCCCGAGTTTCTCCGCGATCTCGCGGGTCCCGTCGGTCGAGCCCGAATCGACGACGAGGATGGAGTCCGCCCAAGAGACCGCGGTGAGCGTTCGCTCGAGAAGGTGTGCCGCATCGCGGGTGATGAGAACGACCGCGAGGGACGGGCGCATGCGGCCTATAATAGCCGACCATGGACTACCGTTCCGCGGGCGTCGACATCGACGCCGCAACGTCGGCCGTCGGGAAAATCCGGGATCTCGCGCGCTCGACGTTTCGTCCCGAAGTGCTGTCCGACATCGGGAGCTTCGGCGGGCTCTTTCGCCTCGATACGGCGCGTTTCCGCCGGCCGGTGCTGGTGGCATCGACGGACGGCGTCGGGACCAAGCTCAAGATCGCGATCGCGACCGGCCGGAACGACGGCGTCGGATACGATCTAGTTTCCCACTGCATCAACGACATCCTGGTCCAGGGGGCGCGGCCGCTCTTCTTTCTCGACTACCTCGCCATGGGAAAGCTCGACTCCGGCGTCGCCCTCTCTGTGATCTCGGGAATGGCGGAGGCCTGCCGCGAGTTCGGGCTCGCTCTTCTCGGAGGCGAGACGGCGGAGATGCCCGGCTTCTATCAACCGGGCGACTACGACGTCGCCGGAACGATCGTCGGTGTCGTCGAGGAGGATCGGATTCTCGACGGCTCGCGCGTCCGAAAGGGCGACCGCCTCGTCGCGCTCGAGTCTTGGGGACTTCATACCAACGGCTATTCTCTGGCGCGAAAAGTGTTCTTCGAGCAGGAGGGCCTTCTGCCTGATAGCTACGTCGCCGCGATCGGGGGCACCGTCGCCGACATTCTTCTCGCCCGGCACCGGTGTTACCTCAGAGAGCTCGAGCCGCTCCTCGACGCGGACGCCGTCCACGCGATGGCCCACATCACCGGCGGCGGCCTCACTGACAACATCCCTCGCGTGCTCCCTTCGGGACTCGGCGTCCGCATCGATCTGCGCGCGTTGAAACCGCAGCCGGTCTTCCGCTACATGATGGAAAAGGGCGCCGTGCCCGAGGACGACATGCTCCGGACGTTCAACCTCGGAGTGGGCATGGTTCTGATCGTGGCCGCGGAAGACGTCGGCCGAATTCCCGGGGGCTTCCTCATCGGTGAAGTCGTTTCGGGCGCGGGTGTCTCTTACGAGGGGAGTCTTTGAGAACACTCGGGGTTCTCATTTCCGGCCGCGGCTCGAATCTCCAGTCGATCCTGGATGCGATTCGCGACGGGCGCCTGGATGCCCGGGTGGGGGTGGTGCTGTCGAACGTCGCCGGCGCCCCGGGGCTCGAACGCGCGCGAGCGGCCGGGGTTCCGACAG
>Ga0184637_10001132_pt1:17500-18606 | contig 18606 bp, 13 predicted proteins | sample PLM3_127_b2_FD_133143 | JGI IMG/M metagenome (GOLD analysis project Ga0184637, IMG submission 133143) | Groundwater sediment microbial communities from an aquifer in East River, Colorado, USA - PLM3_127_b2 | ecosystem: Environmental > Terrestrial > Soil > Riparian zone | place: USA...
CTAAGGTCCCAAAATACATGCTAAGTGGGAAAGGATCTGGAGACGCTCTGACAGCCAGGAGGTTGGCTTAGAAGCAGCCATCCTTTAAAGAAAGCGTAATAGCTCACTGGTCAAGCGGCTCTGGGCCGATAATTTAACGGGGCTCAAGCATGTTACCGAAGCTGCGGACTTCAGCGGATCTTCGGATTCGCGAGAGTGGTAGAGGAGCGTTCCATACCGGTTGAAGCTGGACCGACAAGGACCAGTCGACGGTATGGAAGTGACCCTGCCGGCATAAGTAGCGATAATCCAGGTGAGAACCCTGGACGCCGAAAGCCTAAGGTTTCCTGAGGAAGGTCAGTCCGCTCAGGGTTAGTCGGTGCCTAAGGCGAGGCCGAAAGGCGTAGCCGATGGACAGCAGGTCAACATTCCTGCACCACCTTCGAGGCGTTTGAGCAATGGGGCGACGCAGACGGGTAGGTTTACGCACGGTTGGAAGTGTGCGGCCGTGGCAGTAGGTGGAGGCTCAGGTAAATCCGGGCCTCGTATACACCGAGAGCCGCGGGGAAGTGCGTCTTCGGACAAACCAACTAACTGAACCCACGCTGCCGAGAAAAACCTCTAGCGAGCCAAAAGGGTGACCGTACCGCAATCCGACACAGGTAGGCGAGGAGAGAATCCACAGGCGCAAGTGAGAACCCTCGTTTAGGAACTCGGCAAATTAACCCCGTAACTTCGGGATAAGGGGTGCCTTTGTAGGGTGAAGGACTTCGCGTCCCGAGCCTGAAGAGGTCGCAGAGAAATGGCCCAGGCGACTGTTTACTAAAAACACAGGACTCTGCAAAGTCGAAAACGACGTATAGAGTCTGACGCCTGCCCGGTGCCGGAAGGTTAAGAGGAGGGGTTAGCCAGGATTCGTCCTGGCGAAGCTCTGAATCGAAGCCCCGGTAAACGGCGGCCGTAACTATGATTGCCGTTGTAGTTACGCAAATAAATCTGGCTGTATGCTGGAACATCCGAGTATCTTCCGCTACTCACGACCCGTGAGTGACAAAGCGCGAAGTGCGGACAATCAGCAGGAAACCCGCAAGGGGATCCTCAGAGACTGAACGCGAGACTCGCCCTCG
>Ga0184637_10001133_pt1 | contig 18598 bp, 17 predicted proteins | sample PLM3_127_b2_FD_133143 | JGI IMG/M metagenome (GOLD analysis project Ga0184637, IMG submission 133143) | Groundwater sediment microbial communities from an aquifer in East River, Colorado, USA - PLM3_127_b2 | ecosystem: Environmental > Terrestrial > Soil > Riparian zone | place: USA: East River...
GCCTCGGCGGATGCACGCCGGAGCTTAGGGCCGCGCCCCCGCCCCCGCACCGCGGTTGCGCGGGGCACCGCTCCTGGCGGAGAATTCGCCCGGCGCATGCGCGCGCGCCTTGCGCCACGAGAGGGGACGTGTGAGCTACCTGATCGCCGCCTACGGACTCGTGATCGTCGCGCTCGCCCTCTACGGGTTGCGCGTCCAGGCGCAGCGACGCGCGCACCTGCGTCGCGCGTCGCTTCCCGCGGACCCCCGGGAGGACTGAGCGTGGAGCACCCGCACGCGAAGCTCGCGCGAACCGCCTGGGAGGCGGTGTCGGCGAGCGACGTGGACACGCTGCGCGAGGTTTGTTCCGAGCATCTGATCTGGCACGCTTCGGGCCGGGGGTCGCGCTCGGGCGACTATCGCGGACGGGAGTCGGTGCTGAACTATCTGGCCGCGATCGGCGATGCCGCCGAGCGCTTCGATTCACGCCTCGACCACGTGCTGGTGAACGACGACCTGGTGGCGGTGCTCTTCCACGTGACCGGGACGCGGCGCGGCCGGATCCTCGACACCGACTTCATCCTGCTCTTCCGCATCGACGACGGGCGGATCGCCGAGATCTGGGCGGTTCCGCGCGATCAGCACGCGGTCGACGAGTTCTGGAGATGAGCGATCCGCCGGCCACCAGCGTCTGGAACCCTCGCGACGCCTTCGCCGAGGTCTTGCGCGGGCCGGACGAGCGCATCGACCTGGCACGCTCGGCCCTGCTGATCGCCGCCGAGGAGTATCCGGCCCTCGACATCCCCCGCTACCTGGCCCGCCTCGACGAGCTCGCCGGCGAGGTTGCGCCGCGGCTGGGGAAGGCCCGCACCGCGGCCGAGCGCGTGGCGGTGCTCAACCGGTTCTTGTTCGCCGAGCGCGGCTTTGCCGGAAACCGCGAGCACTACGAGGACCCGCGCAACAGCTTCCTGAACGAGGTGCTCGACCGCTGCGCGGGAATCCCGATCACGCTCTCGCTCGTCTACATGGAGGTGGCCCGCCGCGCCGGCGTCGAAGTCGACGGTGTCGGCTTCCCCGGTCATTTCCTGGTGAAGCATGGCAAGGAGAACCTGATCATCGTCGACGCCTTCTTCGGGGCCGTGCTCACGCGCGAGGAGTGCCAGGTCCGGCTCGCCGCGGTGCTGGGCGCTGCGGCGCAGCTGCGTCCCGAGCTGCACCTGCGCAAGGCTTCGGCCCGCGAGATCCTGGTGCGCCTGCTCGGCAACCTGAAGGTGCTCTACGTCCGCTCGGCGGACTTCGGGCGCGCGCTCGCCTGTTGCGAGCGCATCCTGCTGGTGGCGCCCGGCGCGCCGCACGAGCTGCGGGATCGGGGCCTCGTGTACGAAAAGCTCGAGTGCTTCGGCGCCGCGGCGGCCGATCTGGAGCGCTTCCTCGAGCTCGCCCCCGACGACGAATCGGCGGGGGCGGTGCGCGAGCGGCTGGCGTCGCTGCGCCCGCGCCTGCGGCAGCTGCACTAGCAAGCGAAGCGCGCAGCAAACTTTCGGGTCCCGGCGCGGGGGCGGCCCGCGCCACCACTCCAACGGGTCCCGGCGCGGGAACGGCCCGCGCCACCCGTACTTCGCTCGGCTCCGCCTCGCTGCGCGGCCGCTGCGCCGCCTTGCAGGGACTCCCCTTGCGAGTCCGGCAAGCGCGCGCAGCGAGCCGCAGGCGAGCGGAGTTCATTCAGACCGGCCGCAGCCGAGCGGAGTTCACCTATAGCAGCAACCCCGCCACGCAGGCCGTCATGAAGGTGGCGAGCGAGCCCGCGAGGATCGAGCGCAGCCCCAGGCGCGCCACGTCACCGCGTCGCGTGGGGGCGAGTCCCGTGAGCCCTCCCAGCAGGATCGCGAGCGAGCCGAAGTTGGCGAAGCCGCAGAGCGCGTAGGACGCGATCACGGCGGAGCGCGGCGAGATCGCGCCAGTGCGCATCAGCTCTCCGAGCTGCTGGTAGGCGATGAACTCGTTCAGCACCGTCTTGATCCCGAGCAGGCCTCCGACCTGGGCGGCGTCCTGCCACGCAACCCCCATCGCGAGCGCGAGCGGCGCGAGCGCGAATCCGAGCAGGTCCTGGAGCGTGAGCTGCTCGGCGCCGAACCAGCCCCCGAGCCAGGCGCAGGCGTCGTTCGCCATCGCGATCAGCGCGACGAAGGCGACCAGCAGCGCGCCGACGTAGGCGGCGAGCCGCAGGCCGCTCGCCGCTCCCTCCGCGGCGGCGTCGAAGACGTTCACCGTCGTGCGCTCGACGGCGGCATGTCCGCCCGAGCGCGTCTCGGGCAGCTCCGTCTCCGGCACCATCAGCTTCGCCACCAGGATCCCCGCCGGCGCCGACAACAAACTGGCCGTCGCGAGGTGCCCTGCGTAGTCGCCGCCGCCGAGCATGGCGACGTACGCGACCAGCACCGAGCCGGCCACGCCCGACATGCCGACCGTCATCAGGCAAAAGAGCTCGGAGCGCGTCATGCGCTCGAGATAGGGGCGCACGACCAGCGCGGACTCCGTCATGCCGAGGAATACGTTCGCGACCGCCGCCACGCTCTCGGCGCCGGAGGTTCCGAGCGTGCGGCCGAGCGCCGCCGCGAGCACGTTCACCACGCGCTGCATCACACCCAGGTGGTAGAGCACGGCAAAGATGCTGCCCATGAAGACGATCACCGGCAGCACGTTCAAGGCGAAGGAGAAGCCCGTCTCGAGGAGCGATCCGAAGACGAAGCGCGCCCCCGCGTCGGTATAGGCTCCGAGCGCCGACACCAGCGCATTCATGCCTGCGAAGAAGACGGTGCCGACCGGCGTCTCGAGCAGCAGGAAGCCCAATCCGAGCTGGAGCGCGAGGCCCCAGCCGACCACGCGCCAGGGCACCCGGCGGCGATCCAGCGAGAACGCCCAGGCGATCCCCAGCATCACGAGCAGCCCCGCGGCGGAGACGGCGCGCAATCCCGCGTCGCTCACGCCCCCGCCCCCCCGCGCCAGGCGGCGAGCAGCGCGCGGGTCGCCGCCTCCGGCTCCCCGGCGCCGGCCACGGCGGAGATCACGGCGAAGCCCGCCGCGCCGGTCGCGCGCACGCTCGCGGCGTTGCTGGCATCGATCCCGCCGATCGCGACCACCGGCAGCGGGCGCACGCAGCGCACCACCGCTTCCAGCTGCGCGAGCCCGCGCGGCCCCCACGGCGAGTCCTTCGAGAGGGTGCCGAAGACCGGCCCGAAGGCGAGATAGTCGATCGGCTCGCGCCGGGCGGCGGATGCCTGCTCGAGCGTGTGCGTCGAGCGACCGAGCAGCAGCCGTTCGCGCGCCGCGGGCGGGATGCGGGCGGGCGGAAGATCGTCCTGGCCGAGATGCGCGCCGTCGGCTCCGGCGGCGAGCGCCAGGTCGAACCTGTCGTTCACCAGAAAAAGCGTGCCGGAGCGCTCGGTGAGCTCGCGGATCTCCGCGGCCCAGGCCAGCAGCTCGCGGTCGAGCGCGCGCTTGGCCCGCAGCTGGACGGCGGACGCGCCGCCGGCGCAGGCTGCGCGCGCCTGCGCGACGGGCGAGTGGCCCCAACGCGACGAAGCGTCGGCGAGCACGTGCAGACCGGACAGGCGATCCGGGGACGCGCGCCGCGTCAATGCCGTCCCGGCAGGGGAATTCCGAGCTCGACGATCTTCTTGCGCAGCGTGTTGCGGTTGATCCCGAGGATCGCGGCTGCGCGGATCTGATTCCCATCGGTGTGCGCCAGCACCGCCTCCAGCAGCGGCTTTTCCACGCGCTCCAGGATCCTCCGGTAGACGTCGTCCGCTCCCGTCTCGAGCGCGGCGGCGACCTCGCGCTCCACCAGACCGAGCAGGTCGCCGTCGCCCGGCTCGGCCGAAGCGGCCGCGACCAGGAACGCGAAGTCCTCGGGCGTCAGCACCTCGCCGGAGGAGAGCACCAGCGCCCGCTTGATCGAGTTCTCGAGCTCGCGCACGTTGCCGGGCCAGTCGTGCGCTTCCAGATGCGCGAGCGTGGCGGGTGTCAGGTAGCGCTGCCCGGTCCCGAGCTCCTCCGCGTAGCGCGAGACGAAGTGCTCGGCGAGCAGCGCGATGTCGTCGCGCCGCTGCCGCAGCGGTGGGATGTGCAACGGCACCACGCGCAGGCGGTAGAGCAGGTCTTCGCGGAGGCGGCCCTCGCGCACGGCGACGTCGAGGTCGCGGTGGGTCGCCGCGATGATGCGCACGTCGACCCGCTCGGATTCGCTCGCCCCGACCGGCGTCACCTCGCCGCTCTGGAGCACGCGCAGCAGCTTGGCCTGAAGGTCGACCGGCATGTCGCCGATCTCGTCGAGGAACAGGGTTCCGCGGTGCGCCTCTCGGAAGCGCCCGGTGCGTGCCGACACCGCGCCCGTGAACGAGCCGCGCTCGTGGCCGAAGAGCTCGCTCTCGAGCAGCTCGCGTGGAATCGCGGCGGTGTTGATGGCGACGAAGGGCCCTTCCCCCCGCAGGCTCGCCGCGTGGATCGCGCGGGCCACCAGCTCCTTGCCGGTTCCGCTCTCGCCCGTGATCAGCACCGAAACGTCGCGCGCCGCGACCTTGCCCACCGTCTTGAAGATCTCGAGCAGCTCGGGGCTGCGCCCCACCAGCCGATCGCCCGGCACCTGGCGCCGTCCCACCTCGCGCCGCAGCGCGTGCAGCTCCCGCTCCAGCGTGCGCGTGCGCACGGCCTTGGCGGCGAGCGCCTTCACCTCGGCCACGCTGAAGGGCTTGACCAGATAATCGAGGGCGCCGCGTTTCATGGCCTCCACGGCGTTCTCGAAGGTGTTCTGCGCCGTGATGATCACGACCGCGGTTTCACTGCCCAGTGCCTGCAGCCGCTCCAGCAGCTCGAGGCCGCTGGGTCCGGGCATGCGGATGTCGAGGAAGGCGAGCTGGTGCGGCGCCTCGGCGAGCGCCGCCAGCGCGGCCTCGCCGTTGTCGACGTCGGTGACTTCGAAGCCCTCGGCCTCGAGCGTCTCGCGCAGCACGTAGCGGATCGAGGGCTCGTCGTCGGCGACCAGCACCCGGACGGCGGGCGTCACGGAGCCCTCCGCAGCGGCAGCGCCACGCGCACCTTGGTGCCCTCGCCGGGGGTGCTCTCGATCCGCAGCCTGCCGCCGTGACGCGCGACCCAGTGGCGGGAGACGGCGAGGCCGAGCCCGGTGCCGCCGGAACGGGTGGTGAAGAACGGCGTCGCGAGCTGCTCGAGCAGCGCGGGGGGGATCCCGGCGCCGTCGTCCTTCACCTCGACCAGCAGCGTCGGCATGTGCTCCGCCCCCGCGGCGAACAGGTGATGGTCGAGGCTCATGCGGGTCGTGATCGTGAGCTCGCCGCCCTTCTCCATCGCCTGGAGGGCATTGCGCGCGAGGTTGAGGAAGACCTGCGTGAGCCGGTCGCTGTCCGCCAGCAGTTCGGGGATCGACGGGTCGAAGCGGCGCTCGACGCGGACGCGGGCGCCGAGAGGATCCATCGCCAGCAGATCGAGCACACCGTCGAGCACGAAATGGATGTTCACGGGAGCCAGGCGTAGGTCCTCGCCGCGCGAAAAGACCATCAGGTCGTCGACCAGGGTTGCGATCCGGTCGACCTCGCGCACGATCAGCTCCGCCGCGTCGAGCGTCTTGGCGTCGCTCGCGCGGGAGGCCAGGATCTCCGCGGCGCCGCGGATGCCGCCCAGCGGGTTCCTCACCTCGTGGGCCACGCCGGCCGCGATCCGCCCGAAGCCTTCGAGCGCCTCGCGCTCCGAGACGAGCTGCTGGAGCGAGATCTGGATGGTGCGGTCGCGAAGGACCAGCACCACGCCGTCCGACTTGTTTTCGGCATCCAGCAGGGGCGAGGCGGCCGCGTCGACCAGCAGCTCGCCGCCAAATCGCTGGGCCACGCCGAGCTCGCTCCAGGCGGCGCCGCGCCCGGTCTCGAGCACCCTGCGCGCGAGCAGCCCGATCGGGTGGCGCGGGCCCACCAGCTTCTCCAGCGGCTGGCCGAGGGTGGCCTCGGCCGAGGTGCCGAGGATCCGGCAGGCCTCCGCGTTCGAGAGCTCGACGCGGCCCGCGCCGTCCAGCACGACGACGCCATCGAGCACGGCGTCGAGCACGCTCTTCGGATCGCGCGCCACGGCTAGGCGGCCTCTCGGCCGGCGAAGAACTCGCGCGCGAGGTCGACCATCACGTCGGCGTCGCTCGCGTGGAGCACGCGTTCGCGGAAGGCGGCGCTGCCGGGCAGGCCCTTCGCATAGGCCGTGACGTACTTCTTCAGGTTGGCCGCCAGTGCGCCTTGGTCTTCAAAGGCAGCTGCCATCAGGCCCGCGTGGCGTTCGATCGTCGCGAGCCTTTCCCGGCGGCTCGGGCGATGCACCGCGCCCCCGCGCGCCAGCGAGAGCGCCTGCTCGAAGATCCAGGGGTTCCCCATCGCGCCGCGTCCGATCATCACGCCCGCCGCGCCCGTCTCGCGCAACATCTCGAAGACGTCCTGCGGTGTCACGACGTCTCCATTCGCGAGCACCGGCGTGCCGGGCACCGCCTCCACCACGTCGCGGATGATCCCGCGCTGGGCGCGGCCCGTGTACTGCTGGGCGCGCGTGCGGCCATGCACGGAGAGCAGCTCGGCGCCCTCCGCGACGGCGATGCGCGCGAACTCGGGCGCGACGATCGAGCCCTCGTCCCAGCCCGTCCGCATCTTGACCGAAACAGTTCCGGGAAATCCTCCGCGGATCGCGCGCACGATCGCGGCCGCGCGCGGCAGGTCGCGCAGCAGCGCCGACCCGGCGCAGTTGCGGATGAACTTCTTGACGGGGCAGCCGACGTTCAAGTCGAGCCAGGCGGCGCCCTCGCCGGCGAGCAGGCGGGCGGCTTCGCCCAGCACGGCGGGATCCGAGCCAAAAAGTTGAAAGGCGACCGGGGCCTCGCGCGGCGAGCTGCGCAGCAGGCGGCGCGTCTTGGGGCCGCCCATCACGAGTCCCTTGGCCGACACCGTCTCGGTGAAGGTGAGGGCCGCGCCGGCCTCGCGCGCGATCAATCGAAACGGGAGGTTCGAGACGCCGGCCATCGGCGCGAGCACCAGGTTGTTCGCGAGCGTCACGCCGCGCAGCGGGATCGGATGCAGGGCGGCGGCGAGGCTCCTCGGATCGCTCACGGGCGGCTCCCAGGACAATCCGGCTTCCGGCAACGGCTTCCACACGAAGCGGGACGTGGCGGATTCGGGCTCAGGGGCCGAACGGCCGGTCTGCTCAAATTTTGGGCAGATTAGCCATGCGAGGTGCCGCCGTCGAGATGGTTCCCGCGCGCGGGCGGTCCGGCTACCCGCGTCCCATCCCGGCGGGTAAGGTTGGCCCGTGCGGACGGACCTCACGGCCTCCGAGGCGCAGCGCCTGATCCTCGAGGCGACCTCCCAGCTCGCCCCCGAGACGGTCGCCTTCCCGGGGGCGCTCTCCCGCGTGCTCGCCGAGACCGTCGTCTCGAATCGCGACCTCCCCCCGGCGAGCAACTCCGCGATGGACGGTTTCGCCGTGCGGGCCGCCGATCTGACGGGGGCCTCTTCGGACCGCCCGGTTTGTTTGCGCGTCGCCTTCGAGGTCGCCGCGGGTGCCGCGGCGGCGCGCGCGCTCGGCGCGGGCGAGGCGGCGCGGATCTTGACCGGGGCGCCGATCCCGGCGGGTGCCGACAGCGTTGTGCGTCAGGAGGACGTGGCGCGTGAGGGCGAGAGCGTTCTGGTGCGGGTCGCACCGCGCCTGCGCGAGAACGTGCGCGAGCGGGGCGAGGACGTGCGCTGCGGCGAGCGCGTGCTGGAGCCGGGCTCCCTGATCGGTCCCGCCGAGGTCGGGATGCTCGCGGCTCTCGGCCGCACCATTGTGTCCGTGCGCCAGCGCCCGCGCGTCGCGATCCTCTCGGGCGGCGACGAGCTGGTAGAGCCCGACGGAGACGTCACCGGCGGGCGGATCGTCGCGTCGAACTCGTACTCGATCGCGGCGCAGTGTACCGAGATCGGCGCCACGTCTGTTTATCTCGGCATCGCGCGCGACGATCCCGCGGACCTCGAGCGCCGCTTCCGCGCCGGACTGCGCGCCGACGTCTTGGTGAGCTCCGCCGGGGTCTCGGTCGGCGACCGCGACTACGTCCGCCCGGTGCTCGAGAAGCTCGGCTGCACGCTGGTGTTCTGGGGCGTGAAGATCAAGCCCGGCTACCCGCTTTGCTTTGGCCGCTTCACGGCGGGCGACGGGCCCCTGGTGTTCGGCCTGCCCGGGAATCCCGTGTCGGCGATGGTCACCTTCGAGCTGTTCGTGCGGCCCGCGCTGCTCAAGATGACCGGCCACCCCGTCTGGTTCCGCCCCCTGGTCCGGGCGACGCTCGCCGAGCGCCTCCAGAAGGGCCGCGGACGTCTGCACTTCGTGCGCGTCGCGCTCGAGCGCAGGGGGGATCAGGTGATCGCGCACAGCACCGGCACGCAGAGCTCGGGCGCGCTGCGTTCGATGACGCTCGCGAGCGGGCTCCTGATCTTTCCGGCCGAGGAGACGGTCCTGAACCCGGGCGACTCCGCGAACGTCCAGGTGCTCGACCAGGGCTTCTTCCACTCGACCGAGCCGGGCTTCTGAGCGCCATGACCGCGGCGGGGGCGGGCGACGCGCGCCTGGCCAGTATCTCGGCCGCGCTGCTCACGGGCGGGAGCGGCACGCGCCTGGGGCGCGACAAGTCGCACGTCCCGCTCGCGGGCGTTCCGGCCGCCACCCGCCTGGCGAGCCGTCTGGCACGGGTCTTCGAAGACGTGCTGCTGGTGGGCGGCGAGCCTCCGGACGACACTCCCGGGCGTCGCGTCCCCGATCCCCCGGGCCCGGCTTGCGCGCTGCGCGGCGTCCTGGGCGCGCTGGAGGCGGCGCGGGGCGAGCGCGTGCTGGTGCTCGCGACGGACCTTCCCCTGGTGAGCGACGCGCTGCTGCTCGCGCTGGTCGCCTGGCCCGAGGCCGACGCAGTCGTGCCGCGTGTGCGGGAGGGCCGTCACGCGCTCTGCGCGCTGCTCTCGCGCGAGCGGGTGAGACCGATCGCGAAGCGGCGCCTCGGCGCGGGGGAGCTCGCGCTGCACGGGCTCTTCGGCGAGGTCGACACGGCCTGGCTCGAGGGCGAGGATCTCGCGCGTCTGGATCCCGAAGGCCTGGCGCTCACCAACATGAACACGCCGGAAGAGCTGGCGCGCGTCGAGCGACAGCTCGCCGCGGGCCGCTTCACACCGGCGGGCGCGTAGCGCCGGGTCCGCGCGCCCGCGTGCCGGAGCCCGCGCCGAGGATCCCCATCAGGAAGCCGAGCCGCCGCCAGCTGGAAGCGCGGCGTGCGAAACGCTCGGGAGTCGACGCCGGCAGCAGCAACGCGAGCAGGCGGCGCGGGGAGCTGAGGAGCTTGCGCAGCGCGACACCGACGAGCCTGGTTCGGCCCAGCGGCCCGGGTGCGCGCGCCAGCAGCTGCTGGCGCGCGCGCGAGAGCCCCTCCAGGTAGAGGCGCCGCAGCACCCAGCGCCGGCTCACGCGCTCCGCCGGGACGTGGTGCTGCACGCGCAGCGCCGGGTCGTACCAGAGCGGGTGGCCGCGCTCGCGCAGCTGCTTCTGCACGAAGGTGTCCTCGCCGCTGCGGTGCCAGCGCCCGATCGGCCCGAGCCCGGGCGGGAATCCGCCGATCTCGGCCAGCCGCTCGCGCGCGAAGACCGAGTTGGTCCCGTACAGGAACTTGCCGCGCGGCATCGGCCCGGGGCCCTGGTCGAGCTCGAGCACCGTCAGATAGGGGAGCAGCGCATCCGGCAGCCAGGCGGGGCGCGGCACCTCCCAGATCGGGATCACGGGGCCGCCCAGGCAGCCGGGCCTGGGCTCCAGCATCGCGAAGCCCGAGACGGCTCGCGCCAGCCAGTCGGGCGCAGCGATCGCGTCGTCGTCGAGGTAGGCGACCAGCGGCGCGCGCGCCGCGCGCCAGCCGGCGTTGCGCGCGCGAGAGACGCCGAGCTGCGGCTCGAACACGTAACGGAGCCGATCGACGCCCGCGAGCTCGCGCGTCACCAGCTCGCGGGTGGCATCGGTCGAGGCGTTGTCGACGACCACGATCTCGTAGCGCTCCGCCGCGAGCGTCTGCGCGGCGAGGCTGGCGAGCGCGCGCCGCAGATACGTCGCGCGGTTGTGCGTGCAGACCACCGCGGAGACGAGTAGGTCCATTCGGGTCGATTCTAGTTGAACTTCGCTCGGCTACGCCTCGCTGCGCGCGCGCTTCGCGCGCTTGCCGGACTCTCCACGAGCGCCTGGATGGCGAGGGTCACCTCCGCGCGCGGCACGGGCGGGGCGTGTGGATCGAAGCGGGAGCGTTCGACCTGCGCGAGCAGCGCGAGCGCGCGCCCGACGGCCGGTTCGGCCCCGGGCGAGGCAACCAGCTCTTCGACCGGAGCGCTGCGCGCTCCCGAAAGACTTGGCTCGAGCGCGAGCCGCAGCGCGCGCGCCAGCCGCGGGGCCTCGTCTGCACCGCCCGGAGCCCCGAGCTGCGCGAGGATCGCGGCGCCGCGCGCCCGGCGCGCGCGGCGCCGCCGCACCCAGGCGAGCAGGCCTCCCGCGCCGGCGAGCGCGAGCAGCGCCCAGTACGGGTTCGCGCGCGACGTCGCGCGCGGATTCGCCTCCGGCTTCGGCGCGCGCGCCGCGCTGCGAGCCAGCGCGCGCGGACCCACTTCGAGCACCAGCGCAGCCGAGGTCGCGAACTGGTAGCGACGCTGCTCGGGATCGAAGTAGGGCACGCGCAGAGCCGGGATCACGAGCCGGCCCTCCCGGCTGGGGACGGCGTCGTAAACGAACTTGCGACGTACGACGAGCTGCATGCCCGGCTCGAGCTCGAGCCGCGGCCGAGCCGGAAAGAGCTCGACGCCCTCCAGGCCGGGGGCGCCTGCCAGGGGATCTCGCGCGTCCCACAGGTTGGCGCCGCCGCGCAGGGTCACCTCGAGGCGCGTGCTCCTGCCGAGGGCGAGCTGGCTCGGCCGCGCCGCGACCTCCACCGCGAGCGCTCCCACCAGGCCGCTGTAGCCCGGCGGGCGGCCCTGCTCGGGCAGCGCCATCACCCGCACGTGCGTGGAGCCGACGCTCGCGTCCAGCGGCGGGCCCGAGGAGACGGTGCAGCGCAGGCCGGCCCCCGCGATCACGAGCTCGCCCGAGCGCTCGGGAAAGAGCGCGCGCTCCTCCACACGCGCGATGTACTCGACTCCGCCCAGTGTCACACCCCCCAGCTCGGGCTGCCCCGGAAGCCACTCGGCGCGGAAGCCCGGAAAGGAGGGTGGCTCCAGCCAGTCGACGCCCGTCGTGTGCGGGCGCCGCAGGATCTCGAGCCGCCACACCAGCTGCTGACCCGGGAACCCTTCCGGAGGCACGACCTGCGCGCGCGCGAGACAGGCCGGGGCGGCGCCCTCCGCGGCGGGCTCGCCGCTCGCGCCGGGTCCCGCCAGGGGCAGCGCCGCAATCACCAGCGCCATGACTCGCGCGCGTGTCACCAGACCGGTCCCTCGGCACGGGCCGCCGCGCCGCCCCTGCCGCGGCGAGCGGTCAGGCGCAGCGCACGGCTCGGGTCGTCGGGCACGCGGTCGAGAAGCCGCCGGCGGTCCTCGGCGCCGAGCGCGGGCGGGGCCGGCGCGGCTTCGGGGCGCTCCCCTGGCGCGGGCTCCGTCTCGGTCTTGCGCGGCGCCTCCGGCGCGGGCCTCGGCAGCTTCGGCTCGCGCTGCTCGCTCGCGGCTGAGGCCGGGCTCGGCGGCGGCCGGCGCGCGAGCGCCGCCAGCGTCCACTCCAGATCGAAGCGGGCGATGGCGTCCTCGGGATCGAGCGCGAGGGCGTCGAAGAAGGCCAGCCGCGCCTCCTCGAGCTCCCCGGCGGCGAGGTGCGCGACGCCCAGGTGGTAGTAAGCGAGGGCGGCGAGCGCGGTCTCGCGCGTGGCGAGCGCCGCCGCTCGCAGCGCGCGCCTGGCGCCCTCGGTGTCGCCGCGCTCGAGCCTCGCGAGCCCCGCGCGCTGGAGACGGAGCGCGGCCTCCGGCGCGAGGGGGCCCGCCGCGAGCAGCAGCAGCGCCGTCGCCGCCGCCGCGCGGCGCCCTCTGCGCGGCGCCCGTGGCACGGGCAGCCCTTCCAGCAGCAGCAGGGCGAAGGCGAGCGCGGCGAAAGGCAGCACCTGCGCCGCGCGTTCGCGGCGCACGACGAGGCCGCCCGCTCGCCCCGCGTCCCGATGCAGCGACCGCACCACTCGCTCGGTCGCGAGCGCTCCCGAGAGATCGGCGCGGAAGACCTCGCCGCCGGTCGCCTCCGCCAGGCGTTCCAGGGGCGCCAGCGAGCGACGCGTCACCACCGGCAGGCCGCTCGCGTCCACCAGCGCAGCGCCGTGGTCCGGCAGCATCGCACCTTCCTCGCGTCCGAAGCCGGCAGCGAGCACGCGGACCTCCGCGCGGCTCGCCTCGCCGAGCGGGAGCTCGCGGCCGCCGCCGGAGTCCTCGCCGTCGGAGAGCACCAGCAGCACGCGCGGGCGCTCGCTTCCCGCCTCGAAGGCGGCGAGCGCCGCGCGCACGCCTTCGGCGAGCGCCGAGCCCCGTGGCTGGATCAGCTCCGTGTCGAGCCCTGTGAGCAGCTCGCGCAGCGCCTCGTGGTCGGGCGTGAGCGGGGTCAGGAGCACGCCGCGGCTCGCGAAGGCTGCGATCGCCACCCGGTCGCCGGGAGCCAGCCGCGCGAGCAGCTCGTCCGCCGCCCGCAGGGCGCGCGCGAGTCGACTCGGCGGTGTGTCGCTCGCGTCCATGCTGCGCGAGACGTCGACGAGCAGGGCGACGTCGATCCCCGAGGCCGGCATCCGCCGTTCGCTTTCAGCCAGGCGCGGCCCGATCAGGGCCGCGAGCAGCGCCGCCAGGGCGAGCAGCAGCGCCGCGTCGCGGGTGGCCGCGGGAGGCGCGAGCCGCGCGTTCATCAAGCGCGCCAGCCGGCGGGCGGCACGCCGACGGGCCAGGCCGAGCGCGAGCGCGACGCCGAGCAGCAACCCGGCTGCCGGGGCGAGCCACTCCGGATGCACGACGCCGCTCACGGGAGCCGCCGCCATAGGATGCGGGAGAGCGCCAGCTCGGCGAGCAGGCAGCCGCCCGCGATCACGAGCCACGGCTCGGGGCGGCCGGTCTTGCGCGTGCGCGGCGGCAGTCTCCGTACCGGCCGCTCCAGCCGATCGATCTCGGCATACACCGGGGCGAGGTCGCTGGAGCGGCGCGCCGCGAAGAAGCTCCCGCCCGTGCTCGCGGCGATCCTTGCCAGGGACTGCGCATCCACGTCGTGGCGCTCGAATCGCAGGCCGCGGCCGGCCTCGCCTGGGCCCTGCTCCATCAGCACCCGCTGGCCGGAGGATCCGATCGCGACGGTGTGGACGCGCACCCGGTCCCCACCGGCGAGGGCCGTCGCGGCTTCGACCGAGACCGCCCCGGCGTTGTGGCGCCCGTCGGTCAGCAGCACCGCGACCCGCCCGGCGGTCTGCTGGCCCCCCGCGACGCGCTTGACTGCGAGCGCGAGCGCCTCGCCCAGGGCGGTCGCCTCGCCCGCGATGCCGGCCTCGACCCGCGCCAGCGCCACCGAGAGCAGCCTGCCGTCGCTCGTGAGCGGGCAGAGGGTGAAGGCGGTCTCGCCGAAGACGACCAGCGCCACGCGGTCGCCCTCCGCGGCCCGCTGTCGGGCGAAGCGCGCCACCACCTCGCGGGCCAGCGCCAGGCGCGAGCGCCGCTCGCCCGCGACGTCGGCGTCGAGCGCGCGCATGCTCCCCGATGCGTCGATCACCAGCACCAGATCCAGGCCATGGCCCGGCTCGGGCGGCGCGCGATGCACCCCGACGGGTCCGGCGAGCACGACGCCGAGCGCGAGCAGCGCGGCCAGCCGCAGCGAGCGCGCCAGCCGAGGCAGCCATTCCCGGCGCGTGGCGCCGGCGGCAAACGCCTCGGGGAGAGCGCTCCAGGCGATCGCCTCGGGCCGCCTCCGCAGCGCGGCGAGCAGCGCCAGCAGGCACGCCGCGGCCAGCCACCAGAACAGGCCAGGCCGCTCGAGAGCGTCCGTGCCCAGCGCCGCCAGCAGCGGCCGCAGCGCTTCGCTCATCGCGCGGCCGCGGGCGGCAGGCTGTGCCGGACGAAGGCCTCGGCCGCGTCGAGCAGCGGCGCCAGGCGATCCATCCCGTCCGGGGACTCCGCGGGCGGCGCGAAGCGCTCGGCGTCCAGCGAGCGGAGCAGCGCGACCACGCCCAGCCACCGCGTGGAGAGCGCAAAGGGGGGCGTCAGGGCCGCGAGCTCCTCGCTGGTGCGCGCAGGGGCCGGCACGCCGAAGCGCTCCCTCAGGAAATGGCGCAGCGCCGTCGAAGCGGCATCCGCGGCGGCGCGCGGATCGGCGGCCAGCATCTCCCGCGCCCCCACGAGTGCGGCGTGCGCCCGCGTATCCGGTGGCACACCCGCCGTCTGCTCGCGCGGCTGGCCCGCGCGTGCCCGCCGTCGCCGTACGACCAGCAGGGCGATCGCGAGCGTGGCCAGCGAGCCGAACGCGCCCGCGGCCGCCGCGGCCAGCAGCGAGCGCGCCCCCGTCTCGGGCAGGGGACGGACACCAAATGGTGTGAGATGGTCTGGCGCGTCCGTGAGCACCGAGACGACCTCGAGCGGATGCGCGTCGAGCGCGAGCTGCCGCTTCACCCCGCCGGGCGCCTCGACCTCGGCCGTCCCGGCGGGCCACTCGAATCGCCCCAGCTCGCGCGCCCGGATCCGCAGCTTTGTCCGATGGATCCAGCGCGAGGCGAGGCGCTCAGGCGGCAGCGCCGCGGCATCCAGCAGCCAGAAGCCGGCGGGCGCCTCCGAGGCCTGGAAGGGGGCGACCGTCCAGCCCGGGGGCGTCACCACCAGGCGTTCGAGCGTCGCCACCTCGCCGACGCGAACCTGCGGCGGGTCGAGCAGCCAGGCCGCCCGCGGCTCGACCGGCGCGGGGGCCGGCGCCTCGCTGCAGGCCGTGGCGAACAGCGCCGCCGCCAGCAGCGCGCAGCCGCACCCGGCACGGCGCGTCATCGCGCGCCCCCCAGCCGGCGCCCCGCGCGTTCCTGGAAGAAGCGCGCGAGCGCGAAGAGGGGGCTGCGGTCGCTGCGCAGCCAGAGACACTCGGCCCCGGCGCTGCGCAGATCGCGCGCGAGCTGCCCGCGCCAGCGCGCGGCCTCGGCGGCGAACGCCCGCCTCGCGCGCGCGCTCCCGGTCGAGAGCACCAGCGTGTGGCCCCCGCGCTCCGCGTCGCGCACGCGCACGCCGCCGGCCGCGACCAACGCCTGCTCGCGGGGATCGACGACGGCCGCGGCGACCACGTCGTTCTCGCGCGCGAGCGCCGCGAGCTCGCGGCGCAGCGGCCCCGCATCCCCGCCCCGCAGATCCCCTCCGTGGAGTTCACCAGGCGGAAGTTCGCCCCGAAGGCCTCCCTGAAGCACAGGGTCCCGGAAGTCGGAGATCAGCACGATCACCGCCCGGCGCACCGCGCGCCGGCGCAGCGCGCGCAGCCCGGCGGCGAGATCCGTCGGGCCGCGGCTCTGCGAGGCCGCTCGAGTCGCGATCCGGATCACGCGCGCGCTCTGCGCGCGGCCGCGCCCGAGGTCGACCTCCGCGCGCACGCGGGCGTCGAACACGACCAGCCCGATCCGATCCCCCGCGCGCCCGGCGGCCGAGGCGAGCAGGGCGAGCGCGTGCGCCGCGGTCGCCGCCTTCCCCGCACCGGCCGTGCCAAAGCCCATCGAGCCCGAGACGTCGAGCCCGAGCAGCAGGGTGCGGTCGCGCTCCTCGCGAAAGATCTTCACGTAGGGAACGCCCGTGCGTGCGGTCGCGCTCGCATCCAGCGAGCGCACGTCATCGCCGGGCGCGTACGGGCGCGACTCCTCGTACTCGAGACCGCCCCCTCGGAACGCGCTGCGGTAGTTGCCGGCGAACAGGCCGGTCGCCTCCAGCCGGCTGCGCAGCGCCAGCACCCGCGCCGCACGGGACAGCTCGGCCTGCGCCAGCGCCGGGGGCGGCGGTGTCGCCATCGGCGCGCTACGCGGTCTCGACCGTCGCGAGCACGGCCGCGACGATCGTCTCGGGCGAGATCCCGTCGGCCTCGGCTTCGAAGCTCACGACTACGCGGTGGCGCAGCACGTCGGGAGCCACTCGCTTCAAGTCGTGGGGCGTGACGAAGCCGCGGCCGTCGAGCAGGGCGCGCGCGCGCGCCGCGCGCACCAGGTAGATCGAGGCGCGCGGCGAGGCGCCGAGCGCCACGCAGGACTTCGCGTCGCTGCCGACCCGGACCCCGGCGGCCGATGGATCTCGCGTGGCTCGCGCCAGTCGAACCGCGTAGTCGATCAGCGCGGGCGCGACGTGGATCTTCGCCGCTGCCGCGCGCAGCGCGACGACGGCGGCGGCGTCGGCCACGGCCGCGACCCGGATCGGGCCGGCGGCGTCGCGCAACACGATCTCGCGCTCCTCGCCTGCCTCCGGGTAGGGGACGACCAGCTTGAGCAGGAAGCGATCGATCTGCGCCTCGGGCAGCGGATAGGTGCCCTCGAGCTCGACGGGATTCTGGGTCGCCATCACGAAGAACGGATCGGGGAGGCGAAAGGTCTCCTCGCCGATCGAGACCTGGCGCTCCTCCATCGCCTCCAGCAGCGCCGACTGGACCTTGGCGGGCGCCCGGTTGATCTCGTCGGCGAGCAGCACGGGCGCGAAGATCGGCCCGCGGTGCACCTGGAAGCGCCGTTGGTCGGGGACGAAGACGAGGGTTCCGAGCAGATCGCCCGGCAGCAGGTCGGGCGTGAACTGGATCCGCCCGAATCCGAGGCCGAGCGCCTGCGCGAGCGTGCGCACCGCGGTGGTCTTCGCGAGGCCCGGCACGCCGTCGACCAGGGCATGACCGCCGGAGAGCAGGGCCACCAGCAAGCCCTCGACCAGCGCGCGCTGCCCGACCACGACGCGGCCCACCTCGTCGAGAATCCGCCCGAGCGTGTCCTGCGCGTCGTTCATGTCAGCGCCGCCGGATCCAGGCGAGCAGCCGCGTGGTGTGCATGCCTGGCAGCTCGGGGAGTCGCACGACGCGGCCGCCCCAGCCCTCGACGTCCATCCTACCCACGATGGTGTCGAGGGTCCAGTCGCCGCCCTTCGCGAGCACGGCGGGGCGCAGCGACCGGATCAGCGCCAGCGGCGTCGTCTCGCCGAAGATCACCACCCAATCGACGCAGGCGAGCGCGGCCAGCACCTCGGCGCGCCGCCCGGCTGGGACGACGGGGCGCCCCCGCCCCTTGAGCCGGCGGACGCTCGCGTCCGAGTTCACGCCGACGACGAGGCGATCACCGAGGCGACGCGCCGCTTCCAGGTAGCGAACGTGGCCGGTGTGCAGCAGGTCGAAGCAGCCGTTCGTGAAGACCACCCGTTCCCCGCGGCGCTGGGCTGCGCGCACCCGAGCCCGGAGGCTGGCCCGCGAGAGCAGCTTGCTGCGAGCGACGCGCGGCGCGCGAGCCGCCGCCCGCCTTCGGGCCGGATCGCCTCTCCCGCGCTGGCTGGGCATGCGGCCCTAATCTACTACGAGTCCTTCCGGGGAGGGGGCTCGGGCGAGAAGGGTCGCGCCTTCGCGGCTCCGGCATCGCCGTCGATGGCTCCGATCGCCTGAAGGCCCTTGCGCACCAGGAACGGCACGCCTTCCAGCACGAGGCTGGCCGGCCCGGTCGCGAGCGAGCGCAGGGGCACGAGATTCGCGTCGGGCTCGGCCCAGGGACCGGTGAGATTGAAATAGGCCGCGAGCAGATTCTCGTTGGACCCCAGCAGGAGCAGGTTCAGGACGGGGATCTTCCCGATCACGTTGTCGATCTGGCGGAACAGGAACAGCACCACGTGCGCATCGACCTCGTGCGCCGGGCTCGCGAGCGAGAGATCTCCCGAGGCGAAGACGCGCAGGTCGGGGCCATCGATCGAGAAGGCCTCGCTGTGCATGCTGCCATCCGCGAACTCGATCACGGTCTCGGCGCGGTCGTAGCGGATCTGCTCGCGTCCGGTGAAGGGGTTGAAGGAGCGGCTCGCGAGCGCGATCGCCACCACCGCGGGCAGCACGCGGCGGATCTCGCCGTTGCGGGCCCGCACCGAGAGCAGGCCGGTGAGATCCGTCGAGGCCGGAACGCGGGGCGCGAGGATCCCCTCGAAGGAGCCCGCGAGGTCGATCTGACCGGTTGCGAAATCCCGCGGCAGGCCGAGCACGCCCGCGACACCAGGCACGTCGGCCTGCTCGAGCCGGAACGAGGCGCGGTAGGGGACGCTCCCGGCGCGAGCGAAGTCGAGGCTCGCCGTGCCGACGACGCGGCCGGAAGGCGCGAGCGAGGCCTCGACGGACTCGAAATCGAAGCGTGCGGCATGGGCCGTGAAGCGGCCGCTCGCGTGCTCGTGGCTCCAGATGCGGGTCGCGAGGCGCTCCACCTCGAAGCGACCCCGCGCCCAGCCCGTTCCGCGCGCGACCGGCGGCGTGGACGCGGGCGGCTCGGAGACGAGCCGTACGCTGGCCGTGCGCTCGGGCTGCCGCGCGAAGATGGCCTCGCCCGAAACCGGCACACCCGCCCAGACCCCGC
>Ga0184637_10001134_pt1 | contig 18589 bp, 19 predicted proteins | sample PLM3_127_b2_FD_133143 | JGI IMG/M metagenome (GOLD analysis project Ga0184637, IMG submission 133143) | Groundwater sediment microbial communities from an aquifer in East River, Colorado, USA - PLM3_127_b2 | ecosystem: Environmental > Terrestrial > Soil > Riparian zone | place: USA: East River...
ATCGTCGACGGCCAAACCGAATGGCCGGCTCTATCTTTCATCCGCCACCCCAACCCGTATTACGCCTTGCTTTTGGTACTGCGCCAGTTCCATCCCGATGAGCATCCGGTTGCTTCGGGTGTTCATCCGCAGGCGTTCGTCGCCCCGGATGCCGTTTTAGGCAAGGAAGTCGGCATCGGCCCTTTCGCCGTAGTTGAACCCGGCGCGAAAATAGGGGACGGCACCCAGATTGCCGCCGGATGTTACATCGGCCGGGATGTCGAAATCGGCCCGGGCTGTCTTTTTCATCCGAATGTTACCATCCGCGAAAAGGTAAAAATTGGCAACCGGGTCATCATCCACTCCGGCACGGTGGTTGGCTCGGACGGCTTTGGCTACGCCAAGGAAAAGGGGGTTTATCACAAAATCCCGCAGGTCGGCACGGTGATTATCGAAGATGACGTGGAGCTGGGGGCCAACGTCACCATCGACCGGGCCACGATGGGGGAGACCCGCATCGGCAAGGGGGCCAAAATCGATAATCTGGTGCAGATTGCCCACAACGTCAAAATCGGCGAAAACAGCATAATCGTCTCGCAGGTTGGCATTTCCGGTTCAACCGAAGTAGGAAAAAATGTGACCATTGCCGGGCAGGTCGGCCTGACCGGCCACATTCATATCGGCGACGGCGCCATCATCGCCGCCCAGTCCGGCGTTCACCGGGATATCAAGCCGGGGCAAATCGTTTTGGGCTCCCCGGCGCGGGAGATGCAGAAAAGCAAAAAAATCGAAGCGATTATTTCCAATTTGCCGGAGTATATTGAGAAACTAAAAAAACTTGAAAAAGCTATCTTCGGCAACAAGCACGCCGAAACTTCTAAAACTTCTGTTGCGTCTCAATCCGAAACCCCCGAAGAGGTAGAAGCGAAGTAAGTAAATAAATAGATTATGGCTTTACCTCACACGGGCAACAAAAAAATTAAAAATAAATTTCGACTATGAAGCAACCAACCTTAGAAGAATTTGGAATTACAAAGCAACAGCTGGATTATCTTGAGTCAAGGCGTTTGGTCAATTTGATTTTTACGTTCTTATCAAAATACGTTTCTCCTCTGTTACTACTCTTAGCAATAGTTATCGCTTTCTCGTTTACGATTGGAAGATTCGACTTTCTTTTAGGCATGTTTTTTGGTATTCTAAGTCTTTTCTTCGTCCTACCTTTATATATGTTTTCACTTTTTTTAGGGGAACGTTATTTGTTAAAACCGTTTGAATCTTTTTTCCCTTTATATGGATTATTTCGTAAAGTTGAACGATACAAATTTGCAAAAAAACAATACGATTCATGGTGGATTAAAACCCAACAAGAATTCTGGGTATCATTAAGGGGCAGAAGATTTGAGGAAGAACTCGGACATCTTTTTTCAAAATTTGGATACTATGTATCGTTAACACCAACCTCTGGCGATCAAGGGGTTGATATTATGCTTATGAAAGGTGGCAAAAACATAATCGTACAATGCAAAGCACACAAAAATCCAGTGGGTCCCGGTATTGTTAGAGACTTGTATGGAACACTTATCAGTTTCAAAGCCGACGAGGCCATCTTGGCTTCCGTGTCCGGGTTTACAACTGGTGTATTAGAATTCGTTAAGGATAAACCTATAAAACTAATATCATTAAACGAGATCCTTGAAATGCAGAAAACTCTGGAGAAATGATTGTCAACACAAAATGCATTGGAAAATGAAAGACGTAAAATGAACTTAGAAAGAGAATACAGGTCTTACTTCCCAAAGTTTTTTGAAAGCATGAAGCAGAATTTTAGAAGGTCAATTGGCCTTAAAGGAGATGACGAACTTTCTTCAACGGAGGTAGCTCTCAGAGGAGCAATAGAGTCATTACCATGTCCAGTGAGTATTTTGAGACTAGAAATTAACACCAACAAATATGAAAATGCTAAAGACAGAACATACCACCTGATAAAGTATGAATTTTCAAAACCCGGAGATTCTTCACTAAGTTACTTTGGTGAAATTGAATTGGAGGAGATTGACAAATATCCTGAAGCATCAAGAAATTTTGCTTTCTCAAGACAGAAAATAAATGAAATAGTAAGCTGGAGATCAGCAGCATACGAAATAACTGACCATTCGTCTTGGGTGTTCGTTATACCATTTGACATCTTAAAAAGTAAAGAGCATGCAAACTATTTTAAGTTCTTGCTAACGGGGGTTTTAGACTTTGACGGAAAGATACTTTGTGAATTCAGACAGCGGAGAAAAATCGACTATAATTCAAAATATGGCTTAAAAAGGGACCCCATACTTACTCTTCCCGAACTACTGAAAATAGATAAAACAGCCACCTCATTTAGTAAAACGGAAATAGAAGACTTACAAAGGCGGGTTAGCAATTGCCAATTGATACCAAAGGTTCCCAAACAAGTGAAGCATGTTTATAACGCTGCTAAGAAACTTTACATTTTTGGGTACTTTGATTGCTATTTTTTCACCATCTCACAACATTACGCATTCCTCGCGCTGGAATCTGCTCTCAGAAATAAACACTCTGAAATATATGGGAATCCAAAACAGTTCATTAAGCTTAAAACTATTATTAACGAGTTGGAGAACAAAGGGCTTATAACCACAGATGAATCAGAATTATATCATGCTGGGGGAGGCCTTAGAAATTCTTTATCACACCTAACAAATCCTCCGGTTATGCCTCCAAGTGCTTTCATACTGGAATCTGTGGCACATCAAATTAATCAAATTTACCACAGAGAATTGAAACCGAACAGAAAATCCAGCCTGCAGAATTAATTTGTTGAATGATAGCGGAAGGCTTCAGCCTTCCATTTTACTTCTTACCGAAAATCTTGCGGAAAACCCAGCGTAGCGGGTCGAAGAACCGGTCGGCGACGCGCTCTTTTAGGGGAATAATGGCGTTGTCGGTGATGTGGATATCCTCCGGGCAAACCTCCGTGCAGCATTTGGTAATGTTGCACAGCCCCAGCCCGGAGGTGTTTTTCAAAAAGGCGCTCCGGTCGGCGGTGTCGTTGGGATGCATCTCCAACCCGGCCAGCCGAACAAAAAAGCGGGGCCCGGCAAATTCGGCTTTTTTCTCATGCTCCCGCAATACGTGACAAACGTCCTGGCACAAAAAGCACTCGATGCACTTGCGAAACTCCTGCACCCGGTCCACGTCATCCTGATAAATCTTGCGGCCGTCCCTGGCCGGCCGGTAGGGGGGAATTTTTTTATTCACTTCGTAATTCCAGGAAACATCACAGACCAAATCCTTGATGATTGGAAATGTTTTCATCGGATAAACGGTAATAGGCCGATCGAGCGGCAGCGCATCCAACCGGCTCTTGCACATCAAAGCCGGCTTGCCGTTCACCTCCGCCGAGCAGGAGCCGCACTTGGCCGCCTTGCAGTTCCAGCGCACGGCCAAATCGGGTGCCAGATACCCCTGGATGTAATGAACCGCGTCCAGCACCACCATCCCCGGCGCAATCGGCACGGCATACTCAACGGCCTGCCCGCCTTTGGAATCGCCGCGAAAGACTTTTAAGGTAACGTCCGGCATTACTTATTCTCCGCCAGTAATTTTTTAAGTTCTTCCGGCATCTCCGGCACGGGAGAGGTGGATATATTCATCTCCCCGGTTTTTTGAGAAACCACCACGTTCAACTTCCCCAACTTCTCATCTAAATTCGGATAATCAAGCCGGCTGTGGGCGCCGCGGCTTTCCTTGCGGGCCTGGGCGGCCTTGGCCACCGCTTCGGAAACGATTAAAAGCGATTTCAAATCCCCCACCAAGTGCCAGCCGGGATTGTAAACCCGGTCGCCATTGACCGCCACCTTAGCGGTACGATGTTTTAAATCCTCGATTTTGCTGATGCCTTTCTTCAAATCCTCTTCGGTGCGGAAAATCCCGACCAAGCTCTGCATCGATTCCTGCAGCTCGCGGTGGATTTGATACGGATTCTCGTCCCCCGAACGTTGGAAGGGGGCTTCCATATCTTTGGCCGCTTTTTCCAGTTCCTCTTGGTCGAGAGTGGGGAAGGAGTTAAGCTTTCTGGCATATTCTGCGGCTCCGATCCCGGCTCGGCGCCCAAAGACCACCAGGTCGGAAAGGGAATTGCCCCCCAGCCGGTTGGCGCCGTGCATTCCGCCCGTCACCTCGCCGCAGGCAAAAAGCCCGGGAATGGTGGAGAGGCCGGTTTCGGCGTCCACCCGCACTCCCCCCATCATATAATGCGCGGTCGGGCCGACTTCCATCGGCTCTTTGGTAATATCCACGTCCGCCAGTTCCTTGAACTGGTGATACATACTCGGCAGTTTCTTTTTCACCCGCTCCGGCGGCAGGTGGGAAATGTCCAGAAAAACCCCACCGTGGGGCGAGCCGCGCCCCTCCTTCACCTCGGTGTAAATCGAACGGGCCACCATATCCCGGGTGGAAAGCTCCATCATTTTAGGGTCGTAACGCTGCATAAAGCGTTCCCCTTTGTTGTTGGTGAGAAGCCCTCCTTCCCCGCGCACCCCCTCCGTCACCAGAATTCCTTTCACCCCAGGCGGCCAGACCATTCCGGTGGGATGGAACTGGAAAAACTCCATATCAATCAACTCCGCCCCGGCCTCGTACGCCAGGGCATGTCCATCCCCGGTGCATTCCCAGGAATTGGAGGTAATCGGATAGGCTTTTCCACCCCCGCCGGTGGCCAACACTATCGCTTTGGTTTTGAAAACCACAAAATCGCCGGTATTCCGCCAGTAACCGATGGCCGCGGCAATTTTCCCGCCGTCCTTCAAGAGCCGGAAGATGGTCAACTCCATATAGATGTCGATGCCGGAATACACGCTTCTATCCTGCAGGGTGCGAATCATCTCCAGTCCGGTGCGATCCCCCACGTGGCAGAGGCGCTTATAGGTGTGCCCGCCAAAGGCCCGCTGCAAAATCTCTCCCTCCGGTGTGCGGTCAAAAAGGGCGCCCCATTCCTCCAGTTCCCTAATTCTATCCGGCGATTCCTGGGCGAGCAACTGAGCCATCCGCCAGTTGTTTAGAAATTTTCCACCTTTCATCGTGTCGCAAAAGTGGGTCTGCCAGTTGTCTTTGGCATCCACATTGGCCATTGCCGCGGCAATTCCTCCTTCTGCCATCACGGTATGGGCCTTGCCGAGCAGGGACTTCGAAACGACTCCAACTGAAAGCTTTTTGGCGGAAACCTCCACCGCCGCCCGCAAACCGGCCCCGCCGGCGCCGATTACCAAAACATCGTGTTCGTGGATTTCGTAGCTCAAAATATCCTCAAATCCGTTACCTTCCCGCAGGCAACCAGCCGGACGTACAAATCGGCCGCCATCACCGCAAAAATAGAAGTCCAGGCCCAGAGCATATGATGCTCGTTAATGCTGGAGACCCCCTTCCACAACTTGAACCGAACCTTGCCCGCTTTGGCGCAGGAAAAACAGTCCAGATTGCCGCCCACCAAATGCCGGAAGGAATGGCAGGAAAACGTGTAACCGGAAAGCAAAGCGGTGTTGATTAGAAGAATCAACGTTCCCAATCCCATTCCGAATTTTCCGTCGAAGTTGAACGCTTTAATCACATCATGCCAAAGGAAAAACAGAACGATGATGGCGGCGTAGAGCAAGAAACGATGCAGGTTCTGGAAGATGAAAAGCTTGGTCTCGCCGTGGTAACCTCGGTGCGGTTCCCCCACGGCGCAGGCAAAGGGATGGGCGGCGTAAGCCCGATAGTAGGCCTTGCGATAGTAATAGCAGGTGAAGCGAAAGCCGGCCGGAGCCCAGAGAATCAGAAACGCAGGGGAGAGGGGCCACCAGTCAAAAAGGAAAAGAGGAGAATAGAAAGGAGAGAGGTATGGCCCGGCGAGGTAGTAATTGTTCTCAAAAGCCCGAAAGGTGGAGTACATGACAAAAAGTGTCAGAATCGCCACCGTTGCGGTCGGCGCCGCCCACCAGGCATCCTTCCTTTGGGTGGCGCCAAATTGGGCCGCCGGTTGCGCGCCTGCTGTCGTGGTTTCCATATCGATTTTGGAATTTATCGGTTGTCCGGATTTTTTCAAGCGAAATCTGATCATTTCCCGACTGATTGAGTCGGAATACGGATGTTGAAAATTACTTTCTCGGTTCGACCCAGATGCGGGTGGAGGCCTTTTTGCCGAGCGTCACCGCGCGGCCGCCGATTTTAAGCTTGAGCGTGTCGTCCGGCATTTTTTCCAGCACCTCGAGATTCCCCTGTGGCGTGATGCCCAAGGAGTCGAGATATTTAAGAAACGTACGGTCTTTCTCATAGATCCGCACGACGGTCGCCCCCATTCCGCCCGGCGCGTCGAAAAGCAAAACGGCGTTGTCAATTCTTCTAAGGGCCGCTTTTCCCAGGGGATTCCCATGCGGGCAGATGCCGCCCCGGCCGAAAAGCTTGAAGAGCCTTTCCTCCATCTCTGGAGATACGGCATGCTCCAGCTTTTCCGCCTCCTCATGCACCTTGTACCACTCCATCCCCAAAACCTCGGCCAACAATTTCTCAATGAGGCGATGACGGATGATTAAATCCTCGGCCGTTTTGCGTCCTTTGGGGGTGAGCGAAAGCTTTCCTTCCCTTCCCAGCTTTAAATACCCCTCTTTGGCCAGTCGCCGCAGGGCCAGCGAAACGGCCGGCGGTGTGACCCCCAGCTCGGCCGCAATCTTGGAGCCGGACGAGCTCCCCCCCTCCTGGGACAGCTCCCAGATGGTTTTCAAATAATCCTCCTGCGTGATGGTCGCCTTACCGGGGGCTTTCATAATTTCCCTTGACAGGTTTAGTTAAGCATAGTTAATTCTATCGGTTAATTAAGCTTAATTTTACAGCTTAAGGAACCGATAAAGGGAAGATAGGGGGAAAGCCCCGAATTGCAAGCGCTATGACCGCGAAGGAACTGTACGAAAAAATAATTTCCAGCCCGGATGTGTTGACGCCCGTGCCCCAAAAGGTTCCGGGGGGGCGCTACCGGATATTTGCTTTTATGGGTCCGGCCTTTCTGGTTTCGGTCGGATATATGGACCCCGGCAACTGGGGGACCGATATCGCCGCCGGCTCCGATTTCGGCTATAAGCTCCTCTGGGTGCTTTTGCTTTCGAACCTGATGGCGATTCTCTTGCAAACGCTGGCCGCCAAATTGGGTATCGTCACCGGGCTGACGCTGGCGGAAAACTGCCGCAAGCATTATTCCCGGCCGATGGCGCTTTTTCTCTGGTTCACGGCGGAGGCGGCCTGCATGGCGACGGATTTGGCCGAGTTTTTGGGCGCCGCTCTGGGCTTCTACATACTTTTCAAAATACCAATGTTCCCGGCGGCTTTGCTTACCGGCGTCGCCGTCTTCTTGATTTTAGCGCTGGAGCGGTTGGGTTATCGCAAAGTCGAGTACGCCATTTTAGGGATGGTGGTAACCATCGGCATCTGCTACGTTATCGAGGTTTGGCTGGCCAGCCCGGATTGGGGGCAAATCGCCTACCATACCTTCGTGCCACAAATCGACGGCAAAAGCATATACGTCGCCATTGGGATGATAGGAGCCACGGTAATGCCGCACAACGTCTTTCTGCACTCCGGCGTGATTCAGACCCGATTGTGGGCCAAAGACCACGCCTTCAAAAAGGATTTGTTCCGTTTTTCCTTTCTGGATGCCCTCTTTGCTTTGAACGGGGCCTGGTTCATCAACTCGGCGATGGTGATTATGTCGGCGGCGGTTTTCTTTCAAAACGGCATTCCGGTGCAGTCGATAGAAGAGGCGCATCAAACGCTAACACCTCTTTTAGGTGGACTATCTTCAATGGCCTTTGCCATCGCCCTTTTGTGTTCCGGGTTGTCTTCTTCGGTCACCGGCACTTTGGCGGGGCAGATAGTCATTCAGGGCTTTTTGAAGATTAGAATCTCGCTCTGGATGCGGCGCTTGATAACGATGATTCCGGCTTTAATCGTAATCTATCTGGGGGTAAACTCAATAAAAATCCTGGTTTTGAGCCAGGTGGTGCTCTCCTTCCAATTGCCGTTTACCATCATTCCTTTGATTATGTTCACCCGTAAGAGGGAAATAATGGGGGAATACGCCAACCGCTGGTGGGTGAATATTCTGGCCTACGTTTGCGCGGCCATCATCATCGGCCTGAATATCTACCTGCTGTATCAGATTTTTACCGGCAATACTTAATTTATTGCACTGGTAGTCTAGACTTTACTCGAGGGATTATCCTAAAAAAACGGCCTTTGGTTTTTGGCCGCCTATCGGATTGAAATTACGTAGGCGGAGCCGGCTTGGGAAAGCCCGCCCGGGTCGGCATAAGGAGCGCCGATGATGAAATCAGCTTTGGCGTCGCCGTTTACATCTCCGGCCCCGGCTACTGAATTGCCGAGGTAGCTATTGGCGGCGGCGCCATTTTTTTGATACAGCAGGGCGCCGGTGGCACCGGAATAGAGGTAGGCGGAGCCGGCATTGGAAAGCCCGCCCGGGTCGGCACGGGAAGCGCCGATGATGAAATCAGCTTTGCCGTCGCCGTTTACATCCCCGGCCCCGGCGACGGACCAGCCCAGGTGGTCAAAGGCGGCGACGCCGTTTTTCTGGTAGAGCAGGCTGCCGTCCGCTCCGGAATAAAGGTAGGCGGAGCCGGCAGCAGAAAGCCCGCCCGGATCGGTAGCATAAGCGCCGATGATGAAATCAGCTTTGCCGTCGCCGTTTACATCCCCAGCCCCGGCGACAGAGACGCCCAAAGTGTCACCGGCGGCGGCGCCGTTTTTTTGATAAAGCAGGGCGCCGGTGGCACCGGAATAGAGGTAGGCGGAGCCGGCATTGGAAAGCCCGCCCGGGTCGGCACGGGAAGCGCCGACGATAAAGTCTGTATTTCCATCGCCGTTTGCGTCTCCTGCTCTAGCCACGGAGGAGCGGCCCAGTCCGTCGCCAGCGGCGCCGTTTTTCTGGTAGAGCAGGGCGCCGGTGGCACCGGAATAGACAAAAACGGAGCCAGCAATGGAAAGCCCGCCCGGGTCGGCATCTGGAGCACTTATGATGAAATCGGCTTTTCCATCCCCGTTCATATCCCCGGCCGAAGCCACGGAACTACCCAGCTGGTCATCGGCAGTGGCGCCGTTTTTCTGGTAAAGCAGGACGCCTGTGGCGCCGGAATAAACGTAGGCAGAGCCGGCAGCAGAAAGCCCGCCCGGGTCGGCGCCAGAAGCACCTATGATGAAATCGGCTTTTCCATCCCCATTCACATCCCCTGCCACAGCTACGGATATGCCCAGAAAATCGTTGACGGCGGCGCCGTCTTTCTGATAAAGCTGAACCGGCATGGTGGCGGCAGGCGGCTGGGTGCTTTTTTTACTGCCGCAGCCGAAGAGAGAAAAGCCGAGGATGGAGCAAAAAAGAAAGTGCGAGTGCTTAATCATATGCCCTCCCTTACTTGGGCCTTTATGGGGCCTTTCGGTTCAGCCATTCAAGATAATCGGGCGTTAGGGATGGACCGAAACGAAAGTCCGCTCCCCTTTCGTTTCGTATTTCACCACGCCGGTGATTTTGGAAAAGATGGTCCAATCCTTTCCAACGCCCACGTTTTCGCCGGGGTGAATGCGGGTGCCTTTCTGCCGCACCAAAATGGTGCCGCCCAGTACCGCCTCACCGGCGTACCGTTTTACTCCCAATCTCTGGCCGTGGGAATCGCGGCCGTTTTTGGAACTGCCTACACCTTTCTTATGCGCCATACATTCTCCTTAACAATCGCCCAATAATATAGCCATTTAATTGTTTTTCTGCAACTGTAAACGATCAGCCCTGCTGAAACTTTACAGCCGATGTTCCTCCCACAATTTGACGATTTCGCCGGTGCGCTCTTTACCCAGATGTTTTTCAACAACAGATACAATGGCCTCTTGAAATTTTGTCTCGCTGTCTTGACACAGCTCTTCGTAGGTCCGTATTTTGACCAGCTCTTCCTTGAAATAGGCGGTTACTGCTCCCCGAATGACTTTTGCCTCTTCCTGGGTAATATGTCCCCTCGGGAGCAGCCTATCCACGACCGAATCTCCTATTCTTTCGGCTTCCTCCAAACTTAGCTGGTCAACCGCCGCGCCCCGGTACCATTTTCCTTCCTGCTGAAAATTTTCGAGGAACTCGGTTTTTTCCTTGCCGCCCAATTCCTTGAATTCAATGGCGTACTTTTTGAAAATGGGTTTGGCTGCTTTTCTGGTTTGGGGTTTCTTTGCCCAAACAATGGCGTAAATGGTGCCTTCCCGGTTGAGCCAAGCCTCTTTGATGGCGGAGTTTTTTTCCATCTCCAACAGGGCCGGTTTGGCTCGGCTGCCGCAACCTATGTCCGGAGCCGCACCACAAACCAGCGGCACTTCGTAGAAACTAATTCTTTCCGGGGAGAGATTTTCGCGCGGTCTTTCCTGGCTGGAAACGGCTGATGCAAGAACGCCCATTGTTAAAACTACGAACGAAGATAGGATAAGCCGCCTCATATTCTGACTCCTTTCACGGTAATTATACTACTTTTGGCAGGGGGAAGACAATAGGACAATCGCAATTAGTCGTTTTCAAATGGAATGACCTTTGAGGAATTGTTGTATTGTTTTGGATGTATCGACCGGTTTTTCAATCATCGGCATATGCCCACAGTCGGGGATAATCTCGAGTGGGGCGTTCAGGAATTCGGCGGCAGTTCGGGTGGTTTGCAGCGCAATTCCCCGGTCTTTTTCGCCGGTCAGAACGAAAACGGGAATGTTTTCGTTCACTTTATATTTAGAATAATCAAAGCGGGCGCTGGCCTGCAAATCTTTCAGCAACACCTCCGGCCGGTCGAGCATAAAAAGCCGTTGCTTGATGCATTCTTGAATCAATTCTTCTTTGGAATACAGCATCCGGCAGATTTCCTCTTTTGATGGAACTTTGGGCGGCGGCGAGGGAGGGGAAAAACCGCTGGATACTAAAATCAACCCGGCCACAAAATCAGAGTTTTGAGAGGCGAAACAGGTTGCCACCAATCCGCCCATCGAATGACCAACCGCGGCGATTTTGCCATTCGGAAACAGGGTTGTAACGAGTTTTTTGATCACCTCGGCATACTCCTCAATGGTATTGCAGCCGTCACCGGCACTTAAACCGTGGCTGGGCAAATCAAGGGCGATGCAACGCCGCGGTTGAAGTTCCCGGATTAGAGCAAGTCAGTTGGAATGCGCCCCGCCGGCGCCATGGACAAAAAGGAGGGGCGCTTTTTCGGTTCCGCGTTCAAAATAAAAAATGCGCTGGCCCGACAGTTCCAGATGCGGCATTTTGGGAAGATAAAAGAATTTACTCGGCGCGCAGGTCTAAAGATTCCGGACGCTTGCCGAAGCGCAAATGAACCTTCTGCGAAGCCCGGTCGTAATTTTCGGAGAAGAAGCTTTTGTCCTTCCGGCTGAAACGCCAGAAGGTAGCCCCCAAATCTCCCAACTCGATTTTGCCCTCGGCCTGCACACCGACGGAATCGGGAAAGGAAAGCTCCAAATCGGCCCGGGGGAGGTTTAACTCCACCGGAAGGTCCTTGACTCTCGGAATAACCCGAATCGAAACTTCGCCGCTGGAACCTTCCACCGAAAGCCTTTCCAATTGCAGGGAGCGGACATCCAGGCGCACTTCCCCGCGGCCGGTGCGAATGGAAAGGGCGGTTGGAACGGATTCGGAAACGGAAATCTCCCACCCCCGGTCGCGGAAAACCCGCCAGCGGCCCAACGGCCAGAACCAATCCCGGTCGGAAACGGCCAGTTCAAGCTTGCCGGCTTTCTCATCGGTCGAAATTTCCGGCCGGGCTAAAAGGTAGTCGAAGTCGCCGGAAACGAAATGGTTCGGGTCCCCCGATACGTACAAATCGTTGGAGCGGAGGTTAAGATTCAGTTCCAGCTTGTTCCATTCCGGTTTTTTCTCGAGCTGGTATTCGTACGAACTTTCCCGGCTGGAGCCGTAACGGGCGGCGGTGAACAACACGTAACCGAGCGGGCCCATCAGAATCAAAGCCGACAGATAAGCCACCGGCCGGAGGTTTTGGGAGGAAAAAATCCTTTCCCAGCCCCAGGCAATCAAAAGCAGGGGCCAGAACGTTAACGCCGCCCACCAGAAAAAGCTCCAAGAAAGCCGGTCTAAATTAATCAGCAGGAGGAAGCTTCCAAGCCAGATTAAAAATAGGGCGTTGCGCAACAGACGCGGACTCACTGGGCCGTCCTCCTTTGCAGAATCAAGGCCATCCCCCAGATAATCAAGAGCGCCGGCCAGAACTGGAGCAGGTTAAAGTCCCAAAGATTGTGGGTTAGGAAGGCCAAGCCGGCAAACAACAAAGTCAGGCCGAAGACCAGTTGGCCGATTCTTTTGTTTTTCGCCAACAGATAAGCGCCGGGAACGAGCAGAAGCAGGAAAAACGGCCACGCAATCATATCAGCTTTTCTTCTCCCCCATCAAGGCCTTGCCCAAAAGCACCAGGCCGATGACTATCAAAATGGCCGGCCAGAACAAATGCCAGTGAATGTCGATAAAATTGTTGAACAAAAACAAAACTCCGAGCCCTACCAGAATAATCCCGACCACCATTGGAGCGTTGCCGGGCCGGTCGGCGTTTTGCGATGCGGGCGACGTTTCAGTCATCGGAGTAGAACCTCCTTCTGTTTTCGCCGCCTGCGGGGACTGGTAGCCCATCGGCGGTTTGGGAATGATGATAACGGCTAAAATGTAGCCGATAATGCCGGCGCCGGCGGATGCGAGGGTAAAAACGATGTAGGCAATGCGCAGAATAGTGGCATCGATGTTCAGATATTCCCCCAACCCGCCCAAAATGCCGGCAATCCATTTGTCTTTTTCCGAGCGATAGAGCTTACGCATTCGCTCCTTTTGCTGTGCCGGCGCCAGCTTGTCCGTTTAGCGGTTCTTTGGGAAAGATAAAAATGGCCGCTATGTATATCAGAACCATCAGCCCGAAGCTGGCAATGGTCATAATTACAAAAATCAGCCGGATCAAGGTTGAATCAACCCCCAAATGCTCCGCCAGCCCGCCTAAAACGCCGGCGAGCCGGGCATCATTACGCGAACGATATAGTTTCTTCAACGCACACACCTCATTCCTGTCCGATTTTTATTTACGAGAAAAGTTTCCCGAAGTTTCCAAAATCGGAGAGCATTTTGGCGGGGGGGTTGGTTCGACTTTGCTCACCACAAGTCGCGAACCGCCCGCACAGAATCGTCGAAAAATTATTTCACGTCGGTCGGCTTGGCTTTACCAATGCCGGGAATTCGTTTCAAAATCTCCTCGAACTTCAGGCCGGTCAGAGATTCAATCACCGGCGGAAGCTGGGCGATAATCTGGGTGACATCCCGCGTTACCTTTGATGCTCCCGCGCCGTCGCCGCCGGAGTTGATAATCACGATTTTTTCGGTCTTGGACAAGGGCTCGGAAATGGCCCGGGCAATCTCCGGCAGCTTTTCAATCAACAACTGGGCGATGGCGGCCTCGTTGTACTGCTTCCAGGCCTCCGCTTTTCTGGCCATCGCCTGGGCGGTCGATTCTCCCTGCGCTTTGATAATATCCGCCTCCGCCAACCCCCTTGCCTTGTTGGCATCCGCCTGGGCAAAGCCGGTCACTTTGGTCGCTTCCGCCTCGCCGGCCGCCTCGGTCTGCAGTCGGTATTTTTCGGCCGTGGCCAAGGTCTCGATTCGATACCGTTCCGCATCGGCCGGTTTTTGCACGCCGGCGTTCAATTCCTTTTCCCGGCGGGCGATTTCCTTTTCCTGAACCTCGATTTGCTTGGTTTTTTCCACCACCTGCACGGCGATCTCTTCCGCTTTCACCGCCTGGTTGGTTTTGAATTTTTGCAAGTCGTAGGCCAGATCCGCTTCCGCTTTCTTCTGGTTGATGGAAGCGGTGTATTCCGCCACCTTCATCTCGTAGTCCCGGTTGGACTCGGCCACTTTGGTGTCGGCGATGTATTTGGCGGTCTGGCCTTCCTGATTGGCCTGGGCGGAGCGGATGGTGGCGTCCCGGTTGGCTTCCGCCTCGCCGATGATGGCGTTCTTTTTGACCTGGGCTATCTGGGGTTTGCCCAGCGCTTCGAGATAGCCCTGTTTATCCTTGATGTCCCGGATGGTGAAGGAGACAATGGTCAGCCCCATATTGGCCAGGTCGGAGGCCGCCACTTCCTGCACCCGCTGGGCGAAAGCGTCCCGATTGGAGTAAATCTCCTCCACCGTCATCGTTCCCAAAATGGCGCGCAGGTGGCCCTCCAACGTTTGCAGGGCGATGTTCATTATTTCCTGCTTCTCCTTGGACAAAAACTGTTCGGAAGCGGTGCGGATGGAAACGTCGTCCCCTTTGACTTTAATCTGGGCCACGCCGTCCACCAAAACCGGCACCCCCAGCTTGGTGTAAACCTCCGGCGTGGAGACGTCCAACGTGAAAATCTCCAGCGAAAGATGGTCCACCCGCTCGAAGACCGGGATGACGAAGGTGCCGCCCCCCTTGACCAGCCGGTAGCCGACGGTGAGCTTGTTGCCAAAATCGTCTTTAATTCTATGCTTGATGCCGGAGATGACCAGAACCTCGTTGGGGCCGACTTTGACGTAGCGCCGGGAGATGACGATGAAAAAAAGCATTATAACTACTATCCCGGCAAAAATTGCCAACGGCCAACTGATGCCTAAACCTTCCATAGCGCCTCCTTTTTGAACAACCCGTCCAAACTTTTTGAGAGATAGCCCACAGCGGGGGAAGTTAAGATAGGGCATCAAGTTTTGCAATTGCGTTTTTGTCTATTGCCAAGTAGTTTAACCATTTATGGAGGGTTCCAGCAACGGAAACTTGTGCCCGATTTGTAAAAACACAATAAGCAAAGACGCTTCAAAATGCCCGAGTTGTGGCTCCTTAAGTTCAACATGGAAGCGATGGGGGTTAAGCATTTTCCGTTTTGTTTTCCGAATTATCGAGGCTGGTTCGTTGATTGCTGTTGTGATAGCTCTCTACTTTCTGTACGATGCAAATAAAATTTCGAAGGAAGCTTTTGAAGAAAACAGAAGGGCAAACTTGGAGGCGTTGGCTAGAGTGGATTCTACAATTTCAATGCAAAGAGAGGCTTTGCAATTACAGAAGGTTCAGGTAGCAACCGAGCAAAAGGATAATGTTTTACGAGAGAAAGAAATCTTTGAGAAGAACAAACCAGTCGTTTCAATACTGCTCAAGGACGTTGCTGTGACAGATTCCAGTCTCGAAATATTTGTTGTTGTGGATAATGAAGGACTTTCCAATATGGAGGATGTTTTCATCTATCTTGGGACAAAGAGAATGGTAACCTCAAATCCTATGTATGCTGAGCAATTTTGGGATTTTCCTACGTTTTTGACCCAAAAAGGAAAAGTTTTAAGCTTTGCAATTAAGGGATGGCAGAACTCAGATTTTCTCTGTTTTATTGATGTACGATACCGATGGAAAATAATGAACTATGATGGTTCTGAGAAAAAATCTTTCATCTGCTCTTATATCAAGCAATCGAACAAATATAGAATCGCCGCATTAGATAAGTATGAACATAAGAAATACTGGGGATATGAATATTAACCTGCGGATATTCCATATATAAAAAACGGGACTGTTGCCAGTCCCGTTTTTTTGTTTGAAAGCTTCAGTTATTTGGCGGCGATTTCGCCGGAGGACGAAATTTCAATGACGAAGCCGTTGGCGTCCTCGAAACCGTAGTCGTGGCCGTTGGCCTTGTAATGGTGCTTGGATTTGTACAGGTTGAAGCCCTTGTTGGATTTGGCGCCGAAGTAGGTCAGGTTGTTGATGACCGTATTTTTGCCAGAGGCATCCTTGAAGGCAGCTAATTCAACCATTCCTTCCGTCCCGTCGCCGATTTTAGCGGTGGCTTTATCCCCTTTGATTGCCCAGCTAATCGGCTTTTTGTCCAAAAAGATCGGGTCAAATTTCAAAGGATAGATGTTGGGCACGATTTTGGTGATGGCGTCGATTTGCTCCTGGGTGGTGGCTGGGTCAAAGGTGAAAGCGGCCCAAAGCGCCGTGCCGTCGCCGAAGTTGTCGCTCAAATCACCGGAAATCCAGAATTTGACGCCGGCCAGCTTGGTGTCTCCGTAATGGCCGGAGATGACGTTGAGGGCGTTGTTGAACTGGCAGAAGTGCTTGTCCGGCGTAGTGTTGAAATAGCAGGGGCACATCAGCCGGCAGGAACAGGCCTCGATGATTTTGGCGTTGAAACTCCAAGTGTTTTTGCCGGTTGTTTTTCCCTTGCCGCTCATCTGGGCAAAGGCCACAACCGCCGCCAGAAGCAGAACGACTGCTATGGCGGTAATGCCTAATTTTTTCATATTACCTCCTCCTTTGGTTTGGTTTTTTGTCTTTAACCGAGGCGAAGATAACGGAGGCCCATCGGCTTGTCAAGAGGAGCTAACCCGTTTTTTGACTTTAGCGGATTTTTTTGCGGCGGTTGGCGACGAAATCCCAGAGAATAAATTCTCCCAGCCGGTCGGGGGTGGTAAAGTAAGCCCGGCCCTTGTTCAACTCGGTCAGTTTCTCCACGAAGTTTTGCAGGTAGGGGTCGGAAGCAATCATAAAGGTGGTGATGGGAATTCGCCTTTTGCGGCAGATGACCGCCTCGTCCAGTGTGCGGTTGACGATTATAGGGTCTAAACCAATCGGATTGCGGTAAATGGTGCCGTTGGGGCGGATAATCACGGAGGGCTTGCCGTCGGTAATCATAATAATCTGCTTGTTGGGGTGTTTCTTACGCCCCAAAATCTGGCGGGCTAAAATCAGCCCGGCTTTGGTGTTGGTGTGGAACGGGCCGACCGAGGCGTAGGCCAGTTCCTTGATGGGCACCTCCTTGGCGTTGTCGCCAAAGAGCACCACGTTCAAGCTGTCCTTGGGGTACTGGGTCATTATCAATTCCGTCAAAGCCAGGGCCACCTGCTTGGCGGGGGTGATGCGGTCTTCGCCGTACAAAATCATCGAGTGGCTGATGTCCAAAAGCAAGACGGTGGCGCAGGAGGAGACGGACTCGGTCTCGAAAACCTCCAAATCCTTTTCCTCAAAGGCGAAGTCGGAACCCAAACCGGTGCGCTGGATTAAATTCTTGATGGAAGTCGGAAAGTCGATGTTTGCGGTTTCATCGCCGAACTCGTAAGGGCGTTTTTCCGGCAACTGCTCGCGGGTGCCGCCTCCCTCGCGAGGAATGGGGTGATTGCCGAAGCCGCCCTTTTTCAAGTTGGAAAAAATCGCCTGAAACGAGTCCTGCCGGATTTTGCGCTCCCCTTTGGGAGTCAAAGAAAGCCGGTTTTTTACTTTCTGGAGGTAGCCCTCCTCCCCCATTTGATTGACGAACTCGTCCAGATTGAAATCCTTGTCCAGATACCCCTGCTTCTGGAGCATTTTCATATAGCGCAGGACCTTTTCGATGTCGCCGGAGGAGGCCAAAACGAGGTAGTTGAACAGCTTTAACAGCTCGGCGAAGTCCTTGAGCTTGCGGGCCGTCTCCGGGTCGTATTTGGAATAGCGGACGCGCACGTCAGTCGGCTTCCTCCATATCCTTTAACATCGTGGCCAGAACGTCGGAATAGCGGAAGGTTTTTTCCAGATGCTCTTTGGCAATCAGGTTGTGCTGGTGCAGCCCTTCCAGAACCAGTTCCATCACCAAAGCTTCTTCTTCGGGCGAGGAGGTCTGAAAATGGGCGGCCGGTAGTTTTTTCAGCCCCTTGACTTTGTGCAGGGCGGCGGAGTACTCCTCGAAGGGCGATTCGTCCGAAAGCTCGATGTGATGGCGGTTGGAAAAGTAGCTTAAGACCTCGGAGTAGGTGTAATCCTCCTCCTCGACGGTCTGCTTGGGCTTGCGCGGCGGGGGAAAGCGGGACAGAAACACTTCCTTGACCGCCCGGCCGACCAGATTGGCGGCGATGGCGCCGGTTCCTTCCTGCTCCCCTTCGTACACCAGCTCGATTTTGCCGGAGATGGAGGGGAGGGCGGCGTAGAGGTCGCAAATTCTTGGATACAATTTTTTATCGCCGGTCTTGAGCGCCCGGCGCTCGATGTTGGAAACCACGTTTTCCAGCGCCGAAATCGACAGGCGGGCGGAAACGCCGGAGGACTGGTCCACAAATTCACTTTTACGGGCGGCGAAAGCAATCCGCTCTATCATCGACTTATAAAACTCCGGCAGGTCCAGCTTGGCCCCCCTTTCCAGCCAGGCCTCCTGCTCGGTGATCTTCAAGGCATCCTCAATGGAGGTCGGGTAGTGAGTCGTAATCTGCGAATCGATGCGGTCTTTTAACGGCGTAATGATGTTGCCGCGGTTGGTGTAATCCTCCGGATTGGCGGAGAATACGACCAAAATGTCCAACGGCATCCGCACCGGGAAGCCTTTAATCTGAAAATCTTTTTCTTCGAGGATGTTCAAAAGTCCCACCTGAATGCGGGGCTGCAGGTCGGGCAGTTCGTTGATGGCAAAAATCCCCCGATTGGTGCGGGGGATGATGCCGTAGTGAATCACCTCTTCGTTGGAAAAGTCCAGTTTTTCCCGGGCGGCTTTA
>Ga0184637_10001135_pt1 | contig 18581 bp, 17 predicted proteins | sample PLM3_127_b2_FD_133143 | JGI IMG/M metagenome (GOLD analysis project Ga0184637, IMG submission 133143) | Groundwater sediment microbial communities from an aquifer in East River, Colorado, USA - PLM3_127_b2 | ecosystem: Environmental > Terrestrial > Soil > Riparian zone | place: USA: East River...
ACGTCCACCATGCGGTTCGAGAAGCCCCACTCGTTGTCGTACCAGGCGAAGACCTTCGCGAACGTGCCGTCGATGACGAACGTGCTGCTCGCGTCGAAGATCGACGAGTGCGGATCGTGGTTGAAGTCGATCGAGACGAGCGGCTCGTCGCAGTAACGCAGCACGCCCTTCAGCGCGCCGTCGGCGGCCTTCTTGAACGCGGCGTTGATCTCCTCGACCGTGGTGGGCCGCTCGAGCTCGACGGTGAGGTCGACGAGCGAGACGTTCGGCGTCGGCACGCGCACCGCCGTGCCGTTGAGCTTCCCCTTGAGCGCCGGGATCACCTCGGCGACGGCCTTCGCGGCGCCGGTGGTGGAGGGGATCATCGAGAGGGCCGCGGCCCGCGCGCGCCGCAGGTCCTTGTGCGGCAGGTCGAGGAGGTTCTGGTCGTTCGTGTACGAGTGCACCGTCGTCATGAGGCCGTGCTTGATGCCGAAGCCCTCGAGCAGGACCTTCGCGACGGGCGTGAGGCAGTTGGTCGTGCAGGACGCGTTCGAGATGATCTTGTGGCTCGCCCGGTCGAGCTTCTCGTGGTTGATGCCGAACGCGACGGTGATGTCCGGCCCCTTGGCCGGCGCCGAGATGAGGATCCGGGGCGCACCCGCCTTGAGGTGACCCTCCGCCTTCTCGCGGTCGGTGAACAGGCCGGTGCACTCGAGCACGAGGTCGACCTTGTTCGCGGCGTGCGGGAGATCCGCCGGCCCCTTGATGGCCGTGACCTGGATCTCCTTCCCGTTCACCACGATCCCCTTCTCGGACGCCTTCACGTCGGCCGCCAGGGTGCCGTGCACGGAGTCGTACTTGAGGAGGTGCGCGAGGGTCTTCGTGTCGGTGAGGTCGTTGATCGAGACGAACTCGAGGTCCTTCTCACCCCGCTCGATCGCCGCCCGCATCACGCACCGACCGATTCGCCCGAAGCCGTTGATCGCGATCCGCGCCATCCGTGCACCCTCCCAAAAAGGTTCGTGAAATTGGCGCGTAACCTACCCGCCCACCCATGGGCCGTCAAACGAAAACCAGGGGGCGACACGGACCGAAAAAAAGCAGGAACGGCGCCAATTTCTCGGCGCCGTCCGGGGTCGACGATCCGCTGGGAGCCTAGGCGGCGGGGCGCGCGTCCTGTCCCGCCTGCGCCGCAGCGGCGGCATGCTCGCCCTTCAGGTCCTGCGTGACGAGATCGATGAGCTCCGTCGAGAGGCTCAGGATCTGGTTCGTCGAGTACCCGTTGCCGCGGAGCTCCTTGAAGAGCGACTTCGCGAGGATCTTCGTTCCCTTGACGTCCAGCATGCCCGGCATCATTGCGTTGGTCTCCCGGTCTTCCTTGCGAACGGCGACCGGTCGGAGCGAGCGGCCACCCTTGTCTCGGAATGAAGGGACACGGAGCAAGGTGCGGGCCATAGCGGGACGTGCTGTGCATTCCTTGCCATATCGGGTATTTAGCCCCGGTAGGCTCTTGCACGACACGCCCTGGGCTGCGTAGCGCGCTTCGCAGCTCATCGCCCCCGTCCTGGGTACACCGTATAGCCGTCTACGCGTTGGAGAGACCGCCCTGCGTTACCGCGTCGCGAACATTCCGCTCTGGCTGGACGAGGACGAGTCTCGACTCGTGGCGCGGGCGGCCGAGCGGCTCGGCGTGGCGCCGGGGGAGGTCCGCGATCCGGTCGTGCTCCGCCGCTCGCTCGACGCGCGCAAGAAGGGGCACGCGCGCTGGCTCGTCAACGTGGAGGTCGAGGTCGCCGCCCCGATCCACGGCGCGCCGGAGGGTGTCACGCCCGCGCCGGAGCCCGAGCCCGCGCCCGCGCCCGTGCGGGCGCCGGGCGCTCGCCCGATCGTGCTCGGAGCCGGCCCGGCGGGGCTCTTCTGCGCGTGGGCGCTGCTCGAGCGCGGCGTGCCGACCATCGTGGTGGACCGCGGCAAGCCGGTCTCGCCGCGCCGCCGCGACGTCGCGGCGCTCATGCGGGCGGGCGAGCTCGATCCCGAGTCCAACATGTGCTTCGGCGAGGGGGGCGCCGGTGCCTACACCGACGGGAAGCTCGGCACGCGCATCCACCACCCTGCCGTCCGCAAGGTCGTCGAGCTCTTCGCCCGGTTCGGGAACGTCTCGCGCATCCTCGCGGAGGGGAAGCCGCACGTCGGCTCGGACCTCCTGCCGAGCGCCATCTCGGCGATGCGCGAGGCGCTCGAGCGGGGAGGTTGCACGTTCCACTGGAACGCCCGCGCGGTCGACGTCGAGGTGAGCGAGGGGCGCGTGCGTGGGCTGCGGCTCGCCGACGGCCGGAGCATCGACTCCGACCGGGTGGTGTTCGCGCCCGGGAACAGCGCGCGGGAGCTCTTCGAGCTGTTCGCCGCGCGCGGCTGGCCGATCGAGGCGAAGCCCTTGGCGGCCGGGTTCCGGGCCGAGCACCCGCAGCCGCTCATCGACCGCATCCAGTACGGCACCGCCGCGCGCCAGCCGGGGCTCCCGCCGGCCGACTACCGGCTCGCCGACAACCCGCGCGTCGAGGGCTCGCCGCGGGGCGTCTTCTCGTTTTGCATGTGCCCGGGCGGGGTCGTCGTGCCGACGCCTACCGAGCCCGAGATGCAGTGCACCAACGGCATGTCCAACTCCCACCGCTCCTCCCCGCTCGCGAACGCGGGGATCGTCGTGGCGGTCGGCCCGGCCGACTTCGCGGCCGAGGGGTTCGAGGGGGCGCTCGCCGGCCTCGAGTGGCAGCGCAAGTGGGAGCGCGCGGCCTTCCGGCTCGGAGGCGGCGGCTACCGCGCGCCGGCGCAGCGCATCTCGGCGTACCTCGCCGGGCGGGCGGGCGCGCCGCCCGGGAAGACCTCGTACCGACCGGGCGTCGCGGCCGCGGATCTCGCCGAGCTCTACCCGCCGCAGCTGCGCGAGGCGCTCCGTGCGGGGCTGCGGGCGTTCGAGCGGCGGATGCGCGGCTTCGTCACCGACGAGGCGCTGCTCCTCGGCGTCGAGACCCGCACCAGCTCGCCGTGCCGCATCGTGCGGGGCACCGATCTCCAGTCGCCGGCGCTCCGCGGCCTGTATCCGGCGGGCGAGGGCGCGGGCTACGCCGGCGGGATCGTCTCCTCGGCTGTGGACGGCCTGCGCGTGGCGGAGGCCATCTGCGCGGAGCTCGGCCCGGCATGAGCGCGCGTCGAGGAGCCGGCGCGATGCGTTACCACGTCCGGAACACGGCCGGCGAGGAGCTCGTCGTGCCATCGCTCGACGTGCTGCACGCGCTGTACGCGCAGGGCTTCCTCGGCGACGACGACCTCGTCCGAGCCGCCACGTCCGAGCGCTGGGTGCGCGCCGGATCGATGAGCGCGCTGCAAGGCGTGCGGGCTCGCCGCGCGGAGCCGAGGAGGATGGGACTCTTGCTCATCGCGGTGATCGCGCTCGTGGCCGCGCTGGGCATCCTCCTCGCGCGCTGACGCGCCGCGCGGTGCCCCGCGCCGAGGCGCGAACGACGCTTCGCGCCCCTCGCCCGCGTGCGAAGCGCGCGTCGCAATCCTGCCGGGGCTGATCGCGTGGACGGAGGCGGCCTAGCGCTCGCGGCCGTAGTCGTCCTGCACCCGCACGACGTCCTCGACCTCGGGCGTCGAGACCTCGAGCACGTCACAGTCCGTGATGGCCCGCATCCGGTGAACGGTGCCCGGGCGAACGTGGTAGCTCTCGCCCGGCCTCATCGGATGGTCGACGAGCGCGCCGCCCTCCTCGAGCACGAGAACCATCTCGCCGCTCCAGAGGTGGATCGTCTCGTCCTTCTTCAGGTGGTACTGGAGCGAGAGCTGCGCGCCCGCGTTCACGTGGAGGAGCTTGCCGACGTAGCGCTCGGTGTGACCCCACCAGAGCTCGTAGCCCCAGGGCTTCTCCACCCGCTTCGGCCGGTCGAACGTGCTCATGCGGGCGAGATCCTAGCTCAGCGGCTGGCCGTCACCCAGCCCTTGGCGCCGGTCTCCCGGGACACGTCCGAGAGGTAGCGCGCGGCCGCGTCGCGCGTCTCGAAGCTGCCCACCCGGACGCGGAACACCCGGCCCTTGCCGGCGAGGTCGGCCGCCTCGATGCGGGGCGAGTACGAGCGGAAGCGCGCCGCGAGCCGCTCGGCCTCGGCGCGGTCCTGGACGGCACCGAGCTGGATCGTGAACGCCCCCGAGGGTGCCGGGGCGAGCGCGGGCTCCCGCTCGCCGCTCGACCCGCTCGCGGGCGGGGTCGCGGCGGGCGCCGGCGGCGGGCTCGCGGCCGCGACCGGCTCCCGCGGGGGTGCGGGCACCGCGACCGGCGCCGCGACGGGCGGCTGCGCCGGGGGGCGCTCCTTCGTCAGGGAGTCGTGGAACGTGAGCGACGCCGCCGGGACGGCCGGCACCGGGCTCGCGAGCGGGGCGCGGTCGAGCGCGTCGAGCGACGGGGCGCGGGCGGCCTCCGCCTGCCGGACCGCCACCTGGCGCCCGACGTTCAGCCCGAGCACGAAGACGACGCCGAGGATGACGAGCGCGCCGACCACCACCGAGGCGATCTGGCGGCCGTCGAGGGACAGCTCGAGCTTCTCGTTGGCCCGCTGGGTTCCGTCGCGCATACGGGCGCGATTCTAGACGTCCGCCTCGAGTTCGCGAGTTTCCGGACTCTCCATCCGCTCGGGGGCGGAGACGCCCAGCACGGCGAGGCCGTTCGCGAGCACCTGCTTGAGCGCGCGGCACAGGAAGAGCCGGGCCCGGGTCTTGGCCGCGTCGGGGCCGATGACCCGCTCGCCGGTCCGCTTACCCTGCGTGTAGTACGAGTGGAACGCCGCGATGGTCTCCTGGAGGTAGAAGGCCACCCGGTGCGGCTCGTAGGCGAGCGCCGCGCCCGCCAGCAGGTCGGGGAAGGCGGCGATGCGGCGGATGAGATCCTGCTCCTCGGGGAGCGCCAGCGTGCGCGCGTCGGCGAGGTCGAAGCCGGGGACCTCCACGCCCGCCTCGCGCGCCTTCGCGAAGATGGCCGAGAGCCGCGCGTGGCCGTACTGCACGTAGAAGACGGGGTTGTCGAGCGTCTGCCTCTTGGCGAGGTCGACGTCGAAGTCGAGCGGTGCGTCGGAGCGGCGCGTGAGGAAGATGAAGCGGGTCGCGTCGCGCCCCACCTCGTCCACCACCTCGCGCAGCGACACGACGGTGCCCGCCCGCTTGGACATCTTCACGGCCTCGCCGCCGCGGGTGAGGTTCACCATCTGCATGAGGACGACGTGCAGGTCCTTGCGCGAGTAGCCGAGGGCCTCGAGCGCGGCCTCGAGCCGCGGCACGTACCCGCCGTGGTCGGCCCCGAACACGTCGACCAGCACGTCGGCCCGCTGCCGCTTCTCCCAGTGGTACGCGATGTCCGCGCAGAAGTAGGTCGGGGTCCCGTCGGCCTTCTTCACCGGCCGGTCCACCTCGTCACCGTACTGGGAGGATCGGAAGAGCGTCAGGTCCTCGGTCGGCGCGACGCCCTCCTCGAGCTCCCCCTGCGGCGCGGCGGCGGCGGGCGGCGGCGCGCCGCTCTTCTTCGACTTGGGCGGCGGGAGCTTGCCGACGTAGACGAGCCCCTTCTCCTCGAGGGAGCGCAGGAACGCGGCGACCGTGCCCGACTCGTAGAGTGCCTTCTCCGACGACCAGCGGTCGAACTCGATGGCGATGGCGGCGAGGTCGCCGCGGATGAGCCCGAGGACGTGCTCCACCGCGCGATCGCGGAACAGCGCGAGCCACTCGGCCTCCGGCGCGTCGAGGAACCGGTCCCCGTGCTCCGCCGCGAGCGCCGCCGCGATGTCCTTCACGTAGTCGCCCGGATAACTCTTCGGCGGCATCGTCACCGGCCGGCCGAAGCGCTCCTGGTAGCGCAGGTGGACCGAGCGCGCGAGCGTCTGCACCTGCGCGCCGTAGTCGTTCACGTAGTACTCGCGGGTGACCTCGAAGCCGGCCCAGCGCAGCAGGCGCTGCACGCCGTCGCCGACCACCGCGCCGCGGCCGTGGCCGAGGTGCATGGGACCGGTCGGGTTCGCGGAGATGTACTCGACGATGACCTTCTTCCCCTGCCCCACCGCGGTGCGGCCGTAGGCCGGGCCCTCGGCGACCGCCCGCTCGAGCGCGCGCAGCCACACGTCGGCGGCGAGCCGGACGTTCACGAAGCCCGGGCCGGCGATCTCGAGGCTCGCGACCTCCTTCCCCTCGTCCACCGCGCGCACCGCCTCGACGATGGCCTGGGCCACCTCGCGCGGCGGGCGGCCCGCGACCTTCGCGAGCACCATTGCGGCGTTGACGGCGAAGTCGCCGTGCTTCGGATCGCGCGGCGCCTCGACCGTGAAGGCGGTCTCGCCGGGGGGCCAGCGCCCCTCGGCGGCGCCCCGCGCGAGCGCGCGGCGGAAGATGTCGATCACGCGGTCTCGGACCATGGGACCGAGCGCTATATCGGGGCGGCCGGCGCGAGGCAAGCGGGCACCGCCGGAGGCGGGCCGTGAGCCGCCGGAGCCCCGCGGCTGGCCGCCCGGCTCTAGGAGAACGGGTCGAACGCCCCGCACCGCGCGCAGCGGAAGCTCCGCACCAGCGCGGCGGCGCCGCAGCGGGCGCAGCGCAGCGACGGGGTCCGCCTGAGGAGCGCCGCGACGAGCAGGTCGTGGCGCGCGGCGAGCTCACCGGGCCCGGGGGCCTCTGCCTGCCGGAGCAGCTCGCGCATGGCGAGCGTCACCTCGCCCGTCCGGTCGCTCTCGAGCGCGCGGCGGAGCGCGGCGAGCGCGGCGGGCGTGTCGCCTCCGCGGTGGAGGGCGCGGCCGTGCAGGAGGTGCAAGGCGGCGTCGCCCGGCCGGGTGGCCAGCCTCGCCTCGAGGAAGCGCAGCGCCACGGGGCCGGGCAGCGCCGCGAGGGGGGGCCACGCGAGCACCGCCGCGGCAGGGTCGGCGTCGAGCGCCCGCCCGAGCGCGCCGGCCGCGGCGTCGGCGTCACCCCCTGCCGCCTCGGCCTCCGCGAGGGCCAGCGCCGCGTCTGCGCTCCGTGCGAACGCGCCGAGCCCCTCCTCCGCGAGGGCGACCGCACGACGGGCGTCCCCCGCCAGCACGTCCCGGGCCCGCGCCGCATAGAGGTGCGCGAGCACCGGGTCGTCGCCCTCGGGCACGAGGGCCCGCTGCGCGGCGATCGCGCCCTCGAGGTCGCCCGCGTCCACCCGCACGTCGCGCAGCCCCTCGGCTGCGCGCGGGTCGCCCGGCGCGAGCCGGCCGTAGATCTCCGCCGCCTCGGCCAGCATCCCGCTCCGCCGGTAGTCCTCGGCGAGCTCGCGCTCCACCTCGGGACGGCGCACCGCCGGCAACCCCGGGCCGAGCAGCATGTTGCGGTGGAGCCGCAGGGCGCGCGAGAGATCCCCGGTGCGCCGGAAGAGCTGGCCGAGCGCGAGGTAGGTCTCGACGGCCTGCGCGGTGCCGAGCCGGGCGGCGTCGGAGAGCGCCTCGATCGCGGCGTCGGGGTCGCCCGAGATGACGGAGCGCACGCCCTTCAGCACCGCCTGGGCCTCGGCGCGCCGCCGGCGCAGCCGGTCGCCGAGCAGCACCGCGACCGCGGCGAGCGACCCGACCGCGACGAGGGCCCAGACCTCGCTCACGCTCAGGTCCCGGCGAACGCGGTGGACAGCCGCACCCAGGCCTCGTCGAGCGCCTCGACCACCACGCGCTGGTCGGCGAGCACCGGCATGAAGTTGTTGTCCCCCACCCAGCGCGGGACCGCGTGCCAGTGCAGGTGGTCGGCGATGCCGGCGCCCGCCGCGCGGCCCAGGTTCATGCCCACGTTCATGGCGTCGGGCCGGTAGGTGGCGCCGAGCACCGCCACGGCGCGGCGGAGCTCGTCCTGCAGCCCGGCCCAGGCCTCGGGCTCGAGCGCGCCGAGGTCGGCGACGTGCGCGTACGGGATCACCATGAGGTGGCCCGAGTTGTAGGGGTACTTGTTGAGGCAGGTGAAGGCGTGCGGCGCGCGGTGCACCACGAGGTTCTCGCGATCGCGCTCGGGCGGCGCGGCGGGGAACTCGCAGAAGATGCACCCCTTCGGCTTCTCGGCGCGGATGAACTCCATCCGCCACGGGGCCCACAGCGGCTGCTCCACGAGCGGCTCCTTCAGCGGGCGAGGAAGTAGAGCCCGGGCTCCTGCGCGGCGCTCGCCTCGCGCGCGAGACCCTCGCGCAGCCCCGAGACGAGGGCGCCCGCGGCCTCGCCCATGAGCTGCTGCAGGAAGCGGCCGCGCTCGTCGGGCGGGTAGACGAGGTGCGGCTCGCCGGAGAGCTTCGCCTCCGTCTTCGCGAGCTCGACCGCGTCGTAGAAGTTTCCGAGCGCGTCCACGAAGCCGCGCTCCTTCGCCTCCTCGCCGGTGAACACGCGGCCGTCGGCGACCTCGCGCACGCGGTCCTCGGGGAGCTTGCGGGCCTCGACCACCGCCCGGAGGAACTGCGCGTACACGCGGTCGATGAGGGCCTGCCAGTAGGCACGATCCTCGGGGGTCATGTCGCGGAACGGGTTGCCCGCGTCCTTGAGCTTGCCGCTCTTCACCGTCTCCATCTTCACGTCGAAGCGCCGGGCCAGACCGGCGAGGTTCGCGAACTGCGAGACGACGCCGATCGAGCCCGTGAGCGTGCTCGGCGCGGCCACGATCTTCCCGCAGCCCATCGCCACGTAGAAGCCGCCCGACGCGGCGAGGCCGCCCATGGAGCAGACCGTCGGCTTCTTCGCCGCGAGCTTCCTCACCTCGTCGTAGATCTCCTGGCTCGGCCCGGCGGCGCCGCCGGGCGAGTCGATCCGGATCACCACCGCCTGGATCGCGCCGTCCTCGGAGAACTTCCGGACCGCGCGGACGATCCGGTCCGCGTCCGCGCCTCCGTCACCCGTGCCGATGGCCCCCTTCACCTCCACCACGCCGATCCGCGGGCCGGTGGGGAGCGAGAACGCCTCGCCCTTCACGGCCGAGTACGCGAGCAGCAGGAAGCCGAAGAACACGAGGAACAGGCCGCCGAAGACGAACGCCACGATCCCGATCGCGAGCCGGTCGCGCCGCGGCGGCGGCGGCGCGGGAAGCTGCGGTCCCATCCCCCAACCCGGCGGCGGCGGGCCCCATCCCGGCGGCGGCGGAGGTGGCGCGCTCCAGCGCTGCGGCTCCGGCGCGGTCGGGGGCACGGCGGCCGGCTCCACCGGCGTCGTGGGCAGGGGCTCGTTCGGGTCGCTGGGGTTCATGGCAGGGTCAGGTAAGCACGCGCACCCCCCCGCCGCAACGATCGCGGGGGCGCCCCATGGGACGCCCCCGCGAACCGGACCCTCGCTGGAACCCCTCGCCTACGGCACGCGCGCGGTCACCATCAGCACGAGCCCGTCCGCGCACTCGCGCTCGCAGGTGAGGTCCTCGGGCGCGAAGCCGGCGTCGAGGAACATCTGCATGAACTCCTCGTCACTCCGGTAGATGAGCACCCAGTCGGCGGCCCAGTCCATGAACGGCGCAGTGGGGTTGCCCTTCGCGAAGTTGCCGACGAGGAGCTCGCCGCCCGGCGCCGTGCCCTTGCGGAGCGTCTTGAGCAGGCTCACCGCGAGGACGCGCGGGAGGTAGTCGAACAGGCCGAGCGAGACGACGAAGCTCGCGCCGGCGAGCGAGGGCGGCAGCACCCGCTGCCGCGCGATCTTGATCGCGTTCTCCTCGGCGAACGTCACGTGGTCGGCGTACGGGCCGAGCACCCGGCGCGCGTAGGCGAGCGCCTCGGGGTCGTTGTCGGCGAGCACGAGGTGGGCGTCGGCGACGCGGCCCGCGTCGAAGAGGTCGCGCTCGAGGCGGCACGGGCCGCAGGCGAGGTCGACCACCTTGGCGCAGGAGCGCTTCGCGACGCGCGACGCGATCCAGTGCTTCACGTAGTCCTTGCGCGCCACCACCGCGCGCGAGGCGGGGGCGTCGTGCGCCCAGGTGTCGAGCACGCGGTCGAAGCCCGCCTCGGCGTGATCGCGCGTGTAGTAGATGTCGAGGAGCGCGTGGTCGCCGGCGTAGCCGCGCGGCTTGCGCAGCGCGCGCTCGATCATCCGGCTCCGGCAGAAGACGTCCGAGGTGAGCCGGCGGAAGCCGTCCTTGGTGCTCTTGAGGAGATCGGGCGCGGCGGGACCGACGCTCCGCTCCACCTGGACCGCGGAGGTCATGAGCTCCTCGATGCCGTGGGACAGCAGGGCACGGTGCTCGGGGTCCACCTCGCGGCTCGCGCCGATCTCGGCCTCGAGGCCGGTGACGAGCGCGTTGAAGGCTGCGACGTGCTGGAAGAGTGATCCGATCTCGCTGGCGATGGAGGCCTGCATGCGTTGTCTCCCCACTCCCGGCTCCGATGTGGGAGCCACGGTTACGGGCGCATGCTAGGTAGGCCCCTGGTGTAGGTTGATAGGCACCGCGTTCACCACACGCGAGGAACCCTAGGAGGCACGGTAGCTTACACAGTCGCACGGCCCCATTTGGGTGCCCTTGATGGGTAGGGACAATCTGAGCACCCGGCACGTGTCCCGCGATATCGGCACGGACGCACCGTTCAACCGCCCAAATCATCGCCGGGATGCGGGATCCGCCCCGCTCCGGTGCGGAAGCCGCCATGCGCCGTGGGTGAACCCTCTCCCAAGAGAAAGGGGCGGCTCGCTTCCGCGAGCCGCCCCCGATCCTTCGCGCGGTGCGCCGGAGCGCCCCCGCCTCCGCCCTACTTCCGGCGGTTGAACTTCTCCATGAGGTCGCCCAGGCGCGCGCGGCCGTCGCCCTGCTTGCGCAGGTACTCGCGGTAGTCGTCCTCGCCGCCGTCGCGGTTCACGGCCTTCATCGACAGCGCGACCTTGCGCTCCTGCTGGTCCATGTCGATGACCTTCACCTCGACCTCGTCCGTCTCCTTCACGACGTCGCGCGGGTTCTCCACGCGCTCGTCCTTCATCTCGGAGACGTGCACGAGCCCCTCGATGCCGGGCTCGAGCTCCACGAAGGCGCCGAAGTCGGTGACCTTGGTGACCTTGCCGCGCAGCCGCGAGCCGACCGGGTGGCGCTCGGCGAGCGTCGTCCACGGATCCGGCTGCGCCTGCTTGATGCCGAGGCTGAAGCGCTCGTTCTCGACGTCGATGTTGAGGACGACCGCCTCGACGACGTCACCCTTCTTGAACTTCTCGCCGGGGTGCTTGATGCGCTCCACCCAGGAGATGTCCGAGACGTGCACGAGGCCGTCGATGCCCTCCTCGACGCCGACGAAGACGCCGAAGTCGGTCACGTTCCGGATCTCGCCGCGGATGATCGAGCCGATGGGGTACTTGTCCTCGAGCAGCGTCCACGGGTTGGCCTCGATCTGCTTCATGCCGAGGCTGATCCGCTTCGCCTTCGGGTCGATGTCGAGCACGACCGCCTCGACCTTGTCGCCCACGTTGACGAGCTTCGAGGGGTGCTTCACCCGCTTCGTCCAGCTCATCTCGCTGACGTGCACGAGCCCTTCGACGCCCTGCTCGAGCTCGATGAACGCGCCGTAGTCGGTGAGCGAGACCACCTTGCCGCCGACCCGCGTGCCGACCGGATACTTCTCGTCGGCGCGGTGCCACGGGTCTTCCTGGATCTGCTTGAGGCCCAGGCTCACGCGCTCCGTCGCGGCGTCGAACTTCAGGACGACGACGCGGACCTCCTGGCCGACCTCGAACATCTCCGACGGGTGGCCGATGCGGCCCCAGCTCATGTCGGTGACGTGCAGGAGGCCGTCGATGCCGCCGAGGTCGATGAAGGCGCCGTAGTCGGTGAGGTTCTTCACCACGCCCTTGAGGATCGCGCCCTCCTTCAGGTTCTTCAGGGTCTCCTTCTTCAGCTCCTCGCGCTCCTTCTCGAGGAGGACCCGGCGCGACAGGACGATGTTGCCCCGCTTCTTGTTGAACTTGATGACCTTGAACTTGAACTTCTCGCCGATGAGCTTGTCGAGGTTCCGGACCGGCCGGATGTCGACCTGCGAGCCGGGGAGGAAGGCCTTCACGCCGATGTCGACGGAGAGCCCGCCCTTCACGCGGCCGACGATCACGCCCTCGACGAGCTCGTCGCGCTCGCACGCGGCGGAGATCTCGTCCCAGATGCGCATCTTGTCGGCCTTCTCCTTGGAGAGGACGACCATCCCGGTGTCGTTCTCCCGGGACTCGACGAGCACCTCGACCTTGTCGCCGACCTTCACGGCCGGTTCAGCGCCGGGCACGGCGATGAACTCGTTCATCGGCACCTGCCCCTCGGACTTGTAGCCGATGTCGATGACGGCGTAGTCCTTGGTGAGCTGGATGACGGTGCCGGAGACGACCTTGCCCTCCTCGATCGGGCCCGCGCTCGCCTCGCTCTGGGCGAACAGCGTGGCGAAGTCCTCGATCTCGGCCTCGGGCGTACGGGGAGTCTGATTCTCCATTCGTGTGGGTACCAACCTCTTGTCGGGAAAGGCGCGGCCCGGGCGCTCAGGACGAGCAGGCTGCGGAGGGACCGGCGCTCGACACGGCAAGCCCCCTGGTCTGGTTCATTCCGCCCGGCCCCGGGGATCGAGGACCAGGCGAGCGCCGGGGAGATCCCGGCTGATTCTCCACAAACAGGAGGCGGAACCTACACGTCCGGATCTGGAGCGTCAAGGCGTCCGGCCCGTCAGCGCAGGGCTCGCAGCCACCCGGCCACCCCGTCGACCACCCAGTCGGGCGTGGAGGCGCCGGCCGACAGCCCGACCACCCGGCAGCCCTCGAACCACTCGGGCTGGAGCTCGTCCTCCGTCTCGACGTGCCAGGTTCGGGGCTGGAGGTCTCGGCAGATCTCGGCGAGGTGGCGGGTGTTGGCGCTGTTCTTCCCTCCCACGACGACCACCGCGTCCACCTCCCGGGCGAGGGAGCGGGCGTCCGCTTGCCGCTCCTCGGTGTCGTTGCAGATCGTGTTCACGGCGCGGACCTCCTTGTGCCGGAGGGCGAGCGCGCCCACCACCCGCTCGAAGTCGGCGCCGATGCAGGTGGTCTGCGCGATGACCGCGACCTTCTTGGCGTTCAGCGCGGGCACCGGGGTGCCCGGCTTCACGACCGTGCAGGGCCCCTCGGAGTAGGAGATGACGCCCTTGATCTCGGCGTGGTTCGCGTCGCCGACGATGACGATGTGGTAGCCCTCGCGGCTGAGCCGCTGGGCCATCGCCTGCGGGTACTTCACGTAGGGGCAGGTCCCGTCGACCACCTCGAGGCCGCGCGCCTCCGCCCGATCGAGCTCGTCCTTCACGGCGCCGTGCGTGCGGACTACCACGGTGGTGCCGGCCGCGATCTCGCCGATGGCGTTGACGGTGCCGACGCCCTTCTCGCGGAAGCGCGCCACCGCCTGCGGGTTGTGGATGATGGGGCCGAGCGTCACGACCGGGCCACCCGCCTGGTCGGCGACCTCCATCACCTTCTCGACGGTCCTTCGAACGCCCCAGCAGAAGCCGGCGGTCCTCGCGATCTTCACGTCCACGGCGCTCCGTATAGCGCGCCCGGCCGCGCGCGGCCAATCGATGCGGCGTAAGCGGAGGTTTCCCCGGGAGGGGGGCCGCTCACCCGGCCGACTTGTCCCCGGTGAAGCGATCCCGCTCGTCCCTGAACAGCAGGTTGAAGGTCGTGAGCGAGCCGTAGCACCGGGTGACGTACTGCTGCATGTCGACCTTCTCCGCGTCCGAGAGCTTCTCGTGCGCGTTGATCTTCTGCTCGAGCACGCGCAGCCGGTCGCGGATCATCACGATCTTGTGGAACAGCCCGTCGAGCGGGATCTCCTTCGACTGCGTGGCCGCGTCGCCGGGCTTCAGGAGCACGGTACCGCCCTCCCAGCGCGGCGCGAGGGGCACGTGGGTCCCCTCGTCGCGCAGCGCCTCGCGGATGGCCTGGGCGAACTCCTCGCGGGTCATGTCGGTGAGCTCCTCGGGAAGCGGGGGAAGCGCGGCCGCCGGCGCGTGCGCCGGCCGCGCGACGCTCGCGACGGGCGCGGCCCCGGCCGGGCGCGGGGATGGGCGGGCCACCGCGGTCTCCGCAGGCGACGGCGCGGCGGCGCCGTCGGCGGCGCGGTGCAGGAGCGGGCGCGTGGGGCGCGGGTTGCGGCGGCGCTCGACCGGCTGCGGCGGCGCGGACGGGATGGCGGCCTCGCGCGAGAGGTGGCGCTCGCACGCGGGCGCCGTGCCCGGGAAGTCGCCGGTCCGGACCTGCAGGCGGCAGGGGCCGATCGGGCCGCGCCCGTCCTCGAGGATGGCGCGCCACCAGCGGCAGCTCCCGCACTCCTTCGCCCCGTAGACCCGCGCCTCGTCCATGGCCGTCGCCCGCGTTCTACCCCGGCCCGCCGCGCCCCGCCCGCACGGCCGCCTGCCGGGCGCGCACCTCGGCCACGATGAGGTCCACCACCCCATCGAGCGGCAAGGCGCTCGTGTCGAGCACCCGCGCGTCGTCCGCGGGCCGCAGCGGCGCCACCGCGCGGGAGGAGTCGGCCTGGTCGCGCCGGAGCTGGTCGGCGAGCACCTGCTCGTACGTCGACGGGTCGCCCTTCGCCTGGAGCTCGGCGTGGCGCCGGCGCGCGCGCTCGTCCGGCGTCGCCGTGAGGAAGAACTTCACGTCGGCCCCGGGGAACACCACGGTGCCGATGTCGCGCCCCTCGAGCACGGCGCCCTCGTTCTCCGGGGCGAGCGCGAGCCGGCGCTGCAGGTCGAGGAGCCCGGCCCGGACCACCGGCCGCGCGGAGACGGCGCTCGCCCCGAGGGACATGGGCGGCGTGCGGATCTCCACCGAGACGTCCTCGGCGCCGAGCAGGACGCGCTGCCCCCCGCCTGGCTCGTGCGAGGGCGCGAAGTGGATCTCGACCGCCGCGAGGATGCCCGCGAGCCGCGGGTCGTCGTCGAAGGCCACGCTGCCGCGCGCCGCGGCGAGCGCCACGGCGCGGTAGATGGCCCCGGTGTCGACCATCGCGAAGCCGAGCCGGGAGGCGACGCGCCGCGCGGCGGTCGACTTGCCCGCGCCGGCGGGCCCGTCGATCGCCACGATGAACGGGCGGGGGTTCACGCAGCGAGCACCCTGCGCAGCGCGGCGAGGCACTTCTCGTTCTCGGCGCGCAGCCCGGTGGTGATCCGCTGCGCGGTCGGGAAGCCGTAGCCGGCGAGCGGCCGGACCACCACGCCCTCGCGCAGGAGCGCCTCGAAGAGCTCCTTGCCGGGGCGGCCGGGGAAGTCGGCCATGACGAAGTTCCCCTGCGACGGGACCACGGTCGCGCCGAGGGCCTGGAGCCCCTCCGCGAGGAACGGCCGCTCGGCCCGCACCAGCGCGCGGCTCCGCTCGACGTGGTCGGCGTCGTCGAGCGCCGCGACACCCGCCGCCTGCGCGACGAGGTTCACGTTGAACGGCGGGCGCACGCGGTCCACGAACTCGACGAGCTCCGGGCGCGCGATGCCGTAGCCGATCCGCAGCCCGGCGAGGCCGAAGATCTTGGAGAAGGTCCTGAGCACGACGAGGTTCGGGTGCTTCTTGCGGAGCGCGAGCGCGTCCTGGAACCCCGGCGCGTCGACGAACTCGACGTAGGCCTCGTCGAGCACGACGAGCGTGTCCTTGGGCGCGGCGTCCAGGAACGGGACCAGCTCGGCCTCGCTGAACCACGTGCCGGTCGGGTTGTCGGGGTTCGCGAGGAAGACCACCTTGGTGCGCCGCGAGAGCAGCTTGCGGAGCGCGTCGAGGTCGTAGTGGAAGCGCGCCTTCATGGGCGCCTCGACCAGCGTCCGCCCGTGCTCCTGGGCGGCGAGCTTGTAGGCGACGAAGCTCTGGGCGCTCGTGAGCACCTCCTCGCCCTCGAGCACGAAGGTCCGGACGAGCAGCTCGATGAGCTCGTTCGAGCCGTTCCCGACCATCACCTCCTCGGGCCGCACGCCGAGCTTCGCGGCGAGGGCGTTCTTGAGCAGGAAGGCGGAGCCGTCCGGGTAGAGGTTCACCTTGGCGGCCGCCTCGCGGGCGGCGGCGACGGCGAGCCGCGAGGGGCCGAGCGCGTTCTCGTTGGAGGCGAGCTTCGCGACGCCGGTGACGCCGTACTCCCGCTCGACCTCCTCGATCGGCTTTCCGGGGACGTACGGCGAGAGCGACGCGACGTGGGACGGGACGAGAGGCATGGGCCGACCCTTATACCCTGGCCCTGCGACGCCTGGCGACCGCTCCCGCCCCCTCTGCGGCGGGCGCGGACCGAGGGCCGGAGCGATCCTGTCCACGTGCGCCGGCTCACCCGCTCCGTGGCTTCCGCTCGCCTCGCCGCCGGCCTGGCGATCGCGCTCGCGGCCGGGGCTACCGGGTCGCCGCCCGGCGCCGCCGCGGAGCCCCGCGAGGAGCTGCGGCTCCACCTCGCCCTCTCCTCCCGGCCGCACGGCACGCAGGCCGAGCGCGAGACCCTGCGCGATCTTCAGTACGAGATCGCGGCCCGGCTCGCGGCGGTGGGGGGCGGGGACCTCGTCGCGGACGAGTGGCCGGACGGCTGGTGCGTCATCCGCATCGCGGCGCCGGACGCGGCGCGCGCGCTCGACCTCGCTCGCGAGCCGCTCGAGACCTACCGCCCGCGTCGCGGCTCCTACGCCGTCCTGCGCCGCGGGCCGGGCCGGCCGGAGGAGCGGATCCCGCTCCCCTAGGCCGAGCTAGTCCTCGGTGGTGTACACGCCCATGGCGCGGTACTTCCGGTACCGATCGAGGACGATCTGCTCCGGGGTGAGCTTCTTCAGCTCCGCGAGGTGGCGCGCGATGGTCTCGCCCACGGTGCGGGCGATCGCGTCGTGGTCGCGGTGGGCGCCGCCGGAGGGCTCCGGCACGATCTCGTCGGTGATGCCGAAGCCGGCGAGGTCCTTCGCGGTGAGCTTCAGCGCCTCGGCCGACTTCTTCCCCTGGTTCGGGTCGCGGTAGAGGATCGAGCTGCAGCTCTCGGGCGAGATGACGTTGTACCAGGCGTACTGGAGCATCAGGATCCGGCTCGTGACGCCGATGCCGAGCGCGCCGCCCGAGGCCCCCTCCCCGATCACCACCGAGATCGACGGCACCGAGAGGGACGACATCACCTCGAGGTTCACCGCGATCGCCTCGGCCTGCCCGCGCTCCTCGGCGCCGATGCCGGGATAGGCTCCCGGAGTGTCGATGAAGATGATGACCGGGCGGCGGAACCGCTCCGCGAGGTCGAACAGCCGGCGCGCCTTGCGGTAGCCCTCGGGGCGAGGCATCCCGAAGTTCCGCAGCATGTTCTCCTTCGTCCCCCGCCCCTTCTGGTGGCCGAGCACGAGGACCGGCTCGCCCTGGAAGCGCGCGAAGCCGCCGATGATCGAGTGGTCGGCGGAGAAGCGCCGGTCGCCCTCCATCTCGAAGAAGTCGGTGAAGAGCCGCCCGAGGTAGTCGAGCGTGTAGGGCCGGTTCGGGTGGCGCGCGAGCTGGACGATCTGCCACGGCGAGAGGTCGCTGAAGATCTCCTGCTGGAGCTTCTTCGCCTTCCGCTCGAGCCGCTGGATCTCCTCGGACAGGTCTGCGCGGACGCCGCCGGAGAGCTCCTTCAGCTCCGCGATCTTGGCCTCGAGCTGCACGACCGGGCGCTCGAAGTCGAGCGCGATGGCTGGCTTGGACACGCCGCGTGCATAGCACGCTCCGGAAGCGAACGCATCCTCGCGGACCGCGTCCGGATCAGCGCGACTCGACGCGGCGCGCCAACGCCTCGACGTCGAACGGCGGCGCGATCCAGCTCACGCCGCGCTCGCGGCGCAGCCACACGAGCTGGCGGCGCGCGTAGCGCCGGTGGGCCACCTGCACGCGCCTCACCGCCTCCTCGCGCGTGAGCTCGCCGCGCAGGCACGCGATGGCCTCCGCGTAGCCGATGGGGAGCTTCGCCGGCGGCGCGCCGCCGTGGCGCGCGACGAGCGCGCGCGCCTCGTCGAGCAGGCCGCCCGCGAACATGCGCTCCACGCGCGCCTCGATGCGCGCGTGCAGCTCCGCGCGGGGCACGTCGAGCGCGAGGAGCTCCGCGGGGTAGCGGTCCGGCGCGAAGGCGTGCGCCGCGAAGAGCTCCGACGGGCGGCGGCCGCCGGCGGCGATCTCGAGCGCGCGCACGATCCGGACGAGGTCGTTCGGGCGGATGCGCGCGGCCGTCTCCGGATCGATCGCGGCGAGCCGGGCGTGCAGCGCCGGGCGGCCGGCGGCGTCCGCCTCCGCCTCGAGCGCCGCGCGGAGCGCCGGGTCGCGCCCCGGCGCCTCGACGACGCCGTGGAGCAGCGCGCGCAGGTAGAGGCCGGTACCGCCCGCGACGATGGGCAGCCGCCCGCGCGCGGCGATCGCCGCGATGGCGGCGTCGGCCAGCGCGACGAAGCGGGCCGCGTCCATGCCCTCCCCCGGCTCGACGACGTCGACGAGGTGGTGCGGGGCGGCGGCGCGCTCCTCGGTGGTGGGCTTGGCGGTCCCGACGTCCAGGCCGCGGTAGACCTGCTGCGAGTCGGCGTTCACGATCTCGCCGCCGAGCCGCCGCGCCAGGGCGACGGCGAGCCCGGTCTTTCCCGAGGCGGTCGGGCCGGCGAGGACGAGGATCCG